>Ga0099364_10006114_pt1 | contig 17616 bp, 14 predicted proteins | sample TergutTh196P3_FD_73070 | JGI IMG/M metagenome (GOLD analysis project Ga0099364, IMG submission 73070) | Microcerotermes parvus P3 segment gut microbial communities from Pointe-Noire, Republic of the Congo - Th196 P3 | ecosystem: Host-associated > Arthropoda: Insects > Digestive system > Gut ...
GCGGGCCTCCGGTTCGGCGCCGTCGTTGCGGTCGATCATCAGGGAATTGACATTCAGGGCGGTCACGCCCGACTCCGGCGTGAAATAGATGCCCAGAGACTGCATAAACCGCAGCGCCGGGACGCCGTTGATCTCCATGATGATGTTTTCATGGGACCTTGTAATGACCGCTTTTTGTTTTTTGATGCTTTCCGGGGGCAAGCCCGCCATTTCAAAGCGCGGCTCAATCGGGCCGGCGAGCAGCAGGACGACGGCCCGGTCGGTGTAGCTTGTGCCGTTGTGCAGCGTCAGGGGAGTGCGCGGGCCGTCAAAAAAGTCAAACGCCAGCGTTCCGAACACCGGCAGGCCCGCGGCCGCCTGAAACAGCAGGCCGCACATCACGCGGTCGTCCGTGTTCGGCAGCATCGGCAGAAACGCGAGAGCCAGCTTCGGCTCCGCCGTCAGCTTGTCCCGCGCTTCGGAAAACAGCCTGTCATAGCTCTCCTGTTCGTTGTCCAGCAGAGACTCCGACAGCGCGACGGCAAACTCCGCCTCGTCGCTGGTCAGCACCGCCATGCACAGCATGGGCGCCTCCGCCGAGCCGCGCACGCCGCCGGCCGTCGTATTGCAGCCCGCGACCTCAAAGGGCATCGCCCCGCATATCGCCGCCGCCGCGCCGCTCTGCATAAACTCCAGCGTGCAGACCAGCATTCCCACGCTGTTTTTCATGGCGCTGCGCTCAAAATCCAGTTGCCGGAGGATCTCGCGCGCGGCGGCCTCCCCGTCGTCAACCTCCCGGGTTGACGCGGTCAGCATTTTGATCACGGCACAACCTCCCTGGCGGCAAACGCGGAGCGTCCGCCGAAGTGAAAAATGGAAAATGGAAAATCAAAAATGGAAAAATTCTTCATTTTCCATTTCCCATTCTCCATCGGTCAATGGCCTGGGGGCTAAACGGCGCGCTGGGCGATTTCCCTGAACTGGTCGGACACATCGGCAAAAACGTCGACGAGGGCCGGATCGAAGTGGGTGCCGCGGCCGTCGATGATGATGCGGACGGAATCCTCGTGGCTGAAAGCGGGCTTATAGGGCCTTACGGAAATCAGCGCGTCGTACACGTCGGCGATTGCCATCAGGCGGCCCGGCAGGGGGATGTCCCGGCCGCGCAGGCCGTTGGGATAGCCCGATCCGTCCCATTTTTCGTGATGCGAGCTAACAAACACCTTGGCGTGGCGGAAAAATTCCGGATCCTCCGCGGTGCGCTCGATGCGGTCGATCAGCTCCAGGCCGTAGACCGTGTGCTTTTTCATCTCGTCGAATTCCTCCGGATCGTAGCGGCCCGGCTTTTTCAGGAGGATATCGCTGACGGCGATCTTGCCCACGTCATGCAGCTGCGAGGAGGGAATCAGCATGTCCACGTCCCAGTCGGTGATCAGCTCGGGGTACAGCCCGCGGCGGGTCAGCTCCGAGATCAGCAGCTTTATATACCCCTGCGTGCGGACGACATGCCCGCCGGTGATGTCGTCGCGGAACTCCACAAGCTCCGCCACCGTGTTCAGGACGGCGTTCTGCAGGGCGTAAATGCGCTCGGTCTTTTCCCGCACAAGGTCCAGCAGATTGTCATTGTAGCGCTGCAGCTGCCGATGCTGTTCGCGCAGCAGCAGGTGCGTTTCCACGCGCTTTTGCAGCAGCGGCGGAGAAAAGGGCTTTGCGATATAATCCACCGCGCCCATGCTCAGGCCCTCCAGCTCGCTGCCCGCGTCGCGGCGCACGGTGAGGAAAACCACGGGAACGGCCGAAAGCCGCGCGTCCGATTTCAGCTTGCGGATCGTCTCATAGCCGTTCATGCCGGGCATTTCAATGTCCAGCAGAATTAAGTCGGGCATGACCTGCTCCAAAATCAGGAACAGCTTTTCCGCCGACGGAACGGTGATCACGGTGTACCGGTCGCTCAGCGCGTTGCGGCCGATCGACAGATTGGTCAGGTCGTCATCCACCAATATAATTTTGTGGCGGGTCCGGGTCATGGCCAGTCCCCCCTTGTGACAAATCAAACAGCGCGGGTTTTCACCGCGCCGCACAAAACAGCCACTCCATTATAGCACACACCGCGTCAAAGGGCAATTCTGCGGCGGCATACGCAACTGCCAAAATGCCGCTGGATTTTTTGGTTATTTTGACGGATAATTTGCTAGTACAAGGCAACATCTAAAATACGACGTCTATGCAGGGACGCCATATATGGCGTCCGCGGGCGGCCGGGACGGCCGCCCCTGCAACCGGCATAAACCCTTAGATGTCACGGCGTACTAGTATATAGAACATTTTTTCCGCAGACAAAAGCAGGCCGGTGCGCTCCGCGCGCCGGCCTGCTTCAAAAGACCTTATTTTTTCTTCTTTTTCAGCACAATGACGATGACGACCGCGACGCCGGCCGCGACCAGAACCCCGGCGATGAGAAGCCCGATCAGCCAGCCCGAGGCGCCGCTGTCCGCGTCAGGCGCGGCGGTCGGAGCCGGAGTTGGAGTCGGAGCGGCGGTCGGGGCGGGGGTTTCCGCGGGCGGGTCCGTCTCCGCGGGCGGATCGCTCTCCGCCGGAACGGCGGGGACGTCGCCGGCGATCAGGCTGCGGTAATTGACGGGGTCAAGCACGGCATAGAACGCGGCCTTTGCCTTGTTGTTCCGGTCGAACAGAAGCGGATGGCGGTCACTGCGCCAGCTTTGGTTGTCGGTGACGCCCCAGAGCGTGACGCGGGTGATCAGCCGCTTGGACTCGTTCGGGTTGGCCGGTCCGGCCGCGTACTCCCGGTAAAGCTCGAACAGTTTTGCGTAAATGTCGGCCTGATACAGCTGCTCCTCTTCCGTCATGGCGTCCTTCCCGCGGGACCGTTCGATCGTGACGTCAAGCTCCGTTACGCTGACCTCGATGCCGGGGATGGTCGCGAACAGCTCGACCGAGCGGCGGACGTCCTCGGGATTGGTGCTGGCGTTGTAGTGCGCCTGCATACCGATGCCGTCAATCGGGACGCCTCGGCTTTGAAAATCCCTGACCATGTCGTGGATGTTCTGGGCTTTGTTCGGGTTGTCGTCGTTGAAATCGTTGTAATACAGCTTGATATCGGGCCGCCCGATGGCGTTGCGCATCTCGTCGGCCTTGCGGAACGCGATTTCGATGAACTCGGCGCCGAGGGCGGTGTACCATCCCTCGTGGGTTCTCAGATTGGAGTCCCATCGCCCGGGGCCGCCGTCGTTGGTGAAGGCCTCGTTGACGACGTCGACGGCGATGATGTCCGGCCCGACATGCCGCATTACATTTTCAATGTGCGTCTCCAGGCGCTCGACGGCTTTGTCCTTGTCGCTCCACATCCATGCCGGGCTTTGGGAATGCCAGGCCAGCGTGTGCCCGATGAGGCTGAGCTGATTTGCCTTCAGCGTCGTGAGCATCCGGTCCACCGCGTCGAAGGTATAGGTACCTTCTACATTCTGCGTGGCATTCGGTTTCATTTCATTTTCAAAGGTAAAGGCGTTGAAATGCTTGGTCGTCAGCTCGAAACGCTTGCCCGACAGCCCGGTGGCGCCGCCGGCCGTGCCCAGCAGAAAGTAGTCGGCGTATGCGTCCTTCAGCGAGGGCAGATCCGTCTCGACCTCGGTATCCTCGCCGGTATCGAAGTCGGAGATGGAGAGGTTGTCCAGATACCACACCTCGGGGTGCGATCCGAAATCGTTGGTATAAAAGCGGAAATCAAGGTACGTGATCTCATCGCCCAGCGGGGCGGTGTTGAATAGGACCTGCTGCCATTCGTTGTAGGTGACATAGCCGGCGGTCGCGTCGCTGTTGGGCCATTTGTACTCGTTGTCGCCGGCGTTCCCGTTGATGAGGATGCCCGGGCCCATCAGAACGCGCTTGCCCTCGACGTCCTTGTTGCCCGCCTCGGGCACATAAAACCAGGCGCTGATGGTGTAATTGGTATCGGCGGGGAGCGGGTCGGCGAGGGTCAGGCGGACGCCGTTGGGGATGCTCATGTAGCTTGTGTCCGGGATATGGCTGACCTTGAAGGAAGCGCCGTCGCCGTCCTGGTCTAGCTCCCCTGTGACGATGCCTCCCTCGGCGTTCTCATTGGGCAGGAACGAGGCGCCCGCGGCTTCCAGCGCCGCCATTTCGGCTTCGGTAAAGCCAAAGGTGAACGGCAGGACCGTTTCCGCCGCCGCCTGCGGCCCCATCGCCGGAACCAGCGCCAGTGCCAGCGCCAGAACGCACAGGGTAGACAGGATTCGTTTTGTCATGGTATGCCCTCCATTATGTTTTTATCTGAAAACGCACACGGTTGTGCAGCGTCTCCATTCCGTTGACGACGACGGGCCGCCCGAGGTATTCCGGTTCCCAGAAATGCGTGCTGGAGGCCCAGCGGTCGCTGTTGATTTCCAAAATCACGGCGCTTGTGTCCTTGGGGAGCGCGTAGAGAACGTCGTGGTGGTACGCGCCGCCGGGCGCGAGCAGGACCAGGGGGTTATCCGGCGGGATGTAGTTGCATTCCGTCTCCCCCAGCGGCGTCAGGGCGGTCGCGGTCAGGTTCGGCTCCCGTTTGCCGAGGTGCAGCAGGACCGGCATGTCCTCGTTCAGGTTTTCAAACAGCAGCGTGACGTTTATTCCCCCGTCCCGTCCCGGATCGGCGCGTTCCAGCGTAACGCGGCAGCCGTCCAGAATCACGGAGCCGCCGAGCCTGTGGGTCCGTGCCAGGGCCTCCTCGGAGGTCGGCGGATACGGCTGCCACGGCGTTTGAGCGGTCTGACGCGCGTCCCGCGCGACCCACAGCGTCCCCAGGCAGAGCGCCGCCAGATAGAGGGCCAGCGGCCGGTGGATGGACCGCCTCGGGGCCAGGCCGGGCAGGTCCCGCAAATCGGCGTAGTCGTCGCCGCGCATGGCGGGAAAAATAAATACGCCCGTCCGCTGTTCTAGCTCTTGCAGAAGCGTGACGCTGTCGGTATAATAAAGCGGGATGTCCACAAAAAAATCCTTGTCTTGACGGCGTTCGGGGTCCGGAAAGCCGACCATGCCCCGCGGCGCGCGCGGCCACGCTTTGGGCGGCGGCTTGCGGCAGCCCTCCTCGCGGTGCCGCCCGTGTACGCGCAACGTTTTAGCGCCCCGGTCATAGTCCATGCGGGTCACGGCGTCATAGGGGACGGCCCAGATATACGTCGCGCCGGCGCTCCCGCTCCAGAAACGGAGGTCCTTGCGCGTGACGCGGTAGGTCATCTCTGTCTCGCCCAGGTCCACGCGCTCGCCGGCGACCAGCAGGCGGCATGTCATGCGCCCCGTGAGCGCCAGCAGCGCCGTGACCGCCAACACCAGAAGGGTCAGACCCGCCGACGCGGCGAACGCCGCCCACATCAGCGATTCCGAGCGCCACCACAGCCCGAACAGCGGCACGCCGCACACGCCGGCGGCAACGCCGGTCCAAGCGCCGTACAGCAGCGCGGTCCGCCAGAAACGATGCTCCTCATGCGACGTCTCCAGCAGACGCAGGATGCGCGTGCGCCGGACCGCGTCCGATTCAAATACGAAAGCAGTAGGTTGCTCCATAAGCCATCGTCTCCGCTGATCTGAAAGCCAGGGATGTTTCGGGATCGCCGCCGCGGCCGCGTTTCCCGCCCTGCCGATACCTATACAATTGTATTATAGTACAGACCGGCGCGAAAATCAATCCTGAATAATTCTGACATAAAAAACGCGCTCCCGGACGCGCGGCGTGGAATAAATGCAAAATAGGGCTTGCATGTTTATTCATGATGTGTTATAATTATTCAAAATCGCGCGGGAGGGGACGGCATGAGCGAAATCAGAACCATGACGACCGGCGACTATGAGGCCGTTTACCGTCTGTGGCGGGATACGCCCGGCATGGGGCTGAACACGCTGGACGATTCCGCGGAGGGTGTGGCCCGATATCTGGCCCGCAACCCCGGCACGTGCTTTGTCGCGGAGCGGAACGGAGAGATTGTCGGCGTCATTTTAAGCGGGCACGACGGGCGCCGGGGCTTTATCTACCACGCGGCGGTCAGGGTTTCGGAACGGGGCAAGGGCGTCGGAGGGGCGCTGGTGGACCGCGCGGTGGACGCGCTGAAACAGGAGGGCATACACAAGGCCGCCCTCGTCGCCTACGGAACCAATGAGACGGGCAACGCATTTTGGGAAAAACGCGGTTTTACAAGGCGGGCGGATCTGGTATACCGCAACCGGGACCTCAGCCCGCTGACGTACATCAAGACCTAGTACAAGGTAAAATCTAAAACATGACGTATGGGTAGGACGCCATATATGGCGTCCGCGGGCGGCCGGGACGGCCGCCCCTGCAATCGGCGTAAACCTTTAGAGGTTACGGCGCACTAGAGGCTCACGCAAACCCACCAAGAGAAGGATGGATTCATTCATGCTCAACCTGTTCATTGACGGCCGCGAGGGCACGACCGGCCTGCAAATTGAGGACCGGCTGCGAAGACTGCGCGGCGTCCGGCTGCTCGATATCGCCCCGGACCGGCGCAAGGACCCGGCGGAGCGGCGGCGTCTTTTGCGCGAAGCGGACGCGGTGTTCCTGTGCCTGCCCGACGCGGCGGCGCGGGAGGCCGCGGCGCTGGCGGGGGACGCCGATACGGTGATTTTTGACGCCTCCACCGCGCACCGGACGGCCCCCGGCTGGGCGTATGGCTTTCCGGAACTGTCCCCCGGGCATCGGGAGGCGGTCCGGACCGCAAACCGGATTGCCGTGCCGGGATGCCACGCGACGGGCTTCTGCGCCCTCGTCTACCCGCTGGTTTCAGCGGGGCTGGTTTCGGCGGATACGCCGCTGTCCTGCTTCTCGCTGACCGGCTACAGCGGCGGCGGCAAGGCGATGATCGGGGAATACGAGGGGCCGGACGCGCCCCGGGACGCACGGATGTACGCGCTGGGGCTGACGCACAAGCACCTGCCGGAAATGACCGCCGTGTGCCGGCTGTCGGCCGCGCCGGTGTTCCTGCCCGTCCTGATTCCCGTCTCCCGGGGGATGCTGGTCTCCGTCCCGCTCTCCGCGCCCGCGGAGCCGATCTACAGGCATCTGGCCGGCTGGTATGACGGCGCGGAGAATGTCCGCGTGATGCCGTTCGGGCAAGCGCCCGACGGCGGGCGGCTGGCGATGGAGGGCTGCAACGGGAGCGACGCGCTGGAGCTGTTCGTCTACGGGCACGACACGCAAACGCTGCTCACCGCGCGCCTGGATAACCTCGGCAAGGGCGCGTCCGGCGCGGCAGTGCAGTGTCTGAAGCTGCGGTTTCCGCAAGTCGTGGGGTGACGGAGATGAACTGTCCGCATTGCGGAAAAGACATGGAGCAAGGCCGGATTTTCGTCACGCCGGGCGGCAGCTTGCCGGTCGCGCTGATTGTATGGTACGCCGAAAAGGAGTTTGAAAAGCGGGACCTGCTCGAGGTGGTCCGACGCGTCCCCGTCGGCATCGCCGACACCCCGGACGGGCACTATAAGGACGCATATTACTGCCGGCCCTGCCAAAGGGTGTTCGGCGAGTTTCCCACCATAGAATAGAGAATAGAAATAGATAAAGGAGAGCCTGTACATGCCAATTCAACCCATTCCCGGCGGCGTGACCGCCGCCCGGGGATTTACCGCGGCCGGAGTCCATTGCGGCATACGGAAGAACGCGGACAAAAAAGACCTCGCGCTGATTGCCGCCTCCGTGCCCTGTACGGCGGCGGCGGTGTATACGCAAAACCTCGTCAAGGCCGCGCCCCTTGCCGTGACCCTGCGGCATCTGCAAAACGGCGCGGCGCGGGCCGTTCTGGTCAACTCCGGCAACGCCAACGCCTGCGCGCCGGGCGGCGAGGAGGCGGCCCTCCGCTCCTGCCGGGCGGCGGCCCAGGCCCTGGGCATCGCGCCGGAGGATGTGATCGTGGCGTCCACGGGCGTCATCGGCGTCCCGCTGCCGGCCGGGGCGATTGAAAGCGCCCTGCCCGCGCTGGCGGCCGCCCTGAGCGCGGACGGCGGGGACGGCGCGGCGGAGGCCATCATGACCACGGACCTGACGCCGAAGGTCTATGCCGTGCGTTTCGAGGTCGGCGGCCAGACCGCTACCCTCGGCGGCATCGCCAAGGGTAGCGGGATGATCCACCCCAATATGGCGACGATGCTGTCCTTCGTCACCACCGACGCGGCCATCTCCGCCGCCGCCCTGCAAACGGCCCTGCGGGAGTCGGCGCGGACGACGTATAACCGTATCAGCGTGGACGGCGACACCTCGACCAACGACATGAACGCGGTTCTGGCCTCGGGTCTGGCGGGCAACCCCGAAATCACCGGGCCGGGACCGGACTATGACGCCTTCCTGGCGGCGCTGAACGCCGTCAACGGATATCTGGCCCGCCAAATCGCCCGCGACGGCGAGGGGGCCACCAAGCTCGTGACGTGCCGCGTGGACGGCGCGCGCGACGAGGAAACCGCCGCGCGGCTGGCGCGGAGCGTGATCGCCTCCAGCCTGGTCAAGACCATGATGTTCGGCGCGGACGCCAACGTGGGCCGCGTGCTGTGCGCGATGGGCTACGCGGGCGTGCCCTTCGAGCCGGCGGAGGTGGACATTGCCTTCTCCTCCGCCGCCGGGCGGATTCAGGTCTGCGCGGGCGGCCTGGGTCTGGCGTTCGACGAGGCGCGGGCCAAGGCCGTCCTCTCCGAGGGCGAGGTTGACATCCTGTGTACCCTGCGCGGGGGCGGGGGCCGCGCCGAGGCGTTCGGCTGCGATCTGAGCTACGACTATGTAAAGATAAACGGGGATTACCGCTCATGAACAGATTATATGAAACCGAAAACGTCAGTCTGGCCGCCCGCGCGGCGGTCCTCAGCGAGGCGCTGCCCTACATCCGCAAGTTCAGCGGCAAGACCGTCGTCGTCAAGTACGGCGGCAACGCCATGCAGAGCGAGGACATCAAGCGCGCGGTCATCTCGGACATCGTGCTGCTCAGTCTGGTGGGCGTCCGCGCGGTCGTCGTCCACGGCGGCGGGCCGGAGATCAGCGGCGTGCTGTCCCGGATGGGCAAGGAGTCCCGCTTTGTGGGCGGCCTGCGCTATACGGACGGGGAGACGATGGACGTGGTGCAGATGGTGCTGGCCGGCAAGGTCGGCAAGGACCTCTGCTCCCTGATTACCGAGGCGGGCGGCAAGGCCGTGGGCCTGTGCGGCCTGGACGGCGCGATGATTACCGCCGTCCGCCGCAAGGAAGGCGAGGACTGCGGGCTGGTGGGCGAGATTGTCCGCGTGGACCGCGAACTGCTGGACGTGGCGCTGGACGCCGGCTATATCCCCGTGGTGTCCACCGTCGCCCAGGGCGACGACGGGGTGACCGCCTACAACGTCAACGCCGACACCGCCGCCGCGGAGATCGCCGTCAGCCTCGGCGCGGAGAAGCTGATCCTGCTGACCGATATCCGCGGGCTGTGCCGCGACCCGAAGGACGAGGAGACGCTGATTCACTCGGCGGAGCTGAGCGAGATTCCGGGGCTGGTCAAAAACGGCGTGGTCACGGGCGGCATGATCCCGAAGGTCGACTGCTGCGTCCGCGCCATCCGCAAGGGCGTCGGGCGCGTGCATATCCTGGACGGGCGCATCCCGCACTCGATTTTGATCGAGATGCTGACCAACACGGGCGTGGGCACGATGATTACCCCGTAGCGGCAGACGCTCCGCGTTTGCCCCGGACAAAAAGGGCATCATAAAAAGGGAGGTTTTTTGGAATGGTCACCGCGGAATTGAAGCAACGGTACGAGGACTATATTCTGCCGACCTACGCGCGCTTTGACGCGGGGTTTGCGCGGGGGGAGGGCGCGACGCTCTATGACGAGGCGGGCAGGGCGTATATCGACTTTGCCTCCGGCATCGGCGTCAACAGCGTCGGGCACGCGCACCCGCAATGGGTGAAGGCCGTCTCGGAGCAGGCGGCGGCGCTGGCGCACGTGAGCAACCTGTACTACACCGGTCCCGGCGCGGCGCTGGCGGAGCGGCTGTGCAAGCTGTCGGGCCTGGAAAAGGTCTTTTTCGCCAACTCCGGCGCGGAGGCCAACGAGGGCGTAATCAAATGTGTGCGCAAGTACAGCTGGGACAAATTCGGCAAAGAACGCTATACCATTCTCACGCTGTACGATTCCTTCCACGGGCGCACCATCAGCACGCTGTCCGCGACCGGGCAGGACGTGTTCCACCGGCATTTCCACCCGTTCACCGAGGGATTCCGGCACATCCCCGCCGGGAATGTCTCCGCGCTGGAGCGGGAGCTGGTGAAGGGCGACGTCTGCGCGGTGATGATTGAGCTGATTCAGGGCGAGGGCGGCGTTCTGCCGCTGGGGGCCAACTATGTGGAGGAGATCGCCGCGCTGTGCGCCGAGAACGACATCCTGCTGTGCGTCGACGAGGTGCAGACCGGCATCGGGCGCACGGGCACATGGTTTGCTTTCCAGCAGTACGGCATCTGCCCCGATATTGTGAGCTTTGCCAAGGGCATAGGGGGCGGCCTGCCGATGGGCGGCTTCCTGACGGGCCCGCGGGCGTCGGGCGTTCTGACCCCCGGCACGCACGCGACGACGTTCGGCGGCACGCCGCTGTGCGCCGCCGCCGCGCTGGCGACGCTGGACATTCTGGAGCCGGTTCTGGGCGATGTGAACCGCAAGGGACGGCGCATCCGCGCCGCGCTGGACAAGGCCGCCCCCAAGGCGCTCAAAGGCGTCCGGGGCACGGGCCTGATGCTGGGCCTGTCCGTTGAGGGGCCGCCGCGCGGCTATGCGGAACAGGCGCTGGAGAAGGGCCTTGTCGTCCTGACCGCCGGAAAGGACGCGCTGCGCCTGATGCCCCCGCTGACCATCAGCGACGCGGAGCTGAAGCAGGGCCTGAACATTTTGATCGAGGTATTAAACACACAATAAGGAGGGGTTCCCCATGCAGGATTTGCTGTCGATCTCCGATCTGACCAAAGCCGGCATCCAAAAGATTCTCAACCTCGCCGACCAGCTGAAGTTCGACCAGAAAAACGGCATTCCCCACCGCGTTCTGGAGGGCAAGGTGCTGGCGATGCTGTTCCGCAAGTCCTCCACGCGGACGCGGGTGTCCTTTGAGACGGGCATGTACCAGCTCGGCGGCCACGCGATGTTCCTGTCCGCCGCCGACATTCAGATGGGCCGCGGCGAACCGGTCCGCGATACGGCGCGAGTACTCTCGCGCTACGCGGACGGCATTATGATCCGCACCTTCGCCCAGTCTGAGGTAACCGAGCTGGCCGAATACGCCGATATCCCCGTGATCAACGGCCTGACCGACTACGCGCACCCCTGTCAGGTCCTCAGCGACCTGATGACCGTCCGCGAGCGTATGACGGCGCTGGAGGGCCTGACGCTGTGCTTTATCGGCGACGGCAACAACATGGCCAATTCGCTGATTGCCGGCGGCGCGCTGTGCGGCATGAAGGTCCGCGTCGCCACGCCGGAGGGCTACGAGCCGGACGCCGGAGTCTGCGCCCGCGCGGGCGCGGCCCTGACGCTGACCCATGACCCGCGCGAGGCCGCGCGGGGCGCGGACGTGGTCTACACCGACGTCTGGGCCAGCATGGGCCAGGAGGACGAAACGGCGGAGCGGGTGAAGGCATTTCAGGGCTTCCAGGTCAACGCGGAGCTGATGCGGCTGGCCAGTCCCAGGGCGATGGTCCTCCACTGCCTGCCCGCCCACCGGGAGGAGGAGATCACCGCCGAGGTCTTCGAGGCCCACGCGGCGGACATCTTCGAGCAAGCCGAAAACCGCCTCCACGCGCAGAAGGCGGTTATGTGCCTGCTGATGGGCGGGGAAACCCCGCCGCGATAAGGGCCGGGGTTTTCCCGGCGCTGTCAGGGCTTTTGGAACAGCCGATATACCTCGTTGCCTGTTTCCGCGCCGCTGGCGTCGATTTCCCGAATATGGATCAACCCCGCGCGGCCGCCCAGATAAAACGTGTATTCACAGCGCTCATAGTCCGTAAACTCATACAGCGTATCTTCCGCGATATCATAGACGCACGGCGGTTGGTTGGGCATGGACGTCTGCCAGACAAGAAAATCCTGGTTGCCCTGCAATCCATAGATTACGTTGCCCTTGCGGGACTCCGCGATGGCCGTGCCGCCGCCCCACTCGAACACGCCCGTCAGCGATGTGCCCAGCGCGGCGTCCTCCCCCATGCCCCGGGTCGTAAACAACCGGCCTTGCGAGCTTGCCAGCGCGCCGATCTCATGATGATTTTTCAGGGGCTGACCGCCGCTTTCCGATTGCAGCAGCGTGTACGAACCGTCCTTGTCCGGGGTGAAGAACCAGACCTCGTCTTTATATACGATGGGGTTCATGGCGTGTTCCCGGACGACGCGCAGCGCGCCGCTTTCAATATCATAGGCATACAGGGTCGAGTCTGTGTCGCTGCCGCCGGAGCCGTCGAAACTGTAGACGGTAAAATCATCAAAATAAATCTGCCCGTCCAAAATTGTGATGTTATTCAGATGAAACCCGGTGAAAATGGAGCCTTCACTGATGGGAGGATATCGAAAAATGGTGGTGACGGCGCCGGCTTCCCTGTCCAGAAAAACGAGAGTTCCCTTGACAATGGCCGAGGGATAACCCGAGGGATCACCGTGTGTCGCGGCGACGGAATGGGTTTCGTCCGCGTATACGGGATATATATAGATGTCTTCCCCGTGATTCAGGGGCGTTTCCCATTCATCGGTTCTGAAATTGTAATACGCGACATCATGGGGACCCGGCCAACTGTTTTCGGAATTCGCGCGTCCTTTACTCATTAACGCATAAGTATTATCGACAAGAAAATACATCCCGGCAGAATTATAGAAAATACTTCCGTTTAATTCGTATGGACTCACCTGAGAGGGGATCTCGATATTCTCAAGCAGGAAATCGGTGTCTTCTATATTCTTGACGGGTACGTTATAAACGGGCGCGTCGTCGTATATAAGGGGCGGAGGCTGTTCCGAAGCAGACGGAAGGGGCGAAGGTTGCTCCGAAGCAGACGGCTCGCCCCACGTACACGAGGCGGCCGCGGCCAGGATGAGAAATAGGGCCAAAAGGACGGCCAAACGGCGGATGACCGGCATGAGCATGGGGATACTCGCCTCCTTTACACACGGCGCGATGTGGGCATCGCGCCCTACGCAGGGCGGGCGCAAAACCCTGTAGGGGACGCCGACCCCGGCGTCCCGTAAAACGTCCCCAACGCACACGCCTGGGGAAAACACGGCGCGCCGAGGTCGTCGCGCCCTACGCAGGGCGGGGCGCAAAACCCTGTAGGGGACGCCGACCCCGGCGTCCCGCCAAACGTCCCCAACGAACACGCCCGGGGGAAACACGGCGCGCCGAGGTCGTCGCGCCCTACGGCGGTCAGGGCGTCCTTCACTCTCCGTTCAACCCGTCCCTGTCCGTAACGGATTGGGATATAACCTCATAGCCGTTTTTGCTAAACCGCAGCTCGGATACCAGAACCCCGATCGGGGTTGACGACGCAAAGCGAATGTCCTGCGCGAGGGTTACCGTCCCCCGCTCCGGGGCGATTCTCCAGTCGCCGGCTCCGTAGACCTCGATGGCCGCTTCCTCGTACAGCCGGCCGCTTTCCCAGCGCAGCAGCCCGGTTTCACTCTCGTAGATCAGGCCAGGCCCCGGTTTGTCACTCCCCAGCGGGATCGTTTGCGTAAAGCCGGTTTCCCCCACGGCGATCTCCGCTTGAAAATCCGGAAGCAGCGTCCCCGCCGCGGAAAATCCCCACGGGTGAATGTCGCTTGACACCTGCTTGACGGTTCCTTCCGACCAAGTCAAAACGGCGATGCTGACGCAGCCGCCTGTACCGCCTGTGTCCGCGTAAATTACCAGCTCTTGGCCGCCGTCGCCGTCGATATCCATCGCCTCAGCGCCCAAATAACCCGCGATGACGATCTCATCCAGGGACTCCGAATACTCCACGCCGCCGCAAGTCAGCTCCACCGTCACATCAGGGCCGCTGTACAGCACCGTCTGACCGTGCCGTTTATACTGGCGCGTATGATTGTATTGGCTGTAGTCCAACGCGCACCGGATGACCGCCGTTTCCGGTACGCCGTCCCCGTCAAAATCGCAGAGAACCGTATCCACAATCGGCAATGCGTTGTTTTGCTCCTGAATAGGGGTAGGTTTCAACGAAATCGTTTCTGAGCCGCTAACGCTGGGATCACCCGTTGTAGTAATGCAACCGCATAGGGTAACCGCGAGCAGGAACGAAAGCAACAGTCCCCACAGAGACATGTTTTTCATGGCGGCAATCCTCCCAGCTTATATCACTTCAAAGAATTTAATCGCGCCGGGGCTTTTGTTCAGTATGCTGGGTGAGCCTGTATAATATGAATAGTAATAATCTAGTATTTGAGAGTGGGAATATCCTTGCTCAGCCAGATAGATTGCTCCCAACTGCCTCAACGTACCGCTACCTTCTCCTGCGGTATTATAAGAACCGGCGTTATGCTGGGCCTGCAAGATTTTGTTGTCTGATGTGCGAATTCCCACTGAGAGGGTCGCGTTGGTTATGCTCGTAATAAAGGAAGGAGCGTTATCATACGAGTATTTTTGGCAACAGGTAGTAGAACACACATGAGCCCCTGTAGTCGAGTGTTTGGGATATATGCAATTGAACCACCCAAACATCTTTATGGCTACCGCAACAGCACGTCTTGCAGTATTAGCTTGAGCAGGAGTACTGTTCGCAAATGCACTATGGTTATTATCATAACCGAACTCATGTTTCATGACCTTGGGTATATATGCCTGAAATGTTTCTAATTCGAGACTTCCACCTGGCATGAGTATATAGATTGTATGTGGCAGTACATCGCTACTCTCTAAAAATGTTGGTGGCGGAGTTCTTGTCAACGTGGCGGAATTCCGCTGCAACAAAACCTCATCATGGAGGAACTTTCGCCATGCATTACGGGTGAGTACACCCGTGTTATCGCTTATTTTGACTGTTCTAAATGCAATATCCTCTATCGCCTGAAGAGTCATCCTCCTGTTTCCGCGAGCATACAAATAGTCCTCATACGACGCACTATCATTAACATAATACCATGCGCCTTCAATCTTCTCGAGGACGACTGTTCGGTAGTTTATTCCATTGTATGCAAAATAATCATCTCCATTCACGACAGAAAATTCTACCCCCACTAAATACACATCTATCGATCTTTCACGGTTTTCATACTCAGTGTATTCAATGGCGATATTTTCAGGTAAGCGCCAAATATCAACAACTTTCGACGAAGAGATGTTATGTAGTCCGGCGTGTTGCTTCGCTAGAGATTCACTGTCGCAGAAAACGGAGAATTCCGGACGCTTCTCTGGGGTAATGCATAAGAGAAGGGATTCCCAGTTTTTGTCTCCCAAAGCCTCGTAAAACTGTGTTATGACCTGTTCTTGCAATGAGTTATTTGCCACAGGCACTGCAATTGCATAAGGCATCGGAGCGCAGGCGAGGAACAAAGCGAGTGCAAGGAACGGGGCCAAGATAGTTTTAGTTTTTTTCATAGTCATCGTCTCCTTTGAATGATGTAGATTTTGGACTTGATATATCTTACCATAAGAAAAACAGCCTGTCAATAGATTTGGAAAAAAATTCTATTGCTCTTATATTCAAGCACTCCAACCATTAAATCCGCGCCTCATTTCCCCCCCGCCGGGCAATACTCCGCCAGCGCGCATTCCCCGCAGCGAGGCTTTCGCGCGGCGCAAACCGTTCTGCCGTGATGAACAAGCCGGTGGCAGAAGGCCAGCCGTTCCGGCGCGGGGATGATTTTCTCCAGGGCCAGTTCTACTGTATACGGCTCCTTGCTGGCCGCAAAGCCCAGCCGGTTGGACAAGCGGATGCAGTGGGTGTCCGTCACCAGCGCGGGCTTTCCATAGACCTCGCCCAGGATCAGGCTGGCCGTTTTGCGGCCGATTCCGGGCAGCTCCAGCAGAGCTTCCAGGGTATCCGGCACAACGCCGTTATGCTTTTCTAATAAAATTTTCGCGCAGGACTTGAGATTGGCCGCCTTTGTGTGGTAAAATCCACAGGGACGGATCAATTCCTCGAGGAGTTCAATCGGCGCGGAGGCAAACGCCTCCAGATCGGGCAGCGCCTCATACAGCGGCCCGGCGACGAGGTTGACCCGCGCGTCGGTGCATTGCGCGGCCAGCCGCGTGTTGAATAACAGCCGCCACGGGCTGTCGTAGTCCAGCGTGCAGTCCGCCTCCGGATACAGCGCCTTCAAAATCCCGATCACCGCGCCCGCGCGTTCGCGTTTGGTCATAGCCGGTTCCCGCCTTTCCCGATGTAACTACACTATCAGTATAAAGGAGAACGTCCACTATGGTCAAGGAGTCCATGCAGTGTATCGCCAAGCACGATCCGGAGGCGGCCCGCGCGATCGGCCGCGAGCTGGCCCGCCAGCAGCGCAATATCGAGCTGATCGCTTCGGAAAACATTGTCTCGGAGGCCGTGCTGGCCGCGATGGGGAGCGTGCTGACCAACAAATACGCCGAGGGCTATCCCGGAAAGCGCTACTACGGCGGCTGCGAGCATGTCGACGAGGCCGAGGATCTGGCCAGACAGCGCGCCATGAAGCTGTTCGGCGCCCAGCACGCCAATGTCCAGCCGCACAGCGGCGCCAACGCCAACAACGCCGTCTATTTCGCCTTCTGCAAGCCCGGCGACACCATCCTGGGCATGAATCTTTCCCAGGGGGGGCACCTTTCCCACGGCCTGCCCGTCAACATCTCCGGCGCGTATTACAACGTCGTGCCCTACGGCGTGGACGAGGAGACGCACCGCATCGACTACGACCGGCTCCGGGCGCTGGCGCTGGAGCATAAGCCAAAGCTGATCATCGCCGGCGCGTCGGCCTACCCGCGCGCCATCAATTTCACGCTGTTCGCCTCCATCGCCAAGGAATGCGGCGCCAAGCTGTTCGTCGATATGGCCCATATCGCGGGGCTGGTCGCGGCGGGTCTGCACCAGAATCCCGTCCCCTACGCGGATGTGACGACCTCCACCACGCACAAGACGCTGCGCGGCCCGCGCGGCGGCCTGATCCTCTGCGATGAGGAGCACGCCAAGGCCGTGGACAAGGCCATCTTTCCCGGCACGCAGGGCGGCCCGCTGATGCACATCATCGCCGCCAAGGCCATCTGCTTCCGCGAGGCGTCCGGCAACAGCTTCAAGGCCTATCAGGCCCAGGTGCTGACCAACGCCCACGCGCTGGCCGACGCGCTGCTGGACAAGGGCTTCGATCTGGTCTCCGGCGGCACGGACACCCATCTGATGCTGGTGGACCTGCGCCCGTTCCGCATCACGGGGCGCGAGATGCAGCACCGTTTGGACGAGGTGTATATCACCGCCAACAAGAATACCATCCCCAACGATCCGGAAAAGCCGTTCGTCGCCTCCGGCCTGCGGCTGGGGACCCCCGCGGTCACCACGCGCGGCTTCGGCGTTGAGGAAATGGGGACCATCGCGGAGTTGATCTATCTGACCGCCACGGATTTTGAAAACCAGCAGGATCACATCCGCGACACGGTCCGCTCTCT
>Ga0099364_10006115_pt1 | contig 17615 bp, 11 predicted proteins | sample TergutTh196P3_FD_73070 | JGI IMG/M metagenome (GOLD analysis project Ga0099364, IMG submission 73070) | Microcerotermes parvus P3 segment gut microbial communities from Pointe-Noire, Republic of the Congo - Th196 P3 | ecosystem: Host-associated > Arthropoda: Insects > Digestive system > Gut ...
CTCCCCAGAGGGGAATGGGGCTTGCATACTATAATTTCCAATTCCCCTCTGGGGAGGGGTGGCAAACACTCGCAACAAAGTTGCGATAGTGTTTGACGGGGTGGTCTGCTATCCGTGCATACCGTCCTCAATAAACATTTCGTGATTTTTGTGTATTTCGTGGTTAAAGAGAACAAAAAAGTAAATGCGGTGACCGTGTTTATCTTTACGTTTTTGTACATGGAACAAGGATGCTTTTACTCCATTCAGTACCTTATCCTGTTCTTGGCCACCTTGACGAGATACTCGCCATAGGGCGATTTTCCGTATGCCTTAGCGCGTTCAAGCAATCCTTCCTTGTCTATCCATCCCTTTATGTAGGATATTTCTTCAGGGGCCGAGATTTTAATCGATTGCCGCTTTTCTATGAGACGGACAAACTCGCTCGCTTCGAGCAGGGTGTCAACCGTCCCGGTATCGAGCCATGCGAACCCCCGTCCGAGCAGCTGCATCTCAAGACGCCCCTCTTCAAGATAAATACGGTTGAGATCGGTTATTTCAAGCTCGCCACGTTTGCTCGGCTTGAGCGATTTGGCGTACTCAGCCGCCTTGCCATCGTAAAAATACAGCCCCGTAACGGCATAGTTTGATTTTGGGTTTTCCGGCTTTTCTTCAATGGAAATAACCTTGTTACTTCTGTCAAACTCAGCTACTCCAAACCTCTCCGGATCATCGACATAATACCCGAACACAACGGCGTTATCGCTATCCGCCGCCTGCTTTAGTATCGATGAAAGTCCGTTGCCGTAAAAGATATTGTCGCCTAAAATCATTGCGCATTTTTCACCGCCGACAAACTCTTCCCCGATGATGAGAGCCTGAGCCAATCCGTCCGGCGAGGGTTGCTCGGCATAGGACAGATTGATACCAAACTTCTCCCCGTTTCCAAGCAGTTTTTTGAAAGACGGCAGGTCATATGGGGTAGAGATGATAAGAATGTCTCGTATTCCGGCCAACATAAGCACCGAAAGCGGATAATAGATCATAGGCTTGTCGTATACGGGTAGAAGCTGTTTGCTCGTAACCAAAGTAAGCGGATACAAGCGGGTACCGCTTCCCCCTGCAAGAATAATTCCTTTCATTTTTAAAAACCTCCATTATAATAGTGTGGTGAATCATTCCACTTCCGGTGATTCTGCTTCATCGGATTCGTCATCTTTCTTATCGACATTAACGTCCTGCGCAGAGATAGTATTGCCTGATTTCTTTTTTGTTATTATAATTATTATCGTTACGGCAAAGAAGGTAATGGCTGCAAGCAACACGGCGGCACTGATGATTATCGGCCATTTGCTTGCTGGCATTGTGATGTATATAAACTTTTCTATCACTTCACCCTGGGGATTGAACGCCACAACGCCATCGTCATCGTCACGCAGTATGACGTTATTGTTGTCGTCGTCGAATGTGACCGTTGTGGTTTCACCGTCTCGAACATACTCAACCGATATTCCGCTGAGGTCATCGCCGATCAGAGTGATGGTGCCGTCCTCATTGTATATAATATCGATAGGCTTGTTGTCCGGATTGTGTATGACGGGGCCTCCTCCGCCCGGGGGTTGATTGTTCTGCGATGTAACGGGCGGCGGCGGGGGAGCATCGGGATCGTGGCTGACAACGGCCGGTTCTACCACCACCGGAACGCCCTCATCGCCGTTGATGGCTGCCAGCGCATCGCAGGTGAAGGTTCGGGTCGTGCCATCGGGTATGTTTTTCCTCAGTCTTACTCGAAAACTGAAAATATCCTTGGTGTTTCTGCTTAGGGGGTAGTCGGGTTCCATGTGCATATAGAGAAATTTTACCCCGTCTATGGCTGCGTATGCCAATTCGGCCTCGTCCCTAACATCTGCGGGTAGAAGTATTCTGCCCGATCCGCTGACAAATTCAAAGTATTCCTGATCGATCGGCAGGTTAATCTGTATGCCCATGATGTTCGGGATGGCGGTGTCGCTGTAGTTTTCCATAGAAACGGTGATGGTCAGCTCGTTCCCTGCACCCAGCATGGTTTGTGACGGGGTGAGTTTCAGCTGAATCTCGGTCTGCCCCAGCGCCGTTATGCTGAACATGGCGGCCGCCATTATTATCGCCGCTAATCCGGCTATGATTTTTTTCACGGTCTTCATCTCCTGTTTATCTTAAAATTATATCCCTGACTTTTATTAAATCAAAGATGTTAATGTGTCCGTCGTTGTTTATATCGGCTGCCGCGCGGGCGTATTCGCAGAGGTTCGCCCTGCCCAAAATATCGTCCCGTATCAGCAGCGAATCGCTCGCATCCACGAATCCGTCCAAGCTTACATCGCCCTTGCGTGGGAGCCCGATGATCGCCGCCGGCACATACTCCGCCTGCAGCTTGTTCCCCGCTTTGAATGTGTAGACCGTGTGCCGCACGTTCAGCACTATCCGCTCGCCGACCGGTATTTCCTTGCGGAGGCGGAATCGTATCTCGAATATGTCGGTGTTGGTCTTGGGGATCTTGTCGCCCGGGTTGTTCATGTATGCCACATAGATGTACTCGCCTTTGTCGAATGACGAGTCGAGCGTGCGGCCCTTCCCATCGAAGTGCAACCTGTTCTGGTCGGCCGTCCGCTGGCTGATGAACTCCAGGTACTCGGCGCTTGCGGGTAGGTGGATCTGCAGTCCCTCCAGCGCATCTATCGCATTACTGCCATAGTTTGCCATCGACACCTTGACCGTGAACTCCTCTCCCGCTCTGACTACACGCTGTGACGTTGTTACCACCGTCGTGATGGGCGGCGGGTTGGCGGTCACGGGTGATGCGGGCAGCAGGAGCAGCAGCAGGGCCGCTATTGTGCAGAATATTCGCTTTTTCATTTTTATCACCAAATGTTAATATATTCCAAAAGAACAGAGGGGAAACCCCTCCGTTCTATGAGTACCCCTTATGAGGTTTTAGTTTAGTTGAGTCTTCTTCTTCTCTTTACAACTACTACAGATGCAGCCATCGAGAGGAGAGCAAGTGCGATCCAAAGAGCTATCATGGTTGTGTCGCCAGCTCCCGGAGGTGTGTCGCTTGTGTCGCTCGTTGTGCTTGTGCCACTGCCTGTTTCGCTTGTGCTTGTTTCTCCCTCAGGCTCTTCTTCTACTTCGATTCCCTCAACAACATAGGTTACATCGTCATCGCCCAAAAGTGCGATTGTGAATTTTGTCATGCCTACATATGCTAAGCCGTCTGCGGGTTCGATTACTCTGAATGCAGATCCATCGAGTTCCATTGTTACGCATACTGTGCAATCTTCATCGATCTCGCCCTTGTCCTTGCAATCATGTGTGCATCCGGTTTCTGCAAAGATGAGAAGATTTACTTTAAGTCCGGTTAGGTCGATCTTAGCGCCTGCTACATAGTTCTTCTTAATACCACTGTCGTCTACAACGAGATTCTCGGGGCCGAACATTTTTTCAGGAGCTACTACTGATACAACAAATTTGAATGTTGCTACCTGTTCAGCAGTTCCCCATGTGTATTTACCCTCGATGGTGTATGTTCCGATTGTGTCAAAAATCTTAGTTACATCTGTATCGATCATATCAGCTGTAAGATCAACATCTTGTTTGCTGTCATCATCGTATGTTACTACAAACTTACCGCCTGCGAGGTTAAGTGCGTCGTCTGTTCCCCAAACATAGGATTTGGTTGTGGGGGGTACGAACTCTGCGGATACGGGTTCTGCACCGACTACTTCTAATTCATAAGGAACTAAAGTATAGTCAAGGTTTGTAGCAACATTAAGACCTGCTATAGAAGGATGGGGAACCATTGTTTGAAGTGAGCTAAGTCCATCATGCGGAATTAATGTTATTTCGTATTTTTCATCTTCTTTCGGATCTGTTACGTCAAAAGTCAAAGTAGCAAGTACATTAGTTCCTGAAACAGGGTCGCCTGTTCCTACGCTAAAGTTCAAGATAGGTTCTGCTAAACCTACAATCGGAGGAGATAAAAATCCAGAGAATATTCCTCCGTTTGCTGTGCTTTTTAATGTCAAATTAGTGTTGTCATACTTTAATCTGAATGAAAATGTGGATAGTTTTTCATATCCTTTAACAAGGATGTCTACATCTACAGTAGTAGATGATTCTCTGAGTTTTGCCGGTCTTGAAGCAAATTCAATTGAAATTCCCTCTGCCGATACGAGAGTTAAGCTGGCGGCTATACAAGTAGCCATCATTGATACAGCCATAAAAATCGCAAGCAATTTTCTTAAAACACTTTTTTTCATAATAATAATTTTTCCTTTCTTTCTTAAAGACATAATTTAAAATTTTATTTAATAACAAAGATTGTTCTTTGTTTATAAATCTAAAGTCGGTCTACCACAAATCTTCGTCAACAATGATGTTATAAGTGGGGAATATAAGTTTTACGTCATCTACAGAATATCCTCCTGCAAGGAAAGCAACAACATTATAATCTGCGATTCCTACAGTAGTTCCTGATGTAGCTTTTGCGTTATCAAATATAATGGGAAGACTGGCAGGGAATATTTCTTCTACCTCTGCGTTAGAATATCCTCCGGCTAAGAATGCAATTATATTATAGTCGGCTACGCCCGGTTTTCCATTGCCGCCATTAGTAACTTTGCCGGGATTTCCGCCAATTGTTATTCTAAAGGATGTGCTGAAACCTTCGTAACTAACAGTAATTTCTTGCGATCCTGTAACACTAAAGTCTATCACCTCAGGAAGAATCGTGAATCCTGTGGCAGGAGTGCTGCCCGATCCTATCGAAACAGGATCACTCGGGAGATAGCCGTTTTCATAAGAAATAACAACTCTGCCACCTGTTAAATTCAGACCGCCTGTATGTCCAACTTCATATCTAAGGACGTCAGGATCTGAATAGATTTCAATTCCGCTTATCGTTTTCGGATAAATTGCTACTGCACCGGAAGCAACCTCAAACGGAAGATTAACCGCAAGGCTCATACCGGGAACAACAGGATGCGGAATCATGTTTTGAACAGAACCCTCTTCATCATGTGGAACTAAGGTAACATCAATTGATTCACCCGGTTCAGGTATCTCTAATAAAGTGAATGTTAATGTTGCAAGAAGTCTTCCTGTAGTTGCAGGACTTCCAAAAACTCTCGGGTCGCCCGTTCCTACACTAAAGTTCATTATGGGTTCTTCATCGCCTACACGCACAGGAGATAAAAAGGAACTAAAGATATTACCGTTTGCCGCAGATTTCAATTGCATTTGTTCGCTGTCATACACTAAACGGAATGAAAATGTCGAAATGGATTCATAGTCGGGGAGTGTTATCTCCAAAGTAATGTCTTGTTCTACCGTTAATTGTTCGGGTAAAAAATTCTTTGTTTCAACAACTATATTCACCGTGTCCTCTTCCGAAGAAACAAAGACAAATCCTCCCACTATGCAGGTTGCGAGCATCGCAACTGCCAAAACAACCGAGAATACTTTCTTTAAAACTAATTTCTTCACAGAAAAATGCTCCTTTCCAAAAATATTATTTTGCCTACCCAATCCACTTTGCCGTTATGACAAAGTGGATTGGAATAAAAGTTGAAAATTATCTGCTTATTACCAATTGCTGTCGTCCATAATTATAGTTACTGACGGGAATATCGTTTTTACTTCGTCTAAACTGTAACCACCAGCGATAAATGCTACAACATTATAGTCAGATACACCTACCGGACCGCTTGAAGTAACTTTAGCATTGTCGAAATCAAAGGGACCACTTGCCGCAAATATTATCGCAACATCTTCTGCCGAATATCCTCCGGCTAAGAAAGCAATTATATTATAGTCGGCTACGCCCGGCTTACCATCGCCACTATTCGTCACCTTACCCGGGTTACCCACGTTACTCGGATCTCTCACCGTAATACTAAACGTATCAGTAAACTCAGTTCCAATCAATTTAACAGTGATAGTTACTTGACCAGCTACACCAAAGTTTACACTGCCCAGTGCGGGTGAGAACTCGAACATAGCGTTATCGAGGTCTACAACTTCGGTTGTGCTGTTGTCATAGCTGATTGTTACCTTACCTCCGGCAAGGCTGACACCGCCTGTGTGACCAAGAGTATAGGTTGTTGTGGTAGGCTGAGTGCTAATGCTTATCCCTGTAACCAGTACAGCCACTTCCTCGCCACGGGTTACCGTGATTGCGCCTACATCGAATCCACTAACTTCGCCGTTTTTATCGGTAGCTGTGACGGCATCGGTGATTTCCTCTAACTCTGCGGGAGCCGTAACGGTTCCTTTAAAGTTGGGGTTAATCGGGTTGGGGTCTTCAATGTCAACCGAGAAAGCATACTCACGAAGAGCGAATCCGCCTGTCTTGGTAGCTGTCGGAGGTCCATCGAATGTCTTGGCCTTGAGCTTAAAGCTGAACAGATCTATCGCTCCGCCGTTTTCGGGGAAGGGAACGCCCTTGCCGCTATCGATGTTTGCTCCGCTCTCATCGTCGTCGAACATAAAGATGTAGATAACGCCGTTGAAAGGATCTGAGGGTTTGAATTTGTCTCCGTCAACAACCGCCGACTGTGCATTCGTGCTGTAGCCCAATGTCCAGCTGTAGTCGTCTTCGTCCAGCTTGTCACTGAGTAGATCTACTTGACTGCCTTGTACAAAGTCGAACAGATCGGTGTCGATCTCGACCATGATCTGCGCTGCGCCTACGGGGTTGTGAATCTCTTTGTCATAGTTTGCGTATCCAACCGTAACGGTGATCTCATCGCCCGATTTGAAGTCTTCCGCTGCTATGTCGCCAAAATTTACAGACATGGTCAGCGTCGGGTCTTCGAGAGGAGCGCCGAGCGGTACGATGGTTAGAGCAACCTTAGGAAGATTCGGGGTTACGCCTTTTTCATAGACTTTCACATCGTGCGGCGGTTTGATGTCATAGTTGTTGTAAATCGGGTCATTTTCGTCATACACGATCTTAAAGGATGTAATCGTAAAGTCTATATCCTGTGCATCCTTGAGGATTAAGTCGTTAGGATTAATCTCAGGATCAGCAGTCTCGGTTATAGTCTTGATGTCAAAGACGAACAGGCTCGGGCTTAGCACCGCACCGTTCTTGGGTACATTCTCAGTCGATTCAAGTACATACTTGATAGTGCCTTCCTTTATATCGTCTACGTCCTCGTCAAAAAACTCTATCGTGCGGGTTGCGTCATCGCCGTCATTGCCAAAATCGGCCGTCTTTATGTCTACCGTGTCAATCAGCGATACTTCGCCAACCTTGAAGTTGCTCATCTCGAGGAGTATCTCTATACCACGGATAGCAGGTGTCATAGCTGTCATGCCGTCCAGAGCAACCGTAACGGTTGTCGGAAGACCTATCACTCTCTCGGTATGAGAAAGAGATACTGTGAGATTCGGGTTGACGGGATCAGATGGGTTGTCAACAGTAATCTCAAATGCATCCTTAAATTCTGTTCCACCGTAATTAACGTCAACACTGTATGTTCCGGTTGCGTTCATTACACTTGCAATGGGTTGACCGTTTACTGAACACATATCGGCTGTTACAGCCACGGGGAATTTCTGTCCTACAAAATCCTGGAACACATCTGCTCTTGTCAATCCAAGCGGATTGTAGTCGCTTGCAGGCATAGCATAGGTGAAGAAATCAGGGTTAATGGTTTCAACATTAGTTGCAACAGGATCAGGTCTACCGTATTCATACGGGGGATTGATTACGAACATATCTTCCGCATCTGCAAGAAGAGTCGCCCCTGCGGGATCAAATGTATCCCCACGAACATAGTCAACCTTATTCGGCGTATCACCTGCAACAACCGTTCCGCTGTCAAAATATTCTTTATTAGAGAGGAATATTCTATTAATAACGGTTGGTTCACCTTCATAACCGGGTCTGTCGGTAACCAAATTCAAGGCAAAGTTGCTGGTGTATAGAGCGTTAGCTCCATTGTGATGTGAAAAGTTTCCGAATCTTAACTTAGCCATGTCTATTCTTATAAGTCCGCTAAAGTCAGGGTTGTCAAAAAGCTCGGGTAGATTAACTGAATTAAACGCTAATGATTGTGTGTTCACATAGGTCTGAAAATCAATTCTATTCAATTTTCCTAAGTGTCCTACATCAATGTACATATACCTATGAGTACCGATTTCAAAGTTTGTGAGAAGACCTTTTGTATAATCAAAATAGTCATAATCATTGTCTTCATCTTTGCGTGAATTTGCATATTCAAACATATTTCCGGAGTTAGTTTGATTCTGCGTACCCATGTTATATCCGGTTCCAAGAGCACCGTTTGCTTTATCCCATCTTACTAAGTCACGCTCAAAAAGCTTATCGTCATCCCCATAAGCATAAACGCCAAAGAAATTACCGCCGCCAAGTTGTGACGCTCCATGGGTAATCTTGTATCCGTCTTCGGTTGTAAATCCGGCTCCGGAAACTACATCTGCAGAGTTTCTTTGGAACAATCTGAGTGTTATATCTGTATCGCCGTAAGGTGAAAATTGAGGATCGTTTGACAACCAAACACTCTTGATTTCAAACTGATTCATACCTTTTTGTCTTAGACCATCGTTGTTACTTTGATACAAACCGCCTATCGTTTGACCGCCTTCTCCGTCATCTACCATTATAGGTTGATTGTCATCGCCTACTTGACGCCAAGTAATACCATTGCCCCAATCTGCTCTTCTGAATTTTACTCCTGCAGAATTGTATGCGATACTATATTCTCCAGCATTATCACGAGCAGCATCGGCTGAATCGTTGTTTCTGCTATACACACCCAATGCTTCGGCAAAGTTTATTCTGAGCTGCACATCGGTTCTAGCGGCACCTTCAGGAAATTCCATTCTGTACAAACCTGAATGATTTCTAAAAGCACGGTTTACGCCAACTCCGGTAGTGTCTAGACCGCGTGCTTCACTATTATCGTTGCCCGGAGCGGCTTGAATATCATTACCGCCATTTTGGAGCCACATGGAATAGGAGCCATTGTGATGACCCATTTCTATGTAAACATATTTATATCCGGTGGCATTAATACCTCTGCTCTTATTTGCTCCTGTAGCGGCTGGGTTAAATTCGCCAAAATTGTGAGTTCCACCCATGTGAGAAAACCATGTTGTCATTGAATTCCGATTGTTGGGAAAGCTAAATCCGTCTTCCTCGCCCGCCCATTGCCACACGGGGGGATTAGCGATGTTAGCCCTCAGAGCCAGTTGCAGTTGTTTGTCGGGCAATTCGTCGTTAGCCGATACTGTCGAGAACAGGCTCATAATTGTCAGGTTGCTGAGTAAAATTGCGAATACTATCGAGAGTGAGAGTATTCTTTTTTTTGCTTTCTTCATAATTTACCTCCATTAAAATAATGTTATACGAAATAAAGCGGGACGCAAAACCCGCAAGGGAAAACATAGGCTATCTACCCCCTGAAAACAAAAATTTTATTTGATTTTGTATGTATTATTGCTGAATTACATTAATTATACACGAAACAAAACAAAAAGTCAACAGCATATTTATTGAAATATTTTATAAAAATATATGGTTGAATTTTGGTAATATTGCATAAAACAATGCAGAATGGAGAATGTTGCGGGGGTAACCACGGGAAGACCACCCCGCCGCTGCGAAAAAACACCCGCCCTTGCGAGGGCACCCTCTTTACAAAAGAGGGCAGGGGCTTGCATACTATAATTTCCAATTCCCCTCTGGGGAGGGGGGGCAAACACTCGCAACAAAGTTGCGATAGTGTTTGACGGGGTGGTCTGCTCCGAAATGCCCTACAGCGGCGGGTGTTTTTCCCTGTAGGGATGACCGCCCTCGGTCATCCGTGGTTGTTGCGGCGGGTGTTTTTCCTTTTCGTGATTTTAGTGTATTTCGTGGTTAAAATGGAATCCCCCTCACTCCTCATCCAACTTCTTTACAGAGTAGCTGTAGATCGCGCTGATGATGAAGCATATTATTCCGCCGCCGATGAGGGTTACTACACGGAGATATGTATCCTGCCCCGAAACGTCAAAGGTGACCAGCTTTATCACACACATCAGGGTGAGGACAAGACCGTACTGCCGCAAGGATTTAGCGCGGTATATAAATCCGACGACTATGCAGACGAGGGCGGTGATCATGCAGACGAAACTCAGTATGTAGGCGTTATCGAACCATGATGTGTTTCCGTGGACGAGCGCCATAATAAGACCTGTCAGTTTTATTCCGGTCAGAATCTCCTCAAGTTTGTTGCCCTGCATATGGTTGACCCTCATAAATGCCAGTCCCGCCGTCAGTGCCGCCAGAATCGGGAGGAGTATCTGCAAGGCTCCTTCTCTGAGTGCAAAGGCTATACAGAAAGAGCTTGCAGCTATGAGGATGAATTCTAAGAACCGAATGGGTAGGTCTATGGGCAGGTTGGCAAAGGAAATCTCGTGCTTTTTGTAGAGCAGAACCCGTGCGATGTAGAATCCGATTCCGAGAACGGTCATCAGTATGAGCATATATATTGCAGTGTGTGCGAGAGAGTTTGTATAGCCATAGACGACCGCCGCCGATATGGCGGTTATCTTGAGCATATACAACGCCTCTTCGGCGTGCCTTAAACTGTGCCACAGATAGGACTTTATCCGAGTGAGAGCCAGTCCTGCAGTCAATGCCGCCAGAATGGGGAGGAGTATCTGCAACGCTCCGTCCATACTCATAAAGGCTATGCAGGCGGAGCTTGCGGCTATGAGGATGAACTCTAAGGCACGGAGGGGCATATCTATGGGCGAGTTGGCAAAGGAAATCTCGTGCTTTTTGTAGAGCAGAACCCGTGCGATGTAGAATCCGATGCCGAGGACGGTCATCAACAGGAGCATATATATCGCAGTATTTGCGAGAGAGTTTGTATAGCCATAGACGACCGCCGCCGATATGGCGGTTATCTTGAGCATATACAATGCCTCTTCGGCGTGTTTCATGGAGTGCCATAGATAGGACTTAATTCGGGTAAGAGCCAATATCGCCGTCAGTGCCGCCAGAATCGGGAGCAGTATCTGCAATGTGCCGTCCATAGTCATAAAGGCTATGCAGGCGGAGCTTGCGGCTATGAGGATAAATTCGGCTGTACGCATTATTGTGTATAGCGATTTTTTCGAGCTGTCGTATTTTAAATAAACCAACAGGATGTTTATAACCGTCAGGGTCATAAGCAAAATGATTTCCTTGTGCGGCAGTGATGATACTAAGAATATGACAATGAGAGAGGCGTGTCCAATCAAATAGGAGAGGATATGAGCGGGTGTTCTGCGTAGGGTGCTGTCGTGATTACGCTCGCTCAGCCAAAGTCCCCATATGACCGCTAAATATATGAACATATATCCTATGGCAAGCCATATGGTGCCGAATGAGGTCAATTGACGGTACCCAACGACAAGCATGAGAAACAGGTCTGAGAAGAATATAGAATAGAACGCAGGCATATAACTTTTGTTCCCGCTAACCCTCTTGGCGAGAATCAGCAGCAAGGCGGGTATAATCAGCAATGGGATACGAGGCAGGAATATATCGCTGCCAAACTGTGCCAGCCATAGAATCAGCAGCATCAGTGATGTTATCACACTCATAAGTACAACCGAAACCGTTTCGAGCATACTGCTGAAACCAAACCTCTTCTTCATAAATACAGAAACACATGAATGTAATACAGCTATACCGATTCCCACAAGAACCGCCAATCCGATCGCCGACAGTTCGGCGTGGCCGGATGAATAGACAGAGCTATATGCAAGACGGTAGACAAGCCTGTAGATGTTCATAAACAATACTATTATCCAGAGTATCTTGTTGCCGAAATGTATCGGCAGTTTTGCGCCGTTGTTTTCCAGCCTGTCGGTTGACAGCGACAGGAGATATGACAGAAATGATGCAGAGACAAACTGCGCTATAAAGACAGCCGATATAAACGGGACAGGAAGAGTAGTTCCTGCAAAGGGCAGGTATGCGTCTGCGACAAATCCGGAAGGGAAATAGTCCCACATGATTATGCCTGTGATCACGGTAAGGCCCAGCGACACAAACAGTCCGAATCGATAGGTCTGTTTACAGCAAAATATGTTACCCGCAACAATAACCGCTACCGATGCCATCTGATAGATAAAGAGCAGGAGCATCTTGTCATCGGTAAGACCGAATGAATAGGCAAAGCAGATAGAGATTATCATACCTATATGGGCGACAATGCTTGTCGATACCGATGATATGCGTTTGGAGAGATAGAGCACGGCGGCAAGCCAGACAAGGAGCAGAGAGAAAGCGGCTATTTCATCCAATCTATCAAAATAGATATGGGTTATCATAATCGATATAAAGAATGACCCGCATCCGCATCCTGTTAGGATCTCGGTAAAGGCATTACGCTTTTTGATGGCCAAAAAGACACCCAGTCCCGTTATAGCGGCGCTTAGTACAAACATCAGGGTTATCTTTATACTGTCGGTTATATGTTCGTATATCAAAACTCCCAGGAATATCAGTCCTATAAATATCAACACAGAGGCGGCTATTCCTAAGAGATTGCGGCCAACCCAGCTTTCGGTCATGCTGAATTTTTTTGGTGTCTTTTGCTCAACAGGAATATGCGGAGCAACGGGAGTAGTATCCCGCATAATCGGGGCCGCAACGAGAGTAGGCTCTCGCATAATCGGAGTAGGTGTTTCTGTGACAACAATGCTCTCCTCTGTCGGAGTTTCAAGATGAACAGCGCTGGGAAAATAAACAGCGGCGGAGCTTCTCGGCTCTTCTCTGAACTCCTCCTTGACCTCCTCTTTGCCCTCTTCTCTCATATATTCTTTCAGGTCTTCCAGGCTGTTTGCTCGGTAAGGGGATCGCAAATTTCTGATCTGTTGGGTCAGTGCGTCAATTTCTCTCTTTTGGTTGCTGATCTTTGCACCGAGTACCAAAAACCCGATAAAGGTAAACAAGAACAACAAAAACGTACCCATAGTTAATATTCCTCCTTAAACTACTCCAAGTATATTCAGCACTACTATCCCTGCGATGAGCATTATCATAGCAAATGCGCCGATTATATCTATAAACCCGAATCTGAGCTTTTTCATCTTTGTTCGGCCCTCGCCGCCGTTGTAACAGCGGCACTCCATCGCAACGGCAAGGTCGTGCGCCCTGCGAAAGGCCGAGATAAAGAGCGGAATCAGCACGGGAATAAGAGCCTTTACCCTCTTGACAAGTCCGCCTGTGTCAAGGCTTGCTCCTCTTGCCTTTTGCGCCGACATGATTTTGTCGGTCTCTTCTATCAACGTGGGAACGAATCTTAGTGCTATAGTCATCATCATGGCAACCTCATGGACGGGGAATTTGATTCTTTTCAGCGGCCCGAAGAGTGACTCTATGCCGTCGGTAAGTTCCATGGGTTTTGTGGTATAGGTTATGAGGGATGCTCCTACCACAAGGCAGAATATGCGTGCAACCAGGAAAAAAGCAAATCTAACTCCGCTGTCGGTAATGGCTATAAATCTCCACTCAAAGAGGATGTCGCCTTCTTTTATAAAGAACAGATTGAGTATGGATGTAAAGACGATTATAGGAATGATAGGCTTGATAGACTTTAGAATCATCCTAAACGGAATGCCCGAAATCATGTAGCAGATGATCAGGAAGAGAGCGATAACTCCATAGCCCGCAAAGCCGCTCGAAACAAACACGGCGGCCATCAAAAGCGCTGTCATAATTATCTTATTGCGGGGGTCAAGCCTGTGGATAAACGATTCGCCCCCAAAATATTGTCCGATGGTTATATCCTTTAACATATCAACCTCTTTATTTCTTCCCGCGCCGCCTGTATGGTGTATATACCCGTGTTTACCGGTATGCCTCTCTCCTTTAGCCCTATAAAGACCTTGGCGACCTGAGGAATAGACAGTCCCATTTTTTCAAGCTCATCCGCTCGTGAAAATATTCTGTCTACAGTATCGAAATCAAAGACCTCGCCGCCGCTTAGCACCAAAACCCTGTCGGCAGAGGCGGCAATGTCATCCATAGTATGCGATATGAGTATGACGGTGTTCTTCTTGGCGGCGTGGTATTCTCGGATTATCGACATTATCGCCTTGTGTCCCGCCGGGTCAAGCCCTGCCGCAGGTTCATCGAGAATCAGCACCTTAGGCTCCATGGCAAGAACTCCCGCTATAGCGGCCCGCCGCTTTTGTCCGCCCGATAGCTCAAACGGACTTTTCTCCCAAAGATCGGGTTCAAGTCCCACAGCGTTGCAGGCATATTCTACGATCTTGTTAAGCTGTTCACCCTCAAGCCCCAAATTCTTTGGGCCATAGGCTACATCACGAAAGACCGTCTCTTCAAATAGCTGATACTCGGGATACTGGAAGACCAACCCCACATTCAGACGGAGCTGTTTGAGATTGCTCTTGCCCTTGTCCCATATATCGGCGCCATCGACAAACACACTGCCCGACGATGGTTTGAGAAGTCCGTTAAGATGCTGTATAAGCGTAGATTTTCCTGAGCCTGTATGCCCGATTATGCCGACAAACTCGCCCTCGTTTATCTCTATACTTATATTATTAATAGCTGTACGCATATAGGGTGTTCCCCGTCCGTACACATGGGTCAGGTTCTCGGTCTTTATAACAGGCATATAATCTCCTCCACAAGCTCATCGGCCGTCAGCACTCCCGATTTTATATCCAATCCGTCCTGCCTTAGACAATCGGCCAGCGCCGCCGCCTGAGGAAGATCAAGCCCCGCATCCTCTAAGAGTTTGCGGTCTGCAAATATATCACGGGGGGTTCCGTCTAAAAGCACCCTGCCTTTGTCCATGACTATGACACGGTCTGCTTCTATGGCTTCGTCCATAAAGTGGGTGATGTTTATGACGGTTGCGCCGTCTTGATTGAGCTTTTTTATGGTTGCGGTAAGTTCACGTCTTCCCTTTGGGTCAAGCATCGAAGACGCCTCGTCAAAGACGATACACTTAGACTGCATGGCAAGAACACCCGCTATGGCAACACGCTGTTTCTGTCCGCCCGAAAGCTGATGAGGAGCGTGTTTGCGAAACTCGTACATACCCACAGATTTTAGAGCGCCGTCTACCCTCTCCCTTATCTCGGAGGGCGGGATTCCCAGATTCTCGGGAGCAAAGGCAACATCGTCCTCCACAACCGTAGCGACTATCTGATTGTCGGGATTCTGGAAGACCATTCCCACCGTTCTGCGTATGTCAAAGATCAGCCCGTCATCAGAGGTGGTCATGTTATCGACCACAACCGTTCCGCTGTCGGGCAGTAGAATAACGTTGAAATGCTTAGCAAGTGTAGACTTTCCAGAGCCGTTCCGCCCCAGCACCGCCACATACTCCCCCTGTGATATTGATATGGTGACATTATCGACTGCGGCCGATTCCTGACCATCGTACATAAATGATATTTGGTTGGTTTGTATAATATCTCTCATGCTATACCATCAATCCGCAAACCGCATTGGAGAAAGCAACAGGGTCTTCGATAGAGATTCCCTCTATGAGCAGAGCCTGTGAATATAACAGCTGCGTGTATGTTTTCAGCTTGTCTTTGTCCTTGTCATGCAGGGTTTTGAGGGTTGTAAAGATGGGATGGGCTGAGTTGATCTCCAGCACACGCTCTGCCTTGACATCACCGCTGCCCGGCATTTTGCTCAGCACCTTTTCCATCTCAAGGCTGATATGACCCTCGCTGGAGAGACAGACGGGGTGGGACTTGAGCCGTCCCGACAGACGGATTCCCGCAACCTTGCCGTCAAGCGATTCTTTCATCAGTTCAAACAGCTCTTTGTTGTCCTCGTTTTGTTTCTTTAGATCTTCTTTCTCTTCATCGGTATCCAAATCAAGATCGCCCGCCGATACCGATTTAAACTGCTTGCCGTCATACTCACGAATCATCTGCAGGGCAAACTCGTCAATATCATCGGTCATATAGAGAATCTCAAATCCCTTGTCCTTTACAAGCTCGGTCTGGGGAAGATGCTCGATGCGTGAAACGCTCTCGCCTGCGGCATAGTATATAAACTTCTGCTCATCCTTCATGCGGGAGACATATTCTTTTAGGGTAACGAGTTTGTTATCAAGCGAAGAGACAAACATGATAAGATCCTGCACCGTTTCCTTATCCATGCCATAGTTGTTGTATAGTCCGAATTTTAACTGCAATCCAAACACGCTGAAGAATTTTTCATATTCCTCCCGCTCGGACACAAGCATTTTATCAAGTTCGCTTTTTATCTTCTTCTCTATGCTCTTGGCTATAATCTTGAGCTGACGGTCGTGCTGGAGCATCTCACGGGAGATGTTGAGCGACAGATCCTCTGAGTCTACAAGACCCTTGACAAAACTGAAGTGATCGGGGAGAAGATCGGAGCATTTGTCCATGATCAGCACCCCGCTCGAATAGAGCTGAAGACCCTTCTCATAATCCTTGGAGTAGTAGTTATAGGGAGCCTTGGCAGGAATATAGAGCAGGGCATTGTAGGTAGCCGCTCCCTCGGTCTTGCTGAGTATCGACTTTAGCGGATTTTCGTAATCCATGAACTTTTCTTTATAGAAGTTATTAAGTTCATCCTCGCCCGCCTCTGATTTTGCCTTACGCCAAAGGGGTATCATGCTATTGAGGGTTTCTTCCTCTATATGTGTGTCATACTCCGGATCCTTGCCGTCAACCCCCGTGCCTTCCTTTAGCTTGGAGCGTTCCATCTTCATCACGATAGGATAGCGGATATAATCGGAATATTTCTTCACAATACTCTGTATCCTGTATTGCTCCAAAAACTCATCGTAATTATGCTCCCCTGTGCTTTCCTTTATCTTGAGTATAACGGTTGTTCCCAAATCTTCCTTTTCGCAGGGGTTTATCTCATAACCGTCCGCTCCGGATGATTCCCAGCGATAGGCCTGCTCACTGCCATAGGATCTGCTGATAACCGTAACATTATCGCTGACCATAAATGCAGAGTAGAACCCAACGCCGAACTGTCCTATGATATTTACATCCTCTCCCGTTTCGTTCTCGCTCTTAAACTCACGGGAACCGCTCTGAGCGATAGTGCCGAGATTATCCTCAAGCTCTTCTTTGGTCATGCCTATTCCGTTGTCCTGGATGGTTAGCAGTCGTTTTTCTTTATCTGTAGAGATAAAGATTCTCAGATCGCCTTTGGACAGGCTGAGTTTGTCGTCTGTAAGAGACTTAAAATAGAGTTTGTCCATAGCATCGCTTGAGTTGGATATTAACTCCCTTAAAAAAATCTCACGATGGGTGTAGATTGAATTGATCATCAAATCTAATAGTCTTTTTGATTCCGCCTTAAATTCTTTCATTGCCATTTGTATATTCCTCCGGATTTATATAATATAGTTTTGAGCGGCTCCATATCCGGCCGCCAAAATATAGTATAATACAAGAGGCAAATAAAATCAAGAAGAAAATTTCGAGGGGAAAAACACCCGCCGCTGCGAAACCACGGATGACCGAGGGCGGTCATCCCTACAGCCCTCTCCCTCACGCCCCCGCGGGACACCTCTCCCCAAGGGAGAGGCAAGAAGAAACACAGGGGTTGTATA
>Ga0099364_10006116_pt1 | contig 17614 bp, 15 predicted proteins | sample TergutTh196P3_FD_73070 | JGI IMG/M metagenome (GOLD analysis project Ga0099364, IMG submission 73070) | Microcerotermes parvus P3 segment gut microbial communities from Pointe-Noire, Republic of the Congo - Th196 P3 | ecosystem: Host-associated > Arthropoda: Insects > Digestive system > Gut ...
TACTTTTTCCAAATGTCTGTCCTTGTTATACCATAGTTCTACAAGGTCACATTTTCCAATTAGACCGTACTGTAAAGAACGTACAGGCATTCCGTATTCCTGTTTAAACATACGCCGTGATTCATGGTGCTCTGAATCAACCCGTTCATGGAGTACGCGTCCTTCTGCAGTAAAACGGTTTTCGTCCCATTCCTGTTCCAGGTGGATGAGGGTGTATTGCCGTTCACAGAACAACACATGCTGTAAGGCAGAGATATAAATTAGATCATCTTCAGTATACATTATTCTGATACCAAAAGCAGTTCTAGAATTAAACTTGATAGCTCTTCAATATTACTTTCTATAGTTCCTTTCATATACCTCTCAAAAACATCAGTTCTGTCCGGTGGATTAAGATTTAACAATAGTTTTTTTTCTAGTGCTAAACCACGTAGAAATTCTCGTTGTGCTCTGCCGTTTCCTTATAATTGTTAATCATTATATCAATATACTGAAAAGCTGTATCAAAATAACTTGTAGGAAAAAATTGTTTTCCTTCTTTGCTGATTTCAACTGTTCTTTTTCTCCAGCCCATTCATAAACATCCTGAAAAAGATATCTATGTATATCAAGTAAAGTTCTGGAATTAGTTATACTTAATGGATTGTCTGCTAACTCTTTAGCACGCTTAGTTACAGCAGCACTTTCAAAGAAGTGGAGATCATTCTCATTAGTAAAACCTGCTAGATTACGTAAAACACCTGTGTCCTTGTCAATATAAGTATGGTCAGGATCCAGGTATTCGTATTTATTAGACATAAGCCTTGTCTTTTATAATATGGATTAGATCAGCAAGTAGAATTTTTCCCATTATATAGTCACGGATAATTTCAACTCCTTTTGGCGTAGGTTCAAATCCTTCAAACATATTTGAACCAATGGCATTGGCTGTTTTATCCAGAGTATCTATATCGGGAAATGATACATCGCAAAATGTCAAGTTTTCTCTGTTGATAAGTATGGGTTTAAAAGCCATTATGCCCCCAAGGGTAAGTAATATATCCGAATACTCATTCAATTAATAAGTAAAAATTTCTGGTTTAAGCCCTGTAAGTGATTCAAGCTTAATATCGTAGTCACTAGCTGACTGAGGTCTTTCAGATCCTTTATTTGATGTGATCTTTACGCTCCGATGCACCTTTGCCGAAGAGTATTGTCCAGCTTTACTGGAATGTTCCCACCAGTAAAGTTGAATCACTTCCATACTGCCTTCTGGTCTTGCCGATGAAGCATCATTGTCAAAAATATGTAGAATGGCTTCCTTTATTTTTTGAGCGTCTTCATAAGAAAAACCAGTCTTTGTCGCTAGTTGTGGATTAATGCTGCCATAAGTTACATATAGACCAAAATCAACTCTGTGCTTCATGCCCATTGTGTCTGAAGCTTTCTTTGTTCCGTCTCCTTCACCACTTACGCTTTTGGTAATTTGGATGCTTGTTACATTGACAGGATCACAACTAAATGCTGATTGGATGGTAACCGGTCCCCGGATACCCACAGATACACCGGATCCTTTTTCTTCACTTTCACCTTTGAATGCAAAAAGCTGACCAAAACTGCGTACATCAATCCAGGTCTTACAGGCCTTTTCTGTTAGTTTTTTTGCATCCTTCATGGCATCCTTTAGTTCACCATTGGCGCGATCCTTGAGGGTTTTGTAATCATCCTTTCGGTTGTCATCGGATTGAACAAAAATGTTTTCTCCGGATTCTTGCAGCCGATCGCGAATTTTTCGTTTCAAGCATACATCTGAAAGTTCACCTGTTCCTTCAATGGTTGTCCTGGGCATATTCCCGCTTAAAGGATCGCCGTTAGGATTTGCATTTTTTACGCTGAATACAAGCGCAAAGTCAATTTTCTTTTCCAATACTGCCATCTTATTCCTCCACTTCTTCATCTGTTGGTTCAGGCTGTTCTGCAGCCTTTAAATTTGCTATGCCATCCCAGAATACTTTTTGCTGACAGTGATAGCCAAGTAAAAATTCTCCGGATAGCTTTTTCTCAGAAACAAATTCGTCATGATCAAACAACCCTTTTATTTCCCGGATAAGTGCCTCATACCACCAATCTTGTCCTTTTTTTGACAGAAAAGAAAAATATGGGCGCAGCTTTTCAGCATAAAGTAACTCCCATGTAGAACAAGGGTATCTGGTAAAACGCTGCATGTACCTTACCGCATTAGTTTCTCGTTTTTCTTTACGTTGATAAAGAACTCTCGATTCTACTCTGTCAGCCACAGCCAAGAGTCTGCCATAAAGGTAATCTCGATCTTTCCGATCTTCTTCCAATCCCACGATATACTCCTTTTTGTTTTCATTTTGTGAAAACAAATTGTATTTAATAACCGCACATGCGGTTTCCAATGTCTTTTCTCTTTCTGATCCATCAAGAGTGTTTAACCTTGAAGCTCTGCTGAAGCACAGTTGTTCAATATCTTTCGGTATTGGTGTTTTATCTATGATGCAGGACAAAAGTCGTTGTATGGTCATTGCCTTTGCACTGTCACTTACATGTCCGCCATAAGCAGCCTTTGCAATTTCTTCCGGCGATGGTGCAGAAATTGTGTGAACAGGTTGTTTTTCTCCCTTTTTCCAGTATGTATAAAACCAAGCAAGATGCCCGTGCCAATATTCTTGTGCTTCAAAAAAATCTGATTTCGAAAATTCCCTGTAAAGTAGAATTGACATTCGACCTGGAGTTGCTGCATTAAGAGCCATTATCAGAATTCTGTCATTTTTATTTATTTTCCCATAATATCCAGATAAACGGTTTTTTATTGCCTTTGCAGATTTCTCCGAAGCAAAATATTTAATTTGATCATCTTCTTCATTAGGAAATGAATCCTTGGTATTTTTTAAAACATGTGGTTGATAATCTGAAACAGAACACCAGGCAACTATTGTTAAACCATTTCCAACAGTAGTACCTTGTTTATCTATAAGCCATCTTAAGGAATTATGAGCTTTGATAGAGCTTGCTATACTAATTTGACAAGCCTGAGATGCCTCAGTAAAACGACCGCGAAAAGTAAAGTTAGAACTATCATTGGAAGAGATAAGTTTTGCGCTATCTCCGGCATTACGTATCTTTGCCGGGTGTAGTACAGCAATTGGCTCATCTTTTCCTGAAATATAACAAAAACTTTTTTCTTGTAAAAAGTTGCAGGAATAGTATTCAATCCATAAGCGTTGAATTTCAGAATCTATCCAGGTCTCGCTCGGCATATCATCTCTGGGAATTTCTACATTCCAGCGTATAAAAACATTGCTTTCTTTGGCACTGATTTTTTCAGGGGTATCCATTTCTGGAATTATTTTTCTGTCAAGAATATCTTTAATCAGAGTACCTTTTTTTACATAATTGTAAACACTCATTATTTTTGGATTAGAGAAATCTGACTGTGCCCATCCTTCCAGTAGTGAAAAATATTCACTATGTTTTTCTCTAAGATTTTTTCCTTTTGCATAGTCAACATAATCTCCGGCAACATATTCCAATTTATCACATAAGGGATAAGCCTCAACACCGCTTGTTCTGGCAGCACTTTTCTCTGTGCATGGCATACAGGTTTGCCATTTATCTCGTTCAGCTTTCCCAAGTAATTTTGCTGTTTGAAATATACCCTTTCCATTTAAAGTTATCTCCAGCCGTGCATTGTTTGTAATGTGATACAAAGGAAGTGGTTTTTCATCAATTCTATCGTTTTCAATTAAACGATCATATACATTGTTAAGTTCTGATAACCAGCCCATTAGTCCATTACCTCCTCTAAATTTACTGGCACTATTTCATAATCCATTGGTCTTATTTCTCGTTTATGCGGACATTTTTCTGGACGAGGAAATTCGATAATACCACCTTTTACTTTTGCCTGCCAAAACCGGGCAGAAAGTTTTTCTATTCCACTTTCTGATGGATATTCAAAACTGTGAAACTGAAGACCATAGGTCAGTTCATCTTCACTGTCGTAGTGACCCCCATTTTTCCCAAACCTGCAAGGTTCAACATATCCTTGGCATTCCCTGGCTCCCAAGAAAATATCCCTCCTGCCGCCTTTTTCAAGCATACGCATAGCTATCTGAAAATGTTTATCTTCATTACGGTCAATTGCAAGGTCTTCCCGTATCATGTTCCATTCAAAGTGAGCTTGAACCTGATATTCAACATCACGAAGATATGTATAAATTGAAAGATCGTGACGGTTTGTTCCGTACTGCCCATCCATAAGAAGGGGTTTTACATTTTTTGATTCAGTTTGAATTTTTTTCATAATCCTTACTTTATCAATTACCCAAACAAAAGTTGGTTTCCAGTATATCGATTCAGTAATACCTTTTAGTGCCTGATAAGTGGGCAAATGATAGCTGTTTTTCTCACCGCCTATTTTGGTAACCGGATCAGTAAAAAGCCCATACATGCCTGTAAGTAAGTATTCAATTTTATTTTCCACTCAAATCTCCTTATACATTACAAAGTGGCATACTGCCTTCTTCAAAAGTTAATCCCATATTTTTATCATAATGCTTCTCATTGACCGTATAGATTTCAATATCATTATTTAGAGGTACTTTATTAATAATATCTTTATCAAGCATTCTGCTCTTTTCATTGAAATAGATGTTAACAGAATATTGTTGAGCTTCCTGTAGTAACTCTATACAGCAAGTCATTTCTGGTAATGAATATAGTTCTGTAATAATATCTGCTCCTCTCTCAAATGGAACAATGACACCAATAGTATCCTGAGCTATAACTTCAAATTCTTTCCAGGCACTTTCAAAAGATTGTCTGAATTCCTTAAGCGGTTTCACCTTACAGGGTTTTTTTTCAGATATTATACAATATTCTTCCATACTTTTTATATTATCAGAAAGTAAATCGAGAATTGTATCGTTATGTTTGGAAACCTTATATTTCAAGAATGAATCAGGCATTTTTTTAAAATAATAGTTAAAATAGTTATCGATCAATTCCGGTTGCATAAGATCTGAGTTATATTCTTCTTTATCATCATTGAATTCACGTAGAATACGATTCATGACTTCTTGTCCCCGAATAAGTTCCGGAAGAGATTTAATATTTTCTTCTTCTTTTACAATATTAATAATATAAGTTTTCCCATTTCTGGGATTTCCCTGAGAATCTACTAATTCCCCATTTCTGTTACAGCGCCCTGCTGTTTGTATTATTGAATCAAAGCCTGCAAGAAATCGGATCGCAGAGTCAAAGTCAATGTCTACACCAGCTTCAATAAGCCTGGTACTAATGCAAATACATTTTTTTATTTTATTTTTTAAGTCTTCTTTTAGTTGTGCAACTACTTTTCTTCTGTGAGCAGGACACATATTTGCACTTAAATGAACAATATGCCAGTCAGGGCGCTTGCTTGACAGATCCACATAGAGCTTTTTCGCCTGGGACTTGGTATTTACAACAGTTAGGATACTATTTTCTTCTAATTTTTCTATAAACGCTACGACTTCTTCCAGAGTCCAGCCTTTGTTTGTAGTTTTATCAATAAGCTCAACCCGTTTTAACTCATCAAAATGTTTGGCAATATCAGGAATGATCTCATTACTGGGGGACAGGGGAAGTGCATATTCTTTTTTTAATTTATCCAGACCGGGCTGGGTTGCAGTACTAAGGAGGACTGAAACATTGGCATTCTGACATAAATACTGAATTGCCCAATTGAATAGATAAGTACAATAGACAGGCAAGGTTTGCACTTCATCGAGTACAATAACCGAGTTTGCCAGTTGATGCATACGTCTGATTTTACGAGTTCCAGCTCCAAAAAGAGCTTCTAAAAATTGCACCATCGTTGTAATAATGATCGGCACATTCCAGGTCTCAGATGACTCAATAAAATGTTCAGTTCTTTCGCTTTGTTCAAGATTTGAATGATGTTCCAGCACAATTTCACCGTTTTTACCATTTGGATCGAGGATGCTCCGGATCACATCTGCATTTTGATCTAGAATAGAAGTATATGGTGCAATAATAATTACATGATCTTTTCCAGTGTGCTCCGCTAGTGTAAGAGCATATCTCAATGCAGCTAGTGTCTTACCAGCTCCCGTTGCGGCAGTAAGTGAATAAATGCCGTTTCCGCGTTTTGCAAATTCAACACAAAGTTGGGAGACCTCACGACGTATTTCATTTAATCTGCCATTTGAAGGAAATTGAGCAAGATGGTCCTCTAGGCGTTTAAGTAATACTTTCCAATCTGGTTTTATAACAGCTTCTTCTATTTTTACTGGTATTCCTTTGTCAAAAAAAGCACTTGATCGTCTATCTCCGTCAATCAAACAACTAGATAGGAAACGTGTAGTGAGCCCCAGATAGAAATTTTGTGATTCGGTTAATGGAATATCTGACTTTTTAAGTTTATCCAATGTTTCTTTTGTTTTTGAAATGAAATTTTTGTCCGATAGTATTTCCTCAAGCCTTTGCTTGATTGAAGCATTAAGATTTGCAACTGACTCCTCAGTGTGGGTTTCTTCATTCCTTTTTTCAAGCCTTTTGGATAATAATGCAGTTCCATCGGGACTTATGACATCAGGCAATCCAGAGCCGTGGTGGTACATAATGCAGGCAGCTAGAATTTGAGCAACCAATTCACAATCATCATCATCAAAACTCTGTTTTATGGTATTATAAATATACTGACCACCTGCTGCACCGTGATCTTCTTTCTGGTTTTTCTTACCTTTTTTGTGGCTTTCTTCAAGGTATTCTTGCCAAATATCACAATTTTTGCCAAGATCGTGTACAAGAGCAGTCAGTAAAGCGGGTTTGGGAAGGTTTATTTTACGAGCAAAGAGCTCGACATACATTCCCACTTCTTCAAGATGCTTGGTTAAGGGTTGGTATTCAGTGTTGGAATTGGTTTTGTATCTAGCTTTGAAATCTTTCATATACCCTCATTAAAAGTTATTGTATTCTATATATTCTGAATATATAATTTAAAAAGAAAATTGTCAAGCTTGCTAAAAAATTTTATTAATAATGCCCCCAATCAAAGGGTGCACCGTATACTATAGATTCTATTTAAATCCACGCACCCGCAAGGGGAGCGACTATCTGCGTGAGAAAATATCTGATAAAATTCAGTTGTTTCAATCCACGCACACTGTACTTATATTATTATTTTTTCAAAGTTTCAATCCACGCACCTGACTAATTAATAATCCTATGTTATATTAAATGGTATAAGTTCCTGAACAAACTTTTTTTACTTTTTGGAGTGTTTTAATGATAAATTTAGCCAAGGATTTAAAACCAATTTCTTATGTAAAAGCTCATACTACAGAGATTGTTAACCATGTAGGAAATACAAAATCACCTGTTGTGATAACTCAAAACGGAGAGGCCAAGGCTGTTATTATTGATATAGAGAGCTATCAGAAAATATTTAATGCAATCAATTTAGCAAAATTACTAAGTTTTGGAGAAAATGATATTAAAAATGGGAAATTAGTTACTCATGCAAAAGCAAAAAAAATCTTTGAAAAGACATTGGGCAAAAAGAGTAAATGAGAGAAATTGAATGGACAACAGAAGGAGTCGATTCATTAAATGAAATACTTGAGTACTATGTCCTTAATGCCGGGGAAAATATTGCTAATAATATTTATAACAAGATAATTAAGAAAATAGATTTACTAGAATTAGAGGAAATAAAAACAAAACGAACACAAGAATTAGTGGAAATTGGAATTTTTGATGTATACGAGCTATCTATAAATCCATGGAAAGTTTACTATAAAATTGTTAACGAAAATAAAAAGGTCAATATTTTATTTGTACTGGATACCAGAAGAAACATTGAAGAAATCCTTATATCGAAAGTAATTGATAACAAAATATAGCTCTACCCTAACTTACCCCATCATCCCCCGCATGTCTGGCATACCTGCCATTCCCTGCCCGCCCTTCATTTTGGACATCTTCTTCATCATGCCGCGCATTTTCTCGAACTTCTTTATAAGGCGGGCTACTTCGGCAACAGAGGTGCCGGAGCCGCGGGCTATGCGGGAGCGGCGGGAGGGGCCTATTATTAAATGGTTGGCTCTTTCCTTGCGTGTCATGGAGGACAGTATTGCTTCCTGGCTTTTGAGTTCTGCCTTATTGATGTCTTCTTCGCTTACCTGTCCCGCAAGGCCGGGGATCATGTTGAGCATGGATTTAAGGGAGCCCATTTTTTTTACAGCGCGGAGCTGTTCAAGCCAGTCTTCCATTGTTAGGGTTTCTTTCTCTATCTTCTTCTGTAGCTCTAGGGCTTCTTTCTCATTTATAACTTCCTGGGCTTTTTCGACAAGGCTTACAACATCACCCATTCCAAGGATGCGGCCGGCAGCTCTGTCGGGGTGGAAGGGTTCAAAGTCTTCGGGCTTCTCCCCTATACCTACAAATTTAAGCGGCTTACCGGTTATGGTTTTTAGTGAAAGTGCTGCACCGCCTCGTGTGTCACTGTCAAACTTGGTAAGCACAACTCCGGTAAGACCTATCTTCTCGTCGAAGGTTTTAGCTATGTCTACGGCGGTCTGCCCTGTCATGGCATCCGCAACAAGGAGGAGCTCATCGGGTTTTGCTTCGTCTTTAAGCCGGGAGAGTTCCGCCATCATCACATCGTCAAGCTGCATGCGGCCTGTGGTGTCAACAATGAGGGTGTCTATTAAATTCTTTTTTGCATAATCCAAAGCGCCGCGGAAAACCTTAACTGTGTCGGTGGCGCCGTCTTCCCTGTAAAGGGGAACATCAATCTGATTGGCAAGGACTGAGAGCTGCTCTATGGCGGCAGGGCGAATAAGGTCGCAGGCTACAAGCAGGGGTTTTCTTCCATCTTTTTTTAGACGTAATCCAAACTTTGCAGACAGGGTTGTTTTACCTGCACCCTGTAAACCAAGGAGCAAGATTACCGAAATGGTGTCCGGTCCTTTTAACTGCAGTTCCTGATTTGGACGGCCTGTAGGTCCTGTCTCGGTATCACCCAAAAATGAGACAAGCTTATCATGTACAATTTTAATGAACTGCTGACCTGGATCTACAGAGCGTAGTACCTTCTCTCCCTTTGCTTCTTCTATCGTAGAATTTACAAAGCGGCGCACCACTCTAAGGTTTACGTCCGCTTCCAAAAGTGCCATTTTTATGGCTTCTACTGCGTCATCAATATTCTTTTCTGTGATGCTGGATTTTCCGGATACAAATCGAAAAGCATCAGACAATTTTTCGGTAAGTTTATCAAACATAGTACATCATAACACAGTGACAAGTAAAATTACTACTTCACTTTTCAAAAAAAATAAGTTTTAATAATAATATGGATGATGCCCAGGATCGTTTTAAACTTAACTGGTACTCAGAATTCCGCAACAAGGAAATAGAATCTGAGTACAGAGAAAATGAAAAAACCACCAATTTAAAAACTGTCAGAGCTCTCATTCTTCTATATGGAATAATCTATGCACTTTTTGCAATTTCAGACTATGTTTACTATGTTCAGACCAGCCCCTTTTTAGTTTTACTGGGTTTTAGGAGCCTTGCACTCCTTGTAACCCTTACAGGATATTACCTTGCGGGAAAGATCAATAATTACTCCCGTATCCTATTGGTGATCACCTTTATCGAAATTTTGATATGTATGATCATCCTTATCCATTTATATGTCCAGGGAAATAATGATTCTGCCATGCATTTTAAATCTATAATGCTGCTTATCCTGGCAGTTTTCCTTATCCCCAATTTATGGAAGAACAGCATGGCTGCTTCCCTTATTATCCTTACAAGTTACATTATTTTTAGTTTAATATTTGTTGAACAACCGCAAAACCCCTCTATTAATCAGATGGCAAACTTTATAGGCATAGGTCTTGCATTTTGTGCCTTTGCAATTTACGGCAGGGAGCGCTCACAGCGCAGACACTATGCCGCAGAAAAATTAATGGAACACATGATCATCACAGACCGGCTTACGGGCATTTACAATCGCGGGCGCTTTGAATACATACTGGATCTCTGGATAAAGAACATGCGGCACTACCCATTCTGCCTGATTTTTTACGACATAGATAACTTCAAAAAAGTTAATGATGTACATGGACACAGCGTAGGTGATCAGGTTCTTATTGAATGTGCCAATATCATTAAATTGCACATAAGAGACACAGACATTTTTGCACGCTGGGGCGGCGAGGAATTTGTTGTCCTCTTTAGCGGTGTAAAAATAGACATGGGTGTTGAACTTGCAGAAAGGCTGCGTGCGGCAGTAGAGGCTCATGAATTCAGCAAGGCAGGTAATGTGACTATAAGCATAGGCGTTGTTGAATACCACAAGGGCGAAACCATACTTGATCTTGTGGAAAGGGCAGATGCAAAGATGTACGAAGCCAAAAGAGCCGGACGTAATAAAGTTATTGGCGATTACGATAATCCCCCCGAAGCAAATTAAATAGTACTTTACTCTACATACTCGCGGGGTACTCGCTTGTTAATGTTGCAGGTGATCTCGTAGGGGATGGTGCCTAGTTTTTCCGCCATGTCTTTAGCATTTATAAAAGCAGGACCAAAGATCACAGCTTCATCCCAGCGCTCTGCTTCGACATTGGCTCCAAGATCTATCATAGACATGTCCATACATATCCTACCCACCAGGGGATACGCTTTTCCGCGTATCAATACAGCGTGATTATTCGAGAGCCCCCTGGGGAAGCCGTCAGCATAGCCAGTGGGGATTATGCCTATATGGGTGTCCTTGTCTGCAATCCAGCTTCGGCCATAGGAGACAGCCTCACCTTTTTTAATTTTCTTTATTGCAACGAGTATGCTTTTTAATTCCATCAATGGAAGTACTTCAGGTGTGGAATCCTGCTGCTTTGCATGGGGCAGGTAGCCGTAAAGGTAAAGTCCGGGGCGCACCATATCAAAATATGAATCATCATGATAGACAAGGGCGCCTGTGTTTGCCGCATGCACAATTCCGGGATCTATACCCGCATTTTTGATGATCAAAACTATACTATTGAACTTATTGATCTGCTCTTTTGTATATTCAAGATCATCTTTTATAAGAGAATCGGAAACAGCGAAATGAGTTACAAGCCCGCCTAGTTTTAAATTTTTTGATCCGGTAATTTTGGCGGCAAGCTTAACACAGTCCTCCTCTTTACAGCCCAGCCTTCCCATGCCTGTGTCAACTTTCAAGTGAACAGTTAATTGCTTGCCTGCCATGCCTGCGGCTATTGCAGCTTCATCTATAAAATCTTCATCCGATACTATGGGGATAAGATCCTGATCAACAATGGAAGGCAGCTCCTCTGGCAGAGTTTGGGACAGGAGCAGCAGGGGAGCAGCTATCCCGCCCTTGCGCAGCTCTGTCCCCTCGTAGATTCCGGACACTGCGAGGTACTCAACGCCTGCATCGAGCGCCGCCAGTGAGAGGGGGACTGCGCCATGACCGTAAGCATCTGCCTTTACAGGAAGGCAAATTTTTCTATGCGGGCCTATTCTTTTTCTTGCAGCTTTAATATTGAGTTTTAAATTTTCCAGATAGATTACTGCTGTAGTTGCCATAAATAGATAATAAGATATACTGTATTGACGGACAAGATAGCATGAAAATAAATCCCGCTCCGGGTGTATTAATATTAATTTTATTGATCTCACTTTATTTTTCATGTGTGAATGAGCCGGATGTAATGACCCTGATCACCCCGGATCCAACTCCCATGCCGCAAAGACAGATACACTACTCAATAGAAGATTTTAAGGGCAGGGATGAGGGTGAAGAAATGCCTGAGTGGGTAACTATGTATTTACTGGAAGGTCTTAGGGGAATTGAGTCCATGGAGATTTACCAGTTTGATTATGTTTTTGTAAGCAGGAATATGGGGAATAATTTTTCTGCCCTAACTCAGTGGCAGAATAGTTTTTCCCCGGAGCTGGACTTTCCGCGGCTTGCTGCAACCCGCATAGAAGATAGGTTTTTAATGGAGTTCTCCCTGCCGGATTTTGAGCTGGGGTCTTTCTACACTGGCCTTATACGGGCTGTCTCTGACTCACAGTGGCCAAGGTCTACGCATGAAGACGATTTCTGGATGCTGGTAAAAAACAGTCCCGATGCAGATGCAAGCTGGGAATTCTTAATCCTCTCTGCCATTCCAAGAAATGAATTTAGAGATCATTTTTATCATCTTTACGGCAATGTAAACCCGCGTACTACTCCAAACTGGGAGCAGCAAAGAGCAATAAACCGTTTCCGTCAAAACTTCTTTAATGATTTTTGATTCGGCTTTGATGACTGAAACCCTTCAAATGTGTTATAATCTTTCATGGGAAAAATACTGGCGGTCTGCATTAGCAAGGAAAAGGGAACATCGAAAAGGGACATGGGGAGTGCCGAATTTATCTTTAACTACGGTTTAAAAGATGATGCCCATGCAGGCCCCTCCCTCAGGCAGGTTAGCCTTCTCTCCCATGAGATTATAGAAAAGTTTAAGAAGCAGTCCCTTACACAGGGTTCCTGCATAACAAAGCCAAAAATAGAGCACGGAGACTTTGGAGAAAACCTTGTTGTACAGGGCATTGTGCTTTCTTCCCTTCCCATAGGCACATTTTTACATTGCGGAAATGTAGTTTTGGAAATTACTCAAATAGGAAAAGAATGCCACAAGCATTGTGCAATATTCGATGCAATGGGAGACTGCATCATGCCTAGGGAAGGAATCTTTGCCAGGGTTATCAATGGTGGAGTTATATCCAATGGTGATGAAATGACAGTCGCTGCTGCTGAAGTGCAAGCCGGAAACACGGCGCAGCCAAACGGTGCAGTGCATGGTGCCGTTGCGGCTGTAAACCCATACCGCTTTTGGATCATCATAGCCAGTGACAGATGCTACAGAGCTGAGCAGGAAGACAAGAGCGCTCCTGTTATAAGTGAGCTTGCTGCCGCCGCTGGTTTTTCCCAAGCCGGCTTTACACTGCTCCCCGACGACCAGGATGGCATTGAAGCTGAACTAAAAAAAATATGCGACAAGGGGCTTGCTGATTTAATACTTACAAGCGGCGGTACAGGGTTTTCTCCAAGAGACAGAATGCCCGAAGCTACACTCTCTGTTGCAGAGCGCGTAGTCCCTGGCATTGCCGAAGCCATGCGCTCAGGGAGCATGGCTTTTACAAAGAGGGCCATGCTAAGCCGTGCAGTTTCTGTTATACGCAAGAAGAGCCTTATAGTAAACCTTCCGGGTAGCCCAAATGCGGTAAGAGAGAATCTATCTTTAGTGATATCTGAACTACAGCACGGACTTGATATACTTACAGAAAGAGACAAGCATAAGGAACACTTATAATGATATATGTGCAGTTTTACATAAGGTTTAACCAGCAGTTTCGCCGAACAAAACCTGATCTCCTGGCATATTTGGATAAAAACCTTGTAGAAGCTGCACATAACGCAGGCGGCAGGGTGGAAAGCGGCAGGCTTGCCACAAGCGGCAAGGGCATTATGGTTTTACTCGATGAGCAGAAAATTGGTTTTTCTTTAAATATGGTAATTTTTCTTGAAAAAACATACAGGATCTTAAACAAGGCAGCTTCTGAACTTTTAGGTTATGCAATAGTCCTTGGACGCAATATTGATGAAGTAAGCAGTCCAAAGCTATGCCTTTCTTTTTCGGTAAAAACAGAAAAAGATAATACCGGTATATGGTATTCCAAAGAAATAAAAAATGATCTTGATTTTTATACTTCCAATACCGAATCGGAAAACAGTTACTATTTGGTAAAATCCTTTAACACTTATGATATAGACAAAAGGGAAAAAAGCAGGGAAATAATTGCGTCTAATATGGAAAATAGAAGAAGCCATTTTAACCTTTTTCAGGTAAAGGCGGAAGAAGCTTTTTTAATGGATGTAAAGTACGGTTTATATTCCTATGTCTGTGATTTCCTTAAAGACATTCCGCCTCTTGTAATACGTCTTGAAGCAGGAAGCCCCATTTGTTTTATTGATGCCTATTCCAAAGAAATAAAAACATTTATTAGGAATTCTTTAGGCAGCGAAATTGAACAGAAGCTTGATGAAATTTACAATATAATTTCCATGGAAAGACTAAGGGATGAATGGTCCATATATATAAACGAACAAAGCCGGAATTTTTTTACTCTTCTTTTGGCAGTCTATACAGATGCGGTTAATTCACACAATGCAAACGGTGTATTAATAATGGACGGTCTTCACAAAACATCCGGTGATTCAGCCAGGCTTTTTAAAACATCTATAATAAATCTTGAAAGCAATATTTATGTATGTGCATACAGTTCAGGAGAATCAGTTGCTGTCTGGAAGGAAATGTTTACCAGGATATTAAATTATTCAGATAAAGCTTCCGATGCATTTTCCTCCAGAGCGTTACGTGAAAGAAAAATCACAGAAAAGCTTCCTCTTGACATCTGGGAACTTGCGTATAATATAATGCTATTATCTAAATATTTTCCTGTACATACTTTGAGTGAACTTTTTAACGAAGAAGGCCTAAACAGCGAGCTGTATTACAGAGCAGTGGAAATTCTTTCGTCTTACGATATCGCAATACCCAGTGATCCCCGCCCGGAAATTGACGAAAGCATAATAGAAAACCTGCTTGGGCAAAGAAAGGAAAAAATACGCAGGGCTGTTAGGGATCTTATTTTAACGCGGCTTCCGGAAGGAAAACTAAGACCCTGTTTTAATCTTTTAAAGATACTTGATTCTTTGGGAGTAAAGGCAGATAACGAACTTGCATTAAGATCATTAAAGAGTGATGTGCTAAACGGCACATGGCAGGGCATAGAAGAATCATTAAGCAAGGGATATTTTTCATCACTGGTGGATGAACAAAACACAGCAGCAATGAAATATATTTTTAACACTCTAAGAGCTTTAGTATGGGGCGGTAGTGAAACTGACGATATAGAGAAGGCCTTTCATGATGCAATCCCTGCAATGACATGTTACGAAGGCTGTCAGGTACAGGTTCATTTAAATCTTGCATCATACTATCTTGGTAGCGGAAACAGCGATACTGCATCTGAAGAAATAAGAAAGGCAATGCATATAAACAGGAGTCTTGGGAATAACGGAATCCCTGCATTCAGATTTTTCTCTCTTGCAAATTTGTCAAAACAAAAAATTGATGATGCACTTGAGTACATAGGTTTTGCACTTGAACAAGCGGAAAATTCAAGACAACACGAAGAACTTTTTCTAAGCTGTTATTACGGTGCATGTATTAATTTTATATATGGTAATTTTTCCAAAGCAGGAAGGTTAATAAGGAAAGCGGAGGAAACTGCCATATCACTGGGGTCTAAAGACTGGTATAACAGGGCTGCCTTTTTTAAGGGGAGAATATTTTTTGAAAACGGACAGTATAAGGAAGCTCTTGATACTTTCCAGTCTATAGAAACAAGTTTAAGTTATCCAAGGCCGCCTCATTTTATGGCAATTACCAAAACAGTTCATGCATGGATCTACCGAACAAAAAATTTTATGAATCATTTTACATGCATACCAACAGAAGAGGAAAATGAAAGTTTAGACAGTCTTGACGGTAAAATATTTGAAATAGAAGCCTCTTATTACAAGGGAGATTATCAAAGAGCAGCTTCCCTTTCTGATAACTTTATTTCATCTCCCGACGCTGTTAAGGGCAATTTTTTATTCACAGAACAGCCGGACTGGAGAAGCGGTTATTCGCAATGTGAGTATCTGCTTCAGCCGGATAAAATCCCGGGTACTAGACTTGCATGGGTCTACAGGCTTATGGCACAATGTGCACTTCAGCAGGAAAGGGACGGGAAGGCCGTTACGCTAAACAATATGCAGCGTTTTATGCGGGATGAACTTCTTCCGGAAACAGATCCTTTTGACAGTTTTTACTTTAATGCATGGCATTCCATGCTAAACGATTTAATCAACGACAGTAAAGAACCTTCTTCTCTTGATAAGACACAGTCAGAAATGGAGAACATGCTTAGTATAGCAATACGACGTCTTAGACGGCGAAGAGACAGAATAGATGACAGGGAAACCATGATGAATTATTTTTCTTCATCTTTTTGGAACCGAAATTTATACCTTGCGGGAAAAGAATTTAGGGTTATATAATTAACTTGAGAAAGAACAAGGAGTGTTAATATGCCAAAAGCGGAAAAGGTAAAAACTGCAGTAATAGGCTGCGGAATGATAAGCGAAATCTACCTGGAAAACATGACAAAAAAATTCGAGATCCTTGATGTAGTTGCATGCAGTGATGTAGTCAAGGAAAAAATGAAAAAACGGGCAGATCAATTTAATATTAAACAAATGTCATTGGATGAAATCCTTAACGACAAAAGCATAGAACTTGTTCTAAACATTACAGACCCTGTAAATCACAACAATGTGAGCAGTAAAGTACTGAGTGCCGGAAAGCATCTTTACTCAGAAAAGCCTATAGATCTTTCCGTGGAAGCCGCACGGCAGCTTCTTGAACTGGCAGATAAAAATAAACTCCTCTTTGGCTGCGCACCGGATACATTTCTTGGGCAGGCTATACAAAGCGCGAGATACTATATTTCTTCCGGGCTCATTGGTGATGTTACATCGGTAACAGCAGTGCTAAACAGGGATGCCGGCTACCTTGCAGAATACTATCCCTTTACAGCCCTTCCCGGAGGAGGCATAGGGCTGGACGTTGGTGTTTACTATGTCACTGCGATATTGAGCATCATGGGACCGGTAAGCGAAGTCTGCGGCTTTGTAACAACAAGAGATGCCGACAGAGTTCACAATTTCCCCAACAGGGACAGCTTTGGAGAAAAATTTAAGCTGCAGGCAGAGAACCTTGTAGCAGGCAGTTACAGTTTTAAGAACGGCGCCTTTGGCACTATCATGTTCAACTCCTGCAGCATAGGCAATGAGAAACCCCAGATTATACTCTACGGCACAGAGGGCATTCTATACCTGCCTGACCCAAATAATTTTGGCGGCGAAGTAAAGGTGATCCTGAAAGGTCAGACTGAGGCGACAGTGCTTTCCCCCACCCACGCCTTTTCCGGAAACAGCCGCGGCATAGGCCCCGCCGAATTGGCCTGGTCTCTCCGCAAAGGCCGCAAGCCGCGCACCAGCAAGGAAATGTCTTTCCATGGTCTGGAACTCTTACTGGGGCTTTACAAGAGCTGCGAGACAAAGAGCTTTTACAGCATGACCAGCAGTTTTGAGATCCCGCCCCCCATACCCCGCGGCTTCCTGGGCGAATCCTACGGCGGCTCACCATCGGAGGCGGGGCTGGCTGTCTAACAGCTCACTCCCTATTGACAAAGCCCCCGGCTTTCAGTAGGGTTAAAATGCCGTGGTTGTCCACGGCATGCGGCGGCATCAGCCCTACGGGCTGTGCCGATCGGAATTGTATTTTTGTTTTTCTTACGAAAAACGGCGGCATAGCTCAGTTGGCAGAGCATACGGCTCATATCCGTCAGGTCATTGGTTCGACCCCAATTGCCGCTAAAAAGTTTTCTAATTTGTCCTGTTTCTAAGTTCAAAGAATATAAACAG
>Ga0099364_10006117_pt1 | contig 17610 bp, 13 predicted proteins | sample TergutTh196P3_FD_73070 | JGI IMG/M metagenome (GOLD analysis project Ga0099364, IMG submission 73070) | Microcerotermes parvus P3 segment gut microbial communities from Pointe-Noire, Republic of the Congo - Th196 P3 | ecosystem: Host-associated > Arthropoda: Insects > Digestive system > Gut ...
AGGAGCGCGAAACGGTACGGGCAATCACCGTCGCAGCCCATAACCGCAACATGATAAGCCCCGCCGCCAGCGCTGGTAGCGATGCCGCTTCCCTTGCGGCCTTCATCTCCCCCACCTCCCCCGAAACGCTGGACTTCGCCCGCTTCATCGCCGGGCTTGAACGGGCAAACCGCCGCACCGGGCATAATACGAATATGCAGTACGTTATCTGGCTGGTGGAAGGTTTACGGGCATCGGGCATTATGTTAGGCGAAACCTACTCCGGCGATAACGAAGCCCAATTCCCCGCCGAAACCCTGGCCTTCCAGTCCGGCACAAGCCGCGACCTTGCCCTGCTCTGTGCTGCCGCCCTCGAAGGGGTGGGGATAACATCGGCCTTTGTATCAGTTAGCAGTGAGGCTGGGGAATTTTTGATAGCGGTTAATTTGGGTATCAGGCGGAGCGCGGCGGAAACCTTGTTTAACGGCACAGACAAGATACTGATAATCTCAACGATGAAGTCTGGCTGCCCCTGTCCATGACCGCCTTTAACAACGGCTTCACGGCAGCATGGCATGAAGGAGCCGCCATACTCAATCGGGTTTTTGCGGAAGGCAGGGAAGCCGCTTTTGTCATAGTGGAAGACGCCTGGGCAGCATACCCGCCCGCCCCGCTGCCTGCATTGGGAAACAGCCCCATACAAACCAACACAGCTGCCGCAACAAATGAATTCAACCGCGCCATGCAGGCGTTTATCGCACAGGAAATAACCCCGCTTATCAACAGGCAAACAGCTAACACCACAGCGGCAGGCCAAAACAGGTTAGGCATTTTATACGCCCGCGCCGGCCGTTTACCCGAAGCGCGCGCCGCCTACGAACGCGCCGCCGGCATGGGTTCCGTCCCCGCCATGACGAACCGCGGTAACCTCGCGCTGATAGAACGGGACTTTGCAACAGCCGAACGCTGGTTCCACCAAGCCCTGCAAAGAGAGCCGCAAAACAGAGCCGCCCTGCGCGGCCTTGAAAGAATTGCAGGTGCAAGATGAGATTATAAATCTCTGTGTCCTCCGTGCCTCTGTGAGAGGAATTACGAAATAAATTTTGTGAAGGAGTTTTTATGAAGAAGATTGTTTTGATGCTGTTAGCCGCAATGGCAATTACAGCAACGATCTTGGCACAGACATACACTGTGCAGAGTGTAAATGGAATCCGCCGCCGCTGGCTGCCCGTAGAAATCACCGTCCCCGGCGAAGGCTTTACCCGCGCCTGGCGCATCGGCGCGCAGCAATGGCACAGCAATCAAGACAACGCGGCGGAACTTATCCCTATCCGCGAAGCCTGGCAAGTCTACCCGCCCGTAACCGCGCCAAGCTCCGGCGACCGCCTTCCCCAAATGCCCGCACGACAGGAGATTTTAAGAGCATTACAAAATGAACTGATCCAAATAAACAGGTAGTAAAGATAGCGTCAATGAAGGGTAAATGCAGGGAAAGCTGCCGTAGGCCAATCCCGCGCAGCGGGTCGGTGCAGGGCTTGCCCTGCGGTATAATACCTTTTATTATAATCATATATTTATTGTATACAGGAGAAGAACATGGCTAATTTGGCAGGAACAAAAACAGATGCAAACCTCAGGGCTGCATTTGCTGGCGAATCGCAGGCAAGAAACAAGTATGTATATTTTGCTGCAAAGGCAAAGGAAGAAGGGTATGATTCGGTTTCGCGGTTTTTTGAAGAAGCGGCGTTAAACGAACAGGAACATGCCAAATTGTGGTATAAATTTCTCGGCGGAATTGGTTCTACCGGCGACAATCTTAAAACAGCCATTGCCGGTGAAAATGCTGAAACAACGGAGATGTATCCGTCATTTGCTAAGGTTGCCAGGGATGAGGGATTTGAAGATATAGCTGCGATGTTTGAAAAAGTAGGAGCTATCGAAAAAACCCACGAAGAAAATTACAAGCGCCTGCTTGATATGCTCAGTAAAGATACCAGCGCCGTGGCAGTTAAATGGAAGTGCGATAATTGCGGTAATATTATTGCAGAAAAATCGGCTCCGGCAAAATGTCCCCTCTGCGGGAATGTTGATAATGACTGGTCAGGGTATAAAGCCTATAAAAAAATGGCTTAACGGCAGCTATCTTCTGATAGGGTTTCTGATAGGTACGCCTTCGCTGAGAAAATCGAGTCTTCTTCCCTCAATGAGAAATTGCACATCATGGACATTGGGAAACTCTGTTGCTGTCCAGACAATCTGCCTGATCTGGGCAAAATAACCTTCCCTGCCATGAGTGCCGTATTGAAACTCTTCATTAAAATTGAGTTCGGCGGTATTTCCCAGAATCTGTACCGAGATTAATCCTGCATCGGGCGGGATAAAATGTAAAAAACCCCGGTTTATTTCATCAATTGTCGGCCCGGCAAGCAGGGCGTTGATGCTGTCAGCCAAAAGCGGACCTGAAGCCCTGAGTGTTCTTTCGGCTCTTACCGGTGAGAGTTCCATACCGTCTCTGCCTGCCTGCATGAAGTAAATATTCTGGCGGCGGGTTTGGGCCGGCCTTTCTACAACGGCAGGCCTTTGCGGGGATGGAGAAACAGGATCCGTCTGCGGAGCAGGCGATGCCTGTGTTTCCGGCGTCACCTGCTCCGTAGGCGATGGTTGGATAGGCTGCGGTGGTAGAACAACCGGCGGTTGGGTAACCGGTGGCTGTGGGGTTTGCGGCACAGTCGGCGCCTGCGGAGCAGTCGTCGCCTGTGGAGCAGTCGTCGCCTGCGGAGCAGGCGATGCCTGTGGTACAGGCGATGCCTGCGGAGGTGGTAACTGCTCTACTAGTGGCGGCGGAAGACTTACACTATCTCTAACGTTTGATAAAAATACAAAAAAAGCCCCTGTCAGCACGATTAATACAAATACCCAAAAAACCATATACACCGGCACACGTTTTCTCTTGCTCCTGGAACCAGGTTTTCTGGCTGGTTTTTTTCCGGAACCTCCGGTTCTCTGCATGGTGGTTTTTCGAACTGCCATGCTGCAATAATACGCGGAAATGTGAGCAGCGGTCAATAATCGCCGGATTAAAGCAGAGGGGTATTTTTTTTTCTCTCTTAATTTGCTAGAATTCATTGATTATGGGAGAAATTACACGCCGGGGCCTGGATGCCTATAAACAGTCAATGGCTCCACTGCCTCCGGAAAACGATACAGCACCGGTAAACCGACAGGCAGATACAGAAGGGCTGCTCAAAACAACAATTATCCCGTCCGAAAAATCAAGGCCTGCGCGGGCCCGGCGTGTAGCTCAATTGTTAGTTCTTATTGGCAGTGAACAGGCGGCTCAAATTCTTGCCGAACTGGATGAAGACCTCGTAGAAGAAATATCCCGGGAAATTGCCATGGTACGGGGAATTGGCGAAGAAGAGGCGGAGTCGGTTCTTACCGAATTTAAATCCCTGCTTACCTCGCCGGCCAAGGATGGCATTGGTTATTCGGGCGGAAGTGTCGGTGGAGTGGAGACGGCCCGGCGTATACTGTATGCCGCTTACGGCCCTGAAAAAGGCGAGACTCTGCTTAATAAAACGGTTCCCGAATCAAAAGAAAACATTTTTGGTTTTTTGGAAGAATTTGAACCGGAGCAGCTGGTGTTTCTGCTCAAAGATGAAAGCCCTGCGGCAACGGCGCTTATTCTGGCGCGGCTTCCTCCCAAAACTTCCGCCGAAACACTGGGAAAACTGCCGGCAGCTCTTAAACCTGAAATAACGAAAAGGATAGCCCGTCGGAACGATGTTGCCCCGGATATTTTAGAACGGGTTGCCGGAGCGCTTCGGGAAAAAGCCCGCTTTCTTGGTTCCGGCGGCTCAAAAGATATTACGATTGACGGGATGAATACCCTTGCCGCCATTCTTAAGCAGGGAGACTATTCCTTCGGTGACCGCATCATCAACGAATTGGAAACCCAAAGCCCTGATATGGGAAAAGATTTAAAAGATATGCTGTACACCCTTGATGATGTCCTGGCAGCGTTTGACCGCCCCCTTGCCGGAAAACTCAAGACCATGAGCGACAGGGACATTGCCATTTTACTGAAAGGCAGGAGCAGCGCTTTTAGAGAAAAAATCCTTTCCAATGTTTCAACCGGACGCAGGGATATCATCCGTGAGGAAGGGGACATTATCGGTGCTGTTCCCCGGCGGGATTGTGATGAAGCTGCACAGCATTTTCTTGCCTGGTTCAGGCAGGCGCGCGAGAACGGCGATCTGACGCTGACAACTGATGATGACTGGGTTTTATAGCATGAAATTACACAAGGGACAAAGGCTTGAATCGGGATTTACCGTTCTGGATATCGTTGATCTTGCCGAAATGAAAGCGGCAGGTGTTTGGGCACAACATGACTGTGGTGCGCAGGTTTTTCATGTTGTCAATGATGACAGCGAGAATCTGTGCGCCTTTGCTTTTGCTACAACATCACGTGACAGTACCGGCGCGGCGCATATTCTTGAACATTCAGTATTGTGCGGGTCGCAGCGTTATCCCCTCAAAGAAGCGTTTCTCGTTCTTGCCCAGGGAAGCCTGCAGACATTCCTTAATGCCTGGACTTTTCCCGATAAAACCGTGTACCCGGCCAGTTCGGTAAACGAACATGATTATTTTAACCTTATGTCCGTATACGGCGATGCTGTTTTTCGTCCCCTGCTTTCCGAGTGGACATTCATGCAGGAAGGCCATCGGTATGCATTTGACAGCGATGGCAGGCTGTCCATTACCGGTGTGGTATATAACGAAATGAAAGGTGTCTATTCATCGCTGGATACCTATGCCCATCGTTGGTCGGTCAGGGCAGTACTGCCTGATACTCCCTACAGTTTAGAATCCGGCGGCAACCCGGATCATATTCCCCAATTAAGCTATGAAGGCTTAAAGGAATTTCACCGCCAATGCTATTCTCCGGCAAACTGCCGAATATTTCTGGCCGGGAATATTCCCACCGAAAAACAGCTGACATTTCTCAATGATCGGTTTTTTTCATCAATACAAAGTGATGCCGTATCTGCATTACTTCCCATTCCCCGGCAGGTACGCTGGTCTGCGCCGAAGGAATACCGCATCCCCTGTCCTGCCGGCGGCGATACCAAGTCGACGGTATTTATATCATGGCTGCTCTGCCATGCCACGGACAGCAGCGAATGTATTGCTCTGGCCGCCCTGACAGAAATTCTCCTGGGACACGATGGATCTCCCCTGATGAAGGCCCTGGTAGAGTCGGGCCTTGGTGAGGACATCTCTCCGGTTTCCGGTTTTGAAAGTGAAATTGCCGAAACGCTGTTTGTCGTCGGCCTGCGCGGGGTAAGTGACGAAAAACAGGTTGAGGCTCTCATCCTCAATGAGCTTAAGCGGCTTGCCGACGAAGGGATACCAAAAGAAGAAATCGAAGCTGCGTTATTGTACATCGAATTTTCCCAACGGGAAATAAAACGTTCCGGCGGACCTTTTTCGCTGGTGTGGATGCGCCGCTGTCTGCGTACCTGGCTGCATGGATGCAAACCCTGGGAAAGTATGCTCATAGGTCCGGCATTACAGGAACTTAAACAGCGTATTAAAGAAAACAGCCGCTATTTTGAATCACTGATACAACACTATCTTGTGGGCAACCCCCACCGAGCCACGGTTATCGTAGAGCCGCAGGAAGATTTTTTGTCCCGCAAGGAAGCTGAACATGCCCAGGCAATGGAAAAAATAAGGCAGGAACACAGTACACAGGAGCGGCAGTCCATTATCGATGCAAATGCAGCCCTGGAAAAAATTCAAGGTCAGGCAGACAGCCCCGAAGCGCTGGCCTCCATCCCCCATCTTTCCCGCAGCGATCTTTGCCCCGATCCGGTTTTGGTTAAGCGCCGCATTGAAGACCTGGATGGAGTGCCCGTACTCTGCAATGAGCTGTACACAAACAGCATCAGTTACTGTAACCTTGCCTTTCCCCTGGACATGCTCTCTCCTCAAGACTATCCCTGGCTGCCCTTTTTTGCACGGGCGGCACTTGCCGTTGGACTTCCCGGCATGAACTATGCCGAAGTATCCAGCCTGCTTGCCCGTACCGTCGGCGGTTTTACCGCTTTGCTGCATACCGGTTCCCCGGTTCCTTCTCCGGATAATCCCATGATCAGCACCCCGTTGGGCGAACTTGATCTTGCCGGACGTGACTGGATTTTCTACCGCCTTAAATGCCTTGACGATATGGCCCCGCCGGCTCTGGAACTTGCCCTGCGCCTGATAAGTGAGGCTGATTTTTCCGATACCAGGCGGATAAGGGATCTGGTTCTGGAAATGAAGAATGAACTGCGTTCCAGTCTTGCTCCCATGGGACATGCTTATGCTTCGGGCAGGGCGGCCCGTTTTGCCTCGCCATCCACGCATACAGGGGAAACATGGAGCGGCATAACCCAGTTGGAATTTGTCCACCATCTTGCCGCTCTGGATACCGGCGAAGTTGCCGCCAGGCTTACACAACTGCGCGATGCAATTATCAGCGGCGGTATAATTGCCTGCCTTACCGGCAGTGCCGGCGCCCTTGCAGCCAATGGCAGATTGTTTGCCCGGCATTTCAGCCGCTTTGGGTCTCCGCGGGGAAGAAAGGATCCTCGAACCTTTGGTTCACAAGTTGGAGTCATCGAACCTTTCGTTTGCAGGCAGGGGGATTCCAGGGAAGTGTTTGGGTCGCCTTCGCTGCAGGTGGGCTTTGCCGCCATGTCCCTGAGAGGGTCTGCCTTTGATACCGTAGCGCAGGCTGCCGAATCGGTATGGGCCCACCAGCTTTCCACCGGCGCTTTGTGGGAAGCAATCCGCATGAAGGGCGGCGCTTACGGAGCTTCGGCTTCCAGTGACGGTATGGAACGATGTTTTTCATTTTCCACCTACCGCGATCCTGCCCCCCTGCGCTCGCTTGATACATTTACATCAATACTGGGATCGCCCCAGCGGGACGACGGCGATTTGGAAAAAACAATCATCGGCCGTTATGCCCGTGAAACCCGCCCCCGCACTCCGTCGGAACATGGTTTTGCCGACTTCCTGCGTTTCCTTTCGCGCATAGACGACGATTGCCGCAGGAGAAAACTGGAGCGTATTATCACTATGTCTGCCGGGGACATTACTGCCGTACGCAGGGAGCTTGCACAGCAGACCTCGTCAGCCGCAGTGGTCATTGCCGGCATGAAAGATGCCGAACAGGCGGCAAAGGCACTGGGGGTTGAGGTGCAGGCGCTGCCGGTGTAAACTATCCCCATGGATACAAAATTATTGGATGTTTTAAGAATAGGGATATTTTACGATGGATATTATTTTTACAAAGTCAGTAATTATTATAAATACGAACATGAAAGAAAATCACGGATAAGCATCAGCGGCCTGCACGAATTTATCAGAAGCGAAATTGCCGGTCTTGTGGGCATGGACATGCGCCGCTGCCAGATAATCGACGCTCATTATTTTAAGGGCCGTTCTCTGGCAAAGGATATGGGAGAAAAAGTCCAGAGCGAACGGATTTTTGAGGATATTCTGATGAGGGAAAATATTGTCAGTCATTATCTTCCGCTGCGTTTTGCCATGGACGGCGCAATTGTCCAGGAAAAAGGCATTGATGTCTGGCTGGCTCTCGAAGCATACGAACTGGCTATCTATAAAAAATTTGATATTCTGGTATTAATTGCCGGTGACGGCGATTATGTTCCCCTTGTTCGCAAGCTCCACACCCTCGGTACCCAGGTGATGCTGGTCTGCTGGGATTTTTCCTATCACAATGAAAACGGCGACATTGTCGAAACGAAGACTTCCCGCCAACTGCTTTCCGAGGTTTTTTTCCCCATGCAGATGAACCAAAAAATCGATCAGAGCAGCAGCGAATATATCAAAGATCTGTTTGTGCCGGAAAAACCCCATGAGCCTGCTTCCGGTTTTATACCGGCCGGCGCTTCTGTCGTTTTGGGGAGACAGGAGGAACCGGTGCAGGAATTTATCTCTACCATTTACAGCATTAACCCCAACGGTTATGGTTTCATCACTGACGAGGAGAAAAACAATATCTTCTTTCACTACAGCAGGCTGACCAACTGTGATTTTTCCGAGCTGCGGTTTGGCATGAAAGTCAAATACACGGTAGAGGAAGATGCCGAGCGCAGTAAACGGGATGACATGCCCTGTTTCCGCGCTACCAAAGTAACACTGCTTGAAGATATCTGATGGAACACTACTTTGCCCTGGTAATTTTACTCCTGGCTGCATTTATCATCTGTGCCTTGATTTTCCTCATCGCAGGCCGGAATATCGGTCTAAAGCAGGGCTTTAGTTCGCCGTATCCGGCGCTGTGCTGCGGAGGGCCCATAAATGAACCGCGCCAAAACCGATTTCCCGGATGCCGTCATTTCTTACCAGGGAATAGTTAAGCACACGGTTGTTTACGGCATATAACTGGACGCCGGTCATAATGGGAACCCAGGGCACTTCTTCGTAAACAGCAAGCTGCCAGTCATGATACTGCCGGATCAGCCATTCCTGATCCCATGCCATGTCAGATTCAATGGCATCCATGATGGCATCAAGCCGGGGACTTTGATAACGGGTATCATTATGAGGTGTTATGCCCCATAAGCCGCGTGGATTGGGATTGGAACCAAAGAGCCAGGCGGCATCAAACATATGGATGGTGCCGTTATCTAAATCATGCCCCAATGTTTCGATGCGATCGTTAAACTCCATTAAACCGTCACGGTACAGTACCACATTCAGGCCAAGGTGTTCCCGCCAGTCCTGGATATGGTGATGCACCAGCAGGGGATTGGTTGGGTTTTCATGTACAGCCCAAACAATATCAAAAAATTCACCGGTGTCTTTATGTCTGCGCAGCCGTTCACCGCTGCGCCATTCATACCCTGCTGCATCCAGCAGTTCATTGGCTTTATCCGGGTTGAATGCGGAAAAGCCGGTGATATCTTCCCGCATGAAGTTGCCCTGCCAGGGGATGATGGTTGTTGCCAGGGGGAAACGCAGATTGTTAAAAATATGTCTGGCAACGGTAGCATTGTCCCTTCCATACGCCAATGCACGGCGCAGGGCAATACAATTAATAATCGAATCGGGATTGGGAGTAAATGTCATGGGGTCGGTATCGCGGTTTAATGTGCCAAACCTAAAGGCCATATAGCTGAACAGGCGATCCAAAGAAGAAATAAATGTAACATTAGTAAGCCGGTCTTCATAATCTGGGAGGAATACGGGGGGGAATTCGGCAATATCAAAGGTCCCGATACGCATTGCTTCGCCAATCAGGCCCGGATCAATAATGGCTACATTGATGCCGTCCAGCCTGGGGCGCCCCAGCCAATAATGCGGATTGGCTGTCAGGGAAACGGCTTCGCCGGGAACAGTGGTGTTAAACATAAAGGGCCCGTTGCCGATAATATCCGACCGGGAATACGGGTGATGCAGTACCTGGCCAAAAGGTATCGTACCCAAACGGTGCCTGGGCAGGGGCTGGGTCCACAATCCGCCGAACAGTATACTTGGATCGAGGCTCTCAAAGGCCAATTCAATGGAACGGCCGTTGTTAAACACCCGTATACCGGAGATACGGTCGGTCTGACGCGCTCGATAGGCATCAACGCCTATAACTGTGCTGGTATTCAGCGCGGGGCCAAAACGTTCGGAAATGGAATCCGGGTGAGCAATTAACAGGTAGGCATATTCCAGGTCATACATGGTTACCGGTTCGCCATCATGCCAGTACATTTCCACATCATCGTGGAAATGGATGGTGAATGTGGCAGGATTGGATGCATGGTTATATTCATACCAGGCTGCTCCGTTGTGCCCGTACATATTGGCTGCATTAAGATTCAGCACATCGCTGAATATCAGGTCGTTGATTGAACCATCCTGGGCGGTAATGGAAAAGGCCGGGTTAAATACACCGGCAAAGTTGCTGCTGGATACCATCCCAATATTCAATACTCCGCCAATACCTTCGCCTCTGGGCATTTCTGCAGGAAACCGCTCCTGCAGCGCAGCAATAGCCGCCATCATATCTTCAGGCGCATCATCAACAAGCCCCGCACGCCCCCTGCATGCCATCGAAAAAATTAACACACTCATTAATAAAACCAACAATACTTTTTTCATTACTAATAACCTCCTCATTGTTCATTGATTATTAATTACAACCTTCTTTGCCGGACATCGGCGGCGCGGTTGAGGGCCTGCCCTACACTGTAAATGCACAACATTAAAATAAAAATCAACAGGGCAGCGGGCAGCCATTGCCACATACGGAACTGCAGATTGAACGGCGCCAGGGCATGGGCAAGCAGGGTACCCAGAGAAGGCGTTCCAAAAGGCAGACCGAAACCGAGGAAAGTCAGACCGGTTTCAATGCCGATATTACCGGCAAGGGCCAGGGTTACATTAACCGTAATTACCGGTACGAGGTTGGGCAGCACCTCTCTGAGCATAATAACAATATTGTGTGTGCCCAGTGTTTTTGATGCCCAAACATAATCCAAATTACGCTGCGCCAGCGCCATGGCCCGGATAATTCTGGCAGTTCCCATCCAGGAAAAAGCCGTCATAACCAAAACAAAATGAACTGCAGAATAGTGGGGTAATACGGTAATAAATACAATGATGCACATCAACGAAGGCAGCATTTGCCATGTATCGATTATCCGCATTATGGCATTATCCGTATGTCCGCCGTAGAAACCTGCAATAAGCCCGATGGTTATACCAATAATTTTGCTTAAAATCGTTACGGAAAATCCGACCAGAATTGAATTTCTGGCGCCTAAAATCAACATACCAACCATGCCGCGGCCGCCTTCATCGGTGCCCAGTATAAAATGTGCCGAAGGCGGCAGGTTACGGCTGGGAAGATGGACACGGGTTACATAATCGGCATCCAGGGTAAAGGCCGTGACAAATGTACCGATCATTATGGCACAAAAAAGTAGTAATCCACATAATGCGATTTTATCATTAAAAATCTCCCTCCACATGGTCCGCAATGCCGACGGAGGGCTGGATTGTTCACTCATGGTTATTTAACCCTAATCCTGGGGTCGACAATAGTCAATATAATATCGGAAAGGAGAGCACCCAGGGCGATTAACACGGCAAATATCATCACCAGGGCATTAACGGTGGTAAAATCCCGGCTGGTAATCGAAGTAAGGAACAGAAGCCCCATGCCGGGATAAGAAAAAATTCGTTCAATAAAAATTGAACCAACCAGTAAACTCACAATTATAAAACCGATATTGGAAGCGATGGGAACCAGGGCATTTCTGAAAATATGCCGGGAATAGACCTTGCTTTCCGGCACACCCTTTGACCGTGCGGTGGTTACAAAGTCCGAAGCTTTAAACCTGACAATCTCACCGCGAAGGTACTGGATGATGCCGATGGTGCTTAACAGGGCTGCAGTAAGAGCGGGAAGAACCATATGGTGCAGACGGCTTACCAGCATTGCAAACCCGCCTGCCTGGGCTGCTTCCAGAGTTACGCTTCCCCGTACAGGGAACCATTCCAGGCGGAAACCGAAAATTAACAGGTTGATAAGGGCAAACACAATGGTTGGCATGGCAAGTGCAAGGTAGGTGTACACACCGATCCCCCGGTCTACCAGTTTATCGTTGTAGCGCCCGGCGATTATGCCCAGGGGAATGGCAATCAGGTAGGTCAGCACTGTAGTTAGCAGGGCCAGCCAAAATGTATTGCGGGCCCGCTCGCCGATAACATCAATGACCGGCCTGGCATGGGTAATGCTGTGGCCAAAGTCTCCGCGAAGGACGATATTGCCGATCCACCGGAAGTACTGCTGGTAGGGAGGGTCGTTCAGGCCAAGCTGCAGGCGCAACTGTGCAATCCGCTCCGGGGATACTGTCGGATCTTCTGTACGTCCGGTCAGTGCGTCTCCGGGCATAAGATGGGCCAGGGTAAATAACAGTATGCTGATAACAATTAACTGCGGTATCATTATCAGCATTCGCCGGATGATCGTTTTATGCATACACCTCCGAAGGAGGTGACACTTCCGAAGGAGGTGACACTTCCGAAGGAGGTGATACCTCCGGCATTGCCGCCGAATGTGTTGCGCTGAGCTTTTTTAAATCATACACCTGCCCGTTTGCGCCGTAATATTGCCCGTGTGTTTTTTCGTATTCCTGCGCAAGCCTGCGGCGCTGTCCGGCATTTGCATCACGAAGGCCGGGGTCGGTGTCCGGAATGGCCGCAATGAGCCTGCGCGTGTAAATATGCCGGGCATTGGTATAGATATCATGCCTGGATCCAAATTCAACAAACCGGGCATTATGCATAATAGCCAGGGTTTCGCACATATGTTTGACAACACCCAAATCGTGGCTGATGAAAAAATACGACAGGTGTAATTCCTGTTGAATGTCTTTAAGATAATTAAGTACCTGGGCCTGCACCGATAAATCCAAAGCGGAAACCGGCTCGTCAGCCACTATCAGCCTGGGCTTTAAGGCAATCGCACGGGCAATTCCAATCCTCTGCCGCTGTCCGCCGGAAAATTCATGGGGATATTTTAACGCCGCTGCGGAGGTTAGCCCGACAATTGCCAACAGTTCATCCACCTTATGCCGCTCCTGTGCCTTGGTATTTTGTTCAAAATTCCGCAGGGGTTCGGCAATTATATCCAGCACTCTTTTTTTGGGATTCAGGGATGAATAGGCATCCTGAAAGATCATTTGAACACTTTTTCGGTAGGCACTGTGGTTTTTACCGATATACCGGGTGATATCTTCCCCGTCAAAGAAAATGCTGCCGCCGGTAAGGGGTACGAGGCCCAGGATGGCCTTACCGATGGTACTTTTGCCCGAGCCGGATTCGCCGACCAGCCCCAGAGTCTGCCCTGCATCAATGGCGAAGCTCACCCCGTCTACAGCCTTTACCCAGCTCACTGTGTGCCCCAGTATCCCCCCTTTGATGGGAAAATAAACCTTTAAATCCTTAACTTCAAGGAGAGGCATGGGGCACATCTCCTTCAAAATAAAAATGGGTATAACACGAGCACAATACAAAATGACCGGCAGTCACTTCATGGAATGCGGGAGTTTGCTCGTGCTGACTCTCGTCGATCCAGGGGGTACGGCGGGAAAAACGGCAGCCCGTCCGGGGTAAAAATTGCAGTTCCGGTACTATGCCCTGGATCACATGCAGACGGTCGTTCATGCCGGGAATCGATGCCAAAAGGGAACGGGTATAGGGATGGCGGGGGTTTGTAAACAATTCCTGCGCAGGAGCAAGCTCCACGATTTGCCCCGCATACATAACTCCTACCCTGTCGGCCATTTCTGCCACAACACCCAGGTCATGGGTTATTAACAGCACCGATGACTGTGTTTCACTTTGCAGCTTGCGCAGCAAATCGAGAATTTGGGCCTGTATGGTGACATCCAGGGCGGTAGTGGGCTCATCGGCAATAATCAGGGCAGGTTTGCAGGCCAGGGCAATGGCAATCATGGCACGCTGGCGCATTCCTCCGGAAAGCTCATGGGGAAGTTGGGAATAGGTCAGAGCGGGGTTATGTATTCCCACGCCTTCCAGCAGTTCAATTGCCCGTTCTGTTTTGGCTGCAGTATCCAGATCGGTATGGTAGGCAAGGGATTCTTCAATTTGAGCGCCCACTTTAATCAGGGGGTTCAGGGCGGTAAGGGGGTCCTGGAATATCATCCCGATGTGCCGCCCCCTGATCCGGTTTAGCTGCTGATCAGATAAGGCCAGGAGGTCTTCACCGTTAAATTCAACCGTTCCGGTGATGCGTGTATAATTCGGGTTATGCAGGCGCACAAGTGAGAGGGCCAGAGCGCTTTTGCCGCAGCCGGATTCACCCACCAGGGCAAACACTTCATTGGTATATATGTTCAGGTCTACGCCGTCTACTGCCGCATAAAAATTTCCGCTGATTTTAAACGATGTGTGCAGATTCTTTATTCGCAGCAATTCATGCACTGTGCGATCCCCTGATTGTTATGAAACTGAAGTTTCCGAACAACTTACATATACATACCATACGGCCGCCTCTGAGTCAATATCTCTTGATTTTCGGGCCGGAATATGATACCATTAAGTATAAATGCCGAGGAGATCCCTGTGAGAAATAAACGTGGTGTAATTGCACTGGTGGCTGCCCTGGCTTTATCAGCCTACGCATGCACAATGCCGAATATCGAAATCCAGTTTGACGTACCGGCAAATATTCCGCTGGGATTGCAAACTTTCAATATAGCGGAAATGCTATCTGTCGCTCTTGGTAATTCCTTTCCCGAAGACTTTGAAATTTATTATATGGAAAATTACCAGAACTCAATGGCTTTTCTCATCGGCTATCAGATGGAATTAATGAAATCGTTTAACCCCGATGAATATCTGGGTAATATACGGACACAGATACATGAGATTGACAATATCGGGGGCACCCCCATTGACCCGGTCAGCCATACAATTAGTATACCGGCTATGATCCCCGAATCAAAACCACCGGAAATACACTGGTTTGACATGATGCCTTTTTTTGAGGAAATGGAAGCTGAAATTAACGACCACTCCATGCCGGCCACATCTATCCCTTTTGTGGCGCCGGCCGGTACACATGTTATAGACAGGGGCCAGTTAGGTTTATTTGACAATCTTCCCAGTTTTATGGCTTTTAGGGATGATACGAAGGAGTATAACTTTGACTCAGTGGTTGTGGAAGAAGGCAGGCTGGTTGTAACGTTTACCCTGAGCGGCGACGGCGGCGGATCTGTACCGGCGGGTACCATACTTGAACTTCCCGGCTTACAATTAATAGCAGAAGGTTCTCCATCGAATAAAGTCCATGGCGTTCATCCCGGGCCGATCACTTTAACATCAGCCGTTCCTTCGGTGACTGTAGAGTTTGATCTTGCAGATGAAGAAATTGAACGGGACTATCCGCCGAAATTTGTTTTTGATGCCGGTAATGTTGAATGTACCAGCGGGGATCATGCAATTTTAAACCTGATTATAACACCCCAGGCCCGGGATCTGGCTCTGCGGGGAGCAATAGGCCTGAGAATTGGTGAAATGACCCGTCCTCTTGAACGGGATCTTATTGATAACATAACGCTGGATATACCGGATGATATTGACTTATTAAATGCAGAAATTAACGAAGGGGTACTTTCGGTTTTTATTCAGCTGCCGGAATGGGTGGATAGTATCACAACATATTGCGAAGGCCTTACTACCATACTAAGGCTGCGCATTGTGCAGAATCCGGTAGTATTTGACGGGCAGTCGTTTTACGGCCTTTCCGGTACGGCTGCATATTGGGAAACCGAGATAGACTCCACTATAAACGAAGGTAAGGTCTCGCTGGCAGGCATGCTCATGAGCGGGGGAAAAATGGATATTATCGAAGCCGATATAATTGTCACAGCCGATCCGGATAATGGCGCAAGTTTCGAACTGTTTGATGGTGATAAATATGATGAATTTCCTGGAGTTCCTGATGCTAAAGGGGCTTTCCGCGATCGATCCTTGCCAATTGCCATGAGTACGGGCATTGATATCACCAGATTAAATGTTGTCCGCTGGATAAAGGATGAGGATCTTATCCCCGCCCCCAAAGTCCCTGATATTAACTTTGGGGAAATCGGCTCAGGACCCAATCCAACCAATATGGCCGAATTTGTTGAAAGTATTTTATTTGAACATATTACCCTGGACATTGATTTTTCTCCCGATGATCATCCGGAACAGGGCGGCGGATTGCATGAAGCCCTGTGGGATAGAATCTCTGTTTCCCTGAGGATGCACTGTGACAGAACCGATGTATACAGGGTTGATGAACAGATTAACGACCGCCTTAAAGACGGACCGAATCTATTTCGTTTTGAAGATACCATGTTGTTTACCCGAAACGGTGTTGACGGCAATGGTGATATTATTCCCAATACACTCAAGGTTGAACTCGACTTTATTCCGCTCATTAACGGAGTGCCTGATGCCACTGCCAATTACATAGAACTTGGCCCCCTGACGCTCGAAGTGGGTAAAGCTACCGAAATGGAACTGTTTGCCAATGGCGGATTTGATTTTGCATGGAAAGAAGTGGTTGTTGATCTGATTGCAGCCCTGGAAAATGCAGATACAGACCTCAGCATGCTCGAAGGAACATACCCCGAAGAAAACAATGAACCTGTAAATATCTACGAGCATGTGGGCCAATACATGAGTGGTATTACCCTTGGTAATAATGTGCAGATAAAAATGTTTCTCAACGGCCCCAGCGATCTTATTAATACCATTAACGAAAAAGCGGATATAACACTGTCATTTGGCGCAGAATGGGATGATCAAAGGCTGGAATTACTGCCCGATAATTTCAGGATAACCATGGAAACCCTTGAAGAATTCCCCCCCCTGTCCGGCGATTATGTTTTTTCCGGCAGCGATTTTTCAATGCTTCCGGGAGCTCTTGGCGGAGGAGTAAACCTGGACAGCAGCGGCTTTGCCGATATTATTGCCGCCATGCCCCACGATTTGCGTTTTGGTTACAATCTGGAACTGCCGTCCAGGTTTACCATTACTCCGGGGATGTTTGACGACGTTGAAGAAGGGGAAGGCAGCGGGATAAACGCCCTGCTGGTTATCATTATGCCCATGGAACTGACGATCAGCCCCGGCGGGTATTTTGCGTATAACATGTCAGGCGATCTTTTTGGCAGGGACCGCAGCGGCCAGTCCCTTTTTGGCCTTGATGATCTTGATATAAAAAAGCTGGATGTCTTCATTGATTTTCAGCCGTTCTTTTTCAATAATGCATTTCTGCACATCGGCAGTGATCTTGATGATCAAAACGGAATGCGGGTGTTTGGACCCGGCGGTCTGACCATGACAGACGGCAACAAGCTGCATGTAACACTCAATCAGGCTGATATTGAAAGTATCATTGATAATTACCCTATTTCTGATATCCGGATTATATTTCCTGCAGGGTCAAACCTGCTGGTTCCCAAAAATTTTATGCCGACAAGAATGTACTTTGACATTGCCGGCAGTTATGTTATACCTTCCGATTTTTTTGGCTATTAAGGAAAAAATGCATACATGTATACCAGATTGAACAGCATTGTGCTTTGTATGCTTGTGATTACCGGCCTGCTTTTCCATGCAGGCATGTTACCGGCAGAGGAAAAGGAATTCCGCATCAGAAACCGCGGGTTTGAATTGAGCTTTGCAAACATCAATTTTGGCATATCCAATGATTCTTTTGCTGCCAAGGATTATCTGATAAGCCCCATGGCAATGCTCAGAAACATTAGTGAAATTACCGGTAATCTTAACCTGGCTCTTAAAGACCCTGATAATATCACTATCGATATTTCTGATATGCTCACCAGCGGTTTCAGGCTTACATTCAACACAACAATACAGCCCTTTTCCATCAATTTTAACCGCAGGGACAGATGGGGTTTTGGCCTGGATTTTGCCCGCATTGGTGTAAGCGGCGGGGTATCCCTGTATAATAATATGCTTGATTTGGCTGCCATCCGGACAGAACCAGTCGGCCTAGGCGGATCGGTGTTTGTTGAA
>Ga0099364_10006118_pt1 | contig 17608 bp, 12 predicted proteins | sample TergutTh196P3_FD_73070 | JGI IMG/M metagenome (GOLD analysis project Ga0099364, IMG submission 73070) | Microcerotermes parvus P3 segment gut microbial communities from Pointe-Noire, Republic of the Congo - Th196 P3 | ecosystem: Host-associated > Arthropoda: Insects > Digestive system > Gut ...
AGCCCAGACCCACGAGATCGAAGGCTCGCATATCCAGCTGGGCGTCGATATAGCAAAAAAATATAAAGAAAACAAAGATGTGATCCACGCGATCGAGGCGCACCACGGGGATATTGAACCGCAGACGGTCACAGCGATTATAATCCAGGCGGCAGACGCCATCTCGGGAGCGCGGCCGGGAGCGCGGCGCGAAAATCTCGAAAACTATATCAAACGCCTCGAAAAACTCGAAGAGATCGCCAACTCTTTTGCCGGCATAGAAAAATCCTACGCGATACAGGCGGGGCGCGAAGTGCGGCTGATTGTCAACCCCGAGGAAGTAAACGACGGAAATATGTTGTTTCTTGCCCGCGATGTGGTCAAGAAAATCGAGGACGAGCTCGAATACCCGGGGCAGATCAAAATCCATCTTGTACGCGAGAGCCGTATTATCGATTATGCCAAATAGATATTATATTTTTTCGGTTGTCCGTCATTGCGGCGGACAACTTGTTTTTGTTTCCTGAGTAAAAACAAGTGAAAATGATTTAATAAGCATGAAATAAGCATGGTATGAGTATGGCTGTAAGTATAATGTGTGATATTATATAAATAATATGTAAATAAAAGGAAAAATATTTATAATTTTTTTGGAGGTAAAAAAAATGCGGAAAAAAATTCTTGCTTTATTTTTGGCATTTACATTTTTAACATCCGGGCTGAGCTTTTTCGGCGTGCAGGCCGAAGACGACTTTATCAGCACCAGCGCTTCTTACGTTTATCCGGATTATGCCGGAACGGACTGGAGCTATGACTATGTCTCCGAGGGTTCAAGCAACTACCTGCCCCTAACGGTCTTTTTAGCCGATTACGGCTGGTGGTTCGGACCGAACGGCTCTTGGAGCACTTCGGGTATAAACAACGGGCGTATCCACCCCAACGGCGGTTATGACGGGGCGTTCACCTACACCGCCCCAAACGGCGGTTTGGTGACTTTAACTTCCCCGTCGTACCTGATAATAAGCAATTCTGCAAGCCCCGGGGTTTATGTCGCGGTATATAAAAACAACACAAAGATATGGCCGCTCGATGCTTCCTGGGATTATGTGGGTCATAACTCAAACAAATCGTTTCCAACCGTGACAACCGCCGTCAAATCCGGCGACAAACTGCATTTCCGCGTTTCTGCCCAGGGAGCGGGAGGCAGTATGGATATGGCGTTTGACCCGGCGGTGACTTATACCTCATACGAATATGACCCCGAGCTGGATTTGGAAGAACAGCAGCAGGCTTTCCCCGCGCCCGCAAAAGCCGACGGCGCAATTTACGACGCTTACCAGCCGGGAGCATTCAACGGCGGCTGGACATACGAGAGCCGCAGGCTCGCCGACGGGCCGTTTGACTTTAAAGCGGTGAACTCTTTTAACTACTGGTGGTGGCATTACAACGAAAACGCCGGCGAAAACAATCTTTGGGGCGACACGGCCGCAATAAACAGGGAGTTTTTAACCCCTACCCCATCGGCGGACGCCGCCCTGATGTATACTCTGCCGAAAGACGGCACAGTCACCCTTTCGGCTGACCGGTTTTCAATAAGCACAGGTCCCGGCTATAATGTGGCGGTGTACAAAAACAATGTAAAAGTATGGCCGGAATCCGGTGAATTTTTGCTTGTAACCCCAACCAATAACGCGGTTTTTGAGCCGGTCACTTTCAGCGCAAAAGCATATGATAAAATACGGTTTGTTATAAGCAGCAACGGCTCGGAGGACAACGGGTTCTATTTTGTACCTGTTGTGAGCTATGAAAATCTTGATTATGACCCGGAGCTTGACCCTGAGGTTACAGCCAAAGGCAAATCTTACTACAACAGCGCGGAACAGTTCGGCGACGCCCAGGGACCTGTCTGGTGGTATCTGTTCACGCCAATAAACGATGACGTTACTTTCCAGCAGCCCGATTATACAAGCGGCGGCTGGCGTTCGGGAACAGGCTGGACAACAGGACTTGTCGGACGCGGTATTATGCAGCCGGGAGCGGACTATGACGTGATTCTGGCTTTCAGAGCGCCCTATACCGGGCAAATCACCGTATCCGTCGACCAAAACAACGTCCGTCTGCAAAACTCCGTCGGAGCCAACGACGCGGGTGACGGGGTGGAGTTCGGTATATTCAAAAGCAGCCAGGGTGAAATATCCAAGCTCTGGCCGGAAACGGCGGGATCAGCCATGCAGTATATCCCCAACGGCGGTACCGCGGCGCTTGAGCCTTTTGTCATAAATATACAAAAAAATGAATTTATATGGTTCCGGTCAAACCGCGGACCCGCCACCGACTGGCATGACAGCATAACGGTGAATCCGGTGATCGAGTATTTGACAATGAACGAAGACGACCCCGGAGTACCCGACACGCCCGTGGTTATCGAGCGCGTTAAACGCGGGGCCGGGAGCAATTTGGAAAGCGGGGTGTTCCCTATGACCGGACGCGTATTTGATAACAATACGGCAATCGAAAAAACCTCGGCTGAAATTTCCTCCGCGCTTATCGGCGGCACTTTGGAAGCCGGCGTTTATAAAATATCGGGCGGCGGACGCTTGAATATCCACGGAACCGGAATGAACGCGAACAATAAAACAATCGACGCTTCCGGGATAAAAATCATCGTCGAACCCGCCGAGGGCGAACCCGGCAGGTTCGGTATGCTGATCGATTCCGCGGTAAACCTTACGATCAACAACTTAACGCTTGAGTTTACCGGAGCGGTGCGCGAAGCGGGCGTACAGTTATGGAACAGCGGCGGGATCACTTTAAAAAACCTTGAGATCATCGACAGCACAACACCGTCAAACTCACAAAGAGCCCTTATCGAAACCGTGGGAAACAACCCGGTCTACGGAGAAATAATAATCGACGGGCTCAGATTTGCCGGTAGCGGTTCGGGTAACTTCAACCGCATAGCGTTCGGCAGCGGAATAGACGCTTACCCCACAGTCAAAAACAGTTATATAGACGGGCTTTCCGGCGGCATCACCGACAACGGAAGCACCGGCGGCGCCTGGATCGAAAACAATATCATCAAAAACGCCGGCACCGCTGTAACGCTGGGTGCGGATAACGGCTCGGCGCTGTACAATACAATCTCAAACGCCGTGACCGGTATAACTTCTTCCGGCAAAACAAATATACTCGCGGCAAAGAACGATATATCGGTTTCCTGCGAAAACCCCGTTATATTTGAAAATATGACAAATGCGGTTGTGCTGCTCAATAAACTGCATAAAGTAAAAGCAAGCGGCACAAATATAACCGCGGCGGAAAACTCAAACGATAACGGCGCGCTTACAATCGATGTGTCAAACAGCAATTACGCGCTGATAAATGAAAACAAAGATCTTGTATTGATCAGGGATAATACCGAAAACATATACGGAAGCGATATTCCCGCAATTGGGGATTACGCGACGTCGGGAGTAAACGGCAAAGGTGCGGACGAGAGTCTGCTGCCTGTGATCAATACCGAGCTTTTCGCGTTTATGCCGCGAAAAGACGAAGTGCATTACGGCGGCAGAAGCGCACCGCTCAGCACTTACCTCAACCGCACGGCGCGGGAATACGAAGATGTGATTATCCCTCCGGGAGCATACAATACCGGAGCATTCACCGTCGCCAACGACAGCAATCTCAATATTTACGCATACGGAGTGCTCGGGGTGTTCGAATCTTTCCGCAGAGCGGCGGTTTCTGTTTCAAACAGTGAAAAAATCACGCTTAAAGGACTGGTTATAGACCACGAAGAGATCGCCACCGGACAGGCGACGCTCACCGCAAGAACCGGCAACACCGCCACATTCACCGCCGACGCGGGATTCCTGCAGGATTTTCTTGATACAAGCAGGTTTTCCGTGAGCGACAGGACGCAAACCTCCGGTACCCTCGGAGCGATTCAGGGTTTCCTTAAAGCGGACGGAAACATTCCTTACGCCGATATGGGTCTTAGATTCACGCGCACCGATACCCCCGGCGTGTTCACCGCCGATTTAAACACAAACGTTTCAAGGCGCTTGCAAGTGGACGATAAAATCACAATACGCGCGCTCGGATCGCACGTTATGTATTTCGGCGGCAGCAGCGAGCTTGTGCTGGAGGACGTGACAATCCTAAACGGCAGCGGTTTCGGCATAATGGAATGGGGCGGAGACAAGGCCACTTATGTGAACCGTCTCGCCGTTGTGCCCGGTCCCGCGCCTGTGCTGCCCGACGGCAGCCGCGGACCTGACAGACTTATCTCCACCTGTGATGCGACCCATTCGACAAATATGCGCGAAGGTATAAGAGTGGAAAATTCCGTATTCAGGCAGATGACCGACGATGCGACCAATGTAAACGCCGAATACGGCACGGTAACCCAATATGACGCATCGGCCAAAACCTTGACATTCGGTCCCGGAATCGGCAGATTCTCCGGCAATATCATACCTCCGAAAACCGGCGACCGCATTTTGGTTTATACCAAGCTCGGACGGCTTGTCTGCGATTCTTTGGCGGCAGCTGACGCTGTGAGTATCGGAAACAACCGGTTCACATTACAGCTTGAAAACGAATTAAACGAATATCCGGCGATGAGCGCCGATATGGCGGCAAATGATCTGGTTATCCAGAACTGGAGCGCTTCGGGCAATTATTTCTACTTTAAAAACTGCCTTATGGACAACAACCGTTCCAGAGGATTCTTAATCAAAGCGTCGCACGGCGAGATCTCCAACTGCACAATCCTCAACAACGGTATGTCGGCGATACTCGTGAAACCCGAAATTGAGGACGGCTGGAGCGAATGCGGTTATGTCGAAGATTTTTTAATCAAAGACAATTATATAGCAAACAGCGGTTTCTTCACCGGTTCGGTGCTGCACAGCCCGATAAATATTTCGGGCGACGGGCAGAATACCTCCGACCCGCTGTTCCTCGGCCATAAAGATATAATAATCCAAGGCAATATTATCGCCGGCCGCAACACCGATTACGCCATATCCGCTAACGGCGTGCAGGGGTTGAAAATACTTGAAAACGATTTGGGTTATAAAAAAGGTTCAACACAAGAAACCGATACCCTGCCCGGCGTTTACCTTAACGGCGTTTACGACGTTGAGGTTTCGGATAATATCTATCCGCCGAATGCCGAACCCAAAGTGCGGATAAGCGCAACCTCGGCAATGATTTACGGTACGGACGTGGGTAAGATTATCAGCGACTATATCTCGGTTTCAATGGATAATATAATCAAAAACAACGAATGGTATTTAAGACTGACCATAACGGGCAAAACAACCGAACTCTCGGAAGGCACAATAGAAGTTCTGCCCGCCACAACCGAAGGTCTGCTGGCGCTTCCGGAACTTAAAAATTTCTCTGTTCTGCAGGGTGAAACGGCAGTTATAGAATATGCAATATCAGCTCCCGTAAACGGCGCTAATGTTTCGCTGCGGATCGCACTCACCGGCGGACCGGGTGAAGATGCACAGAGCGTTATCTCACAGGTTTTATCCTTCAATGCGGCAATTAAGACAACCAAACCCTTAAACTGGAATATCGCCGCTCCTCTCACCGCCGAAGCGGATTCGGAGCACGGCGCCTCGCTTAAATTCCTTTGGGACGATGAATATTTATATATGTATGCCGAAGTCGCCGACCCTGATCATTCACAGCCATACAGCGGCGAAAATATCTGGAATGGAGCGAATATACAGTTTGCTCTTGAACCCGGGCGCACAGCCGGAATCACCGGACAGCTTGAGGTTGGCTTCGCGTTGAATGATGCCGGAAATATTCAGCAGTGGTGCTGGGGCAACACAGTCAGCGCATATACGGGGGATTTAACGGGACGCGGGTTTGATGTAAATATCGAGCGGCTTGACGAAGATAACATTACAATCTACCAAATCGCCATGCCATGGGCATTTATCGGGTCTTCCGGCGCCGCGCCCGAAGACGGAAGCGCTGTCGCTTTCAATGTGTGCGTCAACTATATTGAAGACGGAAGCAGAAAATTCTATGAGTTCTACGGCGGTATCGCGGAGAATAAAAACGCGTCGGAATTCGGACTGCTCAGTATGTACGCCGGGGAACAGTTTACCGCTGAAGCGGCGGCGCTGCGCGATGCTCTCCTGCGGGTTACAGAGCTGCTCGCTGACGTTAAGACTGTGCTCGCAAAACCCAGAGGAAACAATATAACCGCCAATCTGTGGGCGAATGCGCTCACGGCGTTTGTGCCCAGACTTGAAGATTTTGACGCGGCCGCCGCAGTATGGGACGGTGAAGAAACCGTTATAATCGACGGGATCACGTTTGCTGCCTCTGATGTAAACAATTGGACGGCAAATGTGAAAAATATCTTTAATCTGCTTAATGCGATTGTTTAAACGTCATAATTATTTAAAAGGGGCGCTGCATACAGCGGCGCTCCTTATGTTTTTTATGCGGATTTAACGGTATTCACAATATATTAACAAGAGTTTCACTTGAAATTCACGGCGGCAAAAAAAATATATGTTAAAATGGTAAAATATAAATCAAACGCAACTCAGAAAAGAAGGTTTTTATATGTCTTTTAAAAATTTACAGGAAAAAATAAATAAAAAACAAAACCCTTCGGTTATGGGGCTCGACCCAAAACTCGAATATATACCGGAACATATTATAACCGCCGCAGTCAAAGAATTCGGCAGAACAAAAAAAGCGGCGGGGGAAGCGATCTTCAGCTTTAACAAAGGACTGATCGATTGCTGCCATGATTTGATACCGGCGGTAAAACCACAGTCGGCATATTATGAAATGTACGGTATTGACGGAATCTGTGCGCTGCACCGTACCATCGAATACGCGAAAAGCAAAGATCTGTATGTGATACTCGACGCCAAACGCGGAGATATCGGGGCGACCTGCGAAGCGTATTCTGCGGCTTATTTGGGTGAAGTCGATATATTCGGACAAAGACAGCCGATGCTCGACTGCGACTGCCTGACTGTCAACCCGTATTTAGGCTTTGACGGGATCGAACCGTTTATGGAAGACTGCAAAAAATTTAACAAATCAATATTTGTGCTCGTCAAAACCTCGAACAAATCGTCGGGGGATTTCCAGGATATCGAAATTTTAAAAGGCGGAACACTATATGAAAAAGTGGCGCGCTCCTTATTAAAATGGGGAAGCCCCGAAAATACGGGCGCTGTGATCGGCGCCACATATCCGCTCCAGCTCGAAGCTCTGCGGGCTTTTATGCCGGACACATTCTTTTTGGTTCCGGGGTTCGGCGCGCAAGGCGGAGCGGCAGATGATTTAAAACACGCATTCGATAAAAACGGGGAGCGCGCAATTATAAACTCGTCGCGGGCACTGATGTGCGCATATAAAACCTCCCCCGATAAAACCGGGGTTGAATACGGCAAATGGACAAGAGAGGAAGTTATACATATGCGGGAAGCGATAAATGAGGTGCGGCTGTGAATTATTTATGCGAAGTGGTTTCGAATAAAAAACTGACGGAAAGTATCTTTGATATGTATATTGATGCGCCCAAAATCGCCGAAACCGCACTGCCGGGGCAGTTCCTCCATATAAAATGCAAAGATTTAACCCTGCGGCGTCCTTTAAGCATCGCAGAAACAGACAGCGGCGGCAGGGTCAGGATTTGTTATGAAGTGCGGGGGGAAGGGACAGCTTGGCTCTCCGGGCTCGGCAGCGGCGGAAAAATTGATATTATGGGGCCTCTCGGCAAAGGTTTTGATATACCGGAAAAAAATAAAAAAATACTGCTCGCGGGCGGAGGCATCGGAATTTATCCCCTGTACCCTCTCGCTTTAAAATATAAAACCGACGCCTGTGCGGCGCTCGGATTTAAAACAAAAACCGCGGTAAATTTCGAGGCTGAGTTCAGGGCTGCGGGCTGTAAAACTGTGCTCACCACAGATGACGGCTCATACGGGTCAAAAGGATTTGTGACCGATTCGGTCAAAGATATTTTAAACAATAATAAAATTGATCTGATCGCCGCCTGCGGTCCTAAAGCTATGATGCGCGGTGTGTATAATGAAGCAAAAAAACATGGGATACGGTGTTTGGTGAGTTTAGAGGAACGTATGGCCTGCGGGGTCGGCGCGTGTCTTGCGTGCGTGTGCAGGGTAAATAAAACAAACAAACGCGTCTGCTCTGACGGACCGGTTTTTTGCGGGGATGAGGTGGATTGGGATTATGAGTAATACGCCGGATTTAAGCACTCTGATCGCGGGAATAAAATTTAAAAACCCGGTGTTCACCGCTTCGGGAACATATGGATTCGGGCGGGAATATCTGCCGTATTATGACCCCTCGGAGCTCGGCGCAATAACCACCAAAGGCATATGTTTAAACCCGAAAGAGGGCAACAGACCTCCCAGAGCGGCGGAAACGCACGGAGGTATGCTCAATGCCGTTGGGCTGCAGAACCCCGGAGTTCAATATTTTACAGAGCATGAACTGCCGCAGCTCAAAAATTACAACACCAAAATAATCGTCAATATATTCGGGTCGACAATCGAAGAATATGCCGAAACTGCCGGAATTTTAAGCGGGACGGAAATCGATATGCTCGAAGTCAATATCAGCTGCCCGAACCTTGAACCGGGCAAAGGAGGTATCACCTTCGGCTCTGAGCCAAGACTCGCGGAAGCCGTAACGAGCGCGGTAAAAAAACGCGCGGGGAATAAACCCGTATCAGTCAAGCTCTCGCCGAATGTCACCGATATAACAGAGATTGCGCGGGCCGCAGAAGCCGGCGGAGCGGATGCATTGTCACTGATCAACACGCTTATCGGCATGAAAATAGATATAAACACGCGCCGGCCGGTTTTAAAAAACAACACGGGCGGGCTCAGCGGCAGAGCGGTTAAACCCGTTGCCGTGCGTATGGTTTGGCAGGTCTGCCGCGCGGTGAAACTGCCGGTTATAGGTATGGGCGGCATTTACACCGGAGGCGATGCGGTTGAGTTTATTTTAGCGGGCGCGGCAGCCGTCGCTGTGGGTACTGCGGCGTTCGGCGAGCCTGCGGCTGCGGTTAAAATCCGCGATGAACTCTCTGCTTATCTTGTTTTAAACGATATAAAATCGGTGAGCGAACTCACGGGAGCGGTACAGATCTGGAATTAATTTAAGTTGGGAGAGATAATAGTTATGGCGTTGAGTTTTGTGGGCGGGGTCTGTTTGGAAACCAGAAAAAACGCGAGAAAAACCCCAATAGAAATACTTCCCGCGCCGGAGATTGTGAATATTCCGACCCTGCAGCATACAGGCGTTCCCGCCGAACCCATAGTACAGGCGGGGGATATTGTGGATAAAGGGCAGCTTATTGCGGTTTGTCCGGATAACGACGTTTTGTCTTGCCCTGTTCACGCCGGTATTTCGGGAAAGGTTATATCAGCGGAGCGGGAAGTTATAACGCTGGAAAACGATTACGAAAACAGAGTGCATAATTCTGTCCGCCCGTTTACAAAAAGAATAAACGACACAAGCCCCGAGCAAATAACAGCCGTGATAAAAAATGCCGGAATTTCGGGGATGGGCGGCGCTTCTTACCCCGCTTACGCTAAAATCCAAGCCGCTTTCGGTAAAGTAAGCACCCTTATAATCAACGGTGCGGAATGTGAGCCTTACATAACCGCTGACCACAGGCTGATGCTCGAAGAACCCGAACTCATTATCAACGGTATGAAAATACTGTTAAAAGCGCTGGGACTAAAAAAAGGATGCATCGCAGTGGAAGACAATAAGCTTAACGCCGCTGAAGCTATGACTGCAGCGGCGGGTAAGAGCAAAATGGTTGAGATTAAAATACTTAAAACAAAATATCCGCAGGGGGACGAACGCCGGCTTATCAAAGCGATTACAGGCAAAGAGATACCTCCGGAGAGATCCACTATCGATTTTGGCTGTATTGTTTTTAATGCGGGTACCTGCGCGGCGGTCTGCAGAGCGTTTACCGAAGGCAGCCCGCTTACCGAAAGAATCGTGACGGTTGACGGCGACTGTATCATCTCACCCAAAAATTTAAAAGTTCCGCTGGGCACGCCTGTTTCGGAATTAATAAAATACTGCGGGCTGAAAAGAGAACCGCGCAAGGTTATTATAGGGGGAGCTATGACGGGTGTATCTGCGGACAAAATAAATATTCCCGTTATAAAAAGCACTGCGGCCGTACTCGTTTTTTCAGAAAGAAAAATCAACCGCCGTTCTTTTGAATGTATACGCTGCGGCAAATGCGCGGAAAGGTGCCCTATGTATTTGATGCCGCTGTATTTAGCGCTTTTTTCGCAGAAAGAGGATATGGTTTCCTGTAAAAAATATAATGTCGGCTCCTGTATGGAATGCGGCTGCTGCCAGTACGGATGTCCGGCAAATGTGCCTATAGTGCAGCTGATTAAAACAGCTAAAAAATATATTTCAGAAAACCGGATTGACGAGGAACAACTATTTTATGAATGATAACGCAAAAGATAAACCCGATAAACCCGAAATAATATTATCAGAAGACAAACTTTTGCCCGATTTGTCTGCGCCGCATATAAAACACGGTGAAACCACAGCGCTTATAATGTCGCGCGTGCTGCGCGCGCTTCTGCCGGCGCTTATCTGGGCGGTGTTTATTTTCGGCGGCAGAGTGATAACGCTTACGGTTATATCGGTTATAAGCTGCGTGACTTTTGAGTTTGCAGCGCAGAAAATGATGCGCAGACCCGTTAGAATCAATGATTTATCAGCGGTTGTCACCGGGGTGCTGCTCGCTCTTACCCTGCCTGTCAACGCGCCGCTATGGGCGCCGGCTGCCGGGGGAGCTTTCGCGGTTGTGATAGTTAAACAGTTATTCGGAGGTATTGGTAAAAATATAGTCAACCCCGCGATCGCCGCCCGCATATTTTTATCGTTATCTTTTAATTTTATGTCGGTTTTTCAGGATATAGGCGAAGCTAAACTGCCGGTGTTTGAAATCAACCCTGATGCATCGGCCGGAGCGACACCGCTGGCATACTTAAAAGAAGGGATGCCTCCGGGGTCACTCGGTATTCTTGATATGTTTCTTGGACAGCACGCCGGCTCGATCGGGGAAGTTTCGGCTCTGCTGCTGCTTGCGGGAGGTATATACCTGATTATACGCAAAGTGATAACATGGCATATTCCTTTAAGTTTTATCGGTGTTGTTGCGCTTATCTCGTTTTTGTTTCCGAGGAGCGCCGACCATATAGAGTTCGCTCTGAGCCAGGTTTTAACCGGTGGGTTAATTTTAGGAGCGGTGTTTATGGCTTCGGATTATTCAACAAGCCCGGTAAACGGCACGGGCAAATTGATTTTCGGCGCGGGCTGCGGGCTTATCACCATATTTATAAGATATTTCGGGGTTTATCCCGAAGGTGTTTCTTTTGCGATTATGATTATGAACTTTTTTGTGTGGTATATAGATAAAATAACAAAACCGGTAAGATTCGGAGGCGGTAAGAAAAATGAACGAAGAAATTAAACAGTCTGATTCTGTGATCAAATCAGCGGTTATTCTCGGAATCCTCGCGTTTTCGGCGGTGATTTTATTATCTGTTTTAAACTCGTTCACCAACCCGGTCATTTTAAACAGGTTAAAAGCGGAAAAAGAAGAATATGTAAAAAAATTGTTCGGTGAAAATATCAGCATGAAACAAATGCAGGGTTATGAAAATTTATATCTGAATTATGAAGCTGAAATAACCGATATTTTATTGGTTTGGAGCGAACCGGCCAACGGCGAACCCGCAAAATACTGCGTTGTGGTTTTACCTGAAGGGAAAAGCGGCGGTATCAGTATGTTTGTCGCTGTGGGCTGGGACGGCGCGGTTATCGATGCCGAAATTTCAAATGCAGCTGAAACAGACGAAACAGAACTCGACCCGGAAGTGTTTTTATCCTGTGTGAATACTGCCGCCGCGGTTGTAAGCGATATAATGTATTCCGAACCGGCGGAATCCGATGATTCTGTGATACCCGAAACAACTGAAACAATTGAAGAAGACGGTGAGGTTTTATAAAAATTATGAATATAAAAAAAATCGCGGGAGAAAGGGTTTTAACCTGGAATCCCCTGTTTATACAGCTGCTCGGAGTCGGTCCCGCTCTCGCGGTTTCAACGAGCGTTGAAAAAGGTATCGGTATAGGGATATTGACGGGCGCAGTCCTTGTTCTTTCCAACTTTTTTATTTCGCTGCCGCGTAAGTTTATCCCAAAACAAATAAAACCGGCAGCTTATATAATCATAGTTTCGGTGTTTGTCACCGCGCTTGAGATGCTGTTAAAAGCGTATATGCCCGACCTTGAGATTTCTCTGGGTATTTTTATCCCGCTGATTGCCGTGAACTGTTTGTTGTTTTTATACGCGGAATCTTTTGATTTGGATAAAGAACCCTTAAGAGCGATTCTTGAAAACCTGTTTACCGGGCTGGGATTTATGGCGGCGGTGGTCATATTATCGGCGGCGCGGGAGGTTTTAGGCGCGGGAACATTCGCCGGGGTGCGTATTATACCTCAGGAATATTCGGTGAAGATGCTCGCTTCACCCGCAGGCGCGTTTATAACGCTCGGCTTGACGGCTGCGGTTTTTAAAGGCGTTTTAAATATTGCCGATAAATTTAAAAATAAAAATACAACCGGATTGGAAAACGCGGAAATAACAACAACGGAAAGCGAGGAGATAATAAATGAATGAGCTTTTAATGATTATGCTCGCCGCTGTTTTAACCGAAAATATTATATTCACCAAATTGCTCGGCGTTTACCCGTTTTTAGCGGTTTCGGAAAAACCAACGGCGGTTTTAGGCGTGAGTGTGAGCTTGATTTTCACCATGACGTTTTCATCGGCGGCGGCGTGGTTGGTTTATAATTATATACTCGTACCTTTTGAGCTTGAGTATTTAAAAATCACCGTGTTTATTTTAATAATTGCGTTTGTCGTATGGTTTATTGAATTGGTTATCAAAACTTATTCCGAAGAGCTGCATCAGAAACTCGGCGTATTTCTGCCGCTGATAACGGCGAATTGCGCGGTTATGGGCGCGCTTCTTATCAGCACCGGCAGAGAATATGATTTTATTACGGCGGTTGTATACGGAGTGTTTTCAGCTGCGGGATTTATTCTTGCCGCGGTTATACTGACTGCGGTGCGCGAGAGAATAAAATTTTCCGATCCGCCGGAGTTTTTTAAAGGTATACCTGTAACGCTTGTGGCGGCGGGGCTGCTCGTAATGGCGTTTTCCGGGTTTTTGGGTATTGAAATCATTTAAAAATATTGACCGCGCTGAAAAGTTCGCCCATTCTGCTTATATCCAATCCGAAATATCCGATTACATCCGTGATTATATCAATATTCCTGATAAATTCATCGGAGTTTTGGACGGTCGCCGTCGAAGTGACCGTTATAATTATTTCTTCCGGTATTCCCACAAACGAAAGCGCCGGCGGCATAGGTATTGTCCGCACGGCTGTGACCGTGATTTCTTTATATATCACATAATTTACCGTGCTGCAGCTGACGTCAAGACTGCCGGGCGGCGTGATAAATTGGGCGGCGTCTGTGCTGCGGACAATGTTTTCGATTTTTTCTTCGTCTTCAGCGGTTAAAAATTTTTGAAAAACAGACATATACACGCCGGGTAAATCGGTTTTCCAGCCATAACTTAAAGCGGCGTCATCATATAAAACCCAGGTGTCGCTTTTTTCATCGGCGACAACGGAAGCGGCTTGCTGCGTCGCTCTTTGGAGCGAAGCCCGCGCGGGCAGATACATAGAAAGCAGCACAAGCGCGAAAAAAATAAGGATCATGATCGGAAAAAGAAACGTAGCCTCAACCACCGCGTCCCCGCCCGTGTCTTTTATGAATTTTTTAATGTTAAACAAAATCAAAAATCTCCTTATATGCTTAAAAATTACGGCGGTCTGCCATAAACATCATCTACATGATCCAACGGCGACCAGTCGGTAATCGGATTCCCGGTTAAATTTACAGAAGTTAAATTTGTTAAATTCGCCAGCGGAGTAATGTCTGTTATATTATTATTTGCTAAATCCAGCTGTATTAAATTTGCTAAATTCGCCAATGGAATAATGTCTGTTATATTATTATTTGATAAACTCAGAGTTATTAAATTTATACAATCTGCCAAAGGAGCAATATTTGTGATGTTATTATTTGATAAATTCAACGTCATTAAATTTATACAATCTGCCAAAGGAGCAGTATTTGTGATGTTATTATTTGATAAATTCAGATTTGTTAAACTTTTTAAATTCGCGAGTGTAGAAATATCGCTGATATTATTTTCTTGCATCCATAACATTCTTAAATTTGTAAGGTTTGCTAGCGGGGTAATGTCCGAAACTAAATTTAACTGCACCTGCAAGCTTGTCATACTCGCCAAACCCGCTAAAGGTGAAATATCGCTGATTAAATTAGCACTCAAATTCAACGAGCTCAAATTTTTAAGATTCACAAGCGGGGCGATATTGCTGATATTATTGTCAAATAAATACAGACTTTCTAAATTTTCTAAATTCGCAAGCGGATCAATATCGGTAATATTGTTTATTGTCAAAGACAGTTCGGTTAAACCCGTAAGACCCGACAGCATTGCAAGATCGCTCGTTTGTATCGGATTTGTCATTTCACTCAAATATAACATAGATAAATTCGGTAAACTCAGCAGAGGAGTAAAATCGGCAACCGGGTTATCACTTAAATCTATGCCTGTTAAAGTCGGTAAAAACACTATATCATCGATGTTGCTTATTTGGTTGCTTCCAAAATTAAGCAGCGATAAATGCGGCAGATTCATAAGCGGTAAAAAACTTCTGAAATTAGTATCGGCTAAGAATACATTTCTTAAATCCGGTAAAGCGTAAAGCGGGGAAATATCCGAAATGGGGTTTCTGTTTAAAGCTATCTGTGTTAAATTTGTTAAGTCTGCCAAAGGAGAAACATCGGTTATATTATTGTATTCTAAAGATAACGTTGTTAAACTTGTCATTTCGCTTAAAGGAACAATATCCTCATTTTGCAAACCCATTCCATATAACCAAAGATTAGTCAGCGATGTGCTGTAATTGTTTCCTCCGATTGTTACATATGTTTCGGTAGTAGTGGTGGGAGGCGGTGCTGTTGTTGTCGGCTCCGGTTCCGGGGGAGCGGCGTATATAGGCGGCGCTATCGGAGGCGGATGTGTGGTCATCGGCTCCTCCGGCGGCGCTGTTGTCTGCATAGCTGCCCGGCGCGTTGTGGTTTCCGGCGGTGCAGCGGGTTCTTCCGTTCCCTGCGGTATGTTTAACGGAGGAGGATATGCCGGGAGCGGCGAGGTGGGTTCCGGCCGCAGCGGTTCGGTTGCGGGAGGAAGCGTTGCCGCAGGTGCTGCCGTATTATCCGGCGGTATCAGCTGTTCGGCTTCCGCCGGCGGCTCTGCCGGAGGCGGTGCGGTATACACCGAACCGGTAGGTTCCGGCCGCGGCGGTTCAACTGCGGGAGCAGGAAGGGGTTCGGCTGTACCGGTAGGTTCCTGCGGCAATATATTCTGCGGTTCGGCCGCTTGCATGGGTTCAACAACCGCTATCGGCTGTGTTAATGCGGAGGGTTCTGCCGTATACCGGATCTGCAGCGGCAGTTCCGGCGGCGCCGTTGTTGTTAACGTCTGCGTTGGTATCACCGCAGCGGCAGTAGGTTCAGAAGTATCCGGCGCGGTCGTCGGTTCTTCGGGTTGCACAGGCAGAATAACCGCCGGTTCGGGAATTATAACTTCCTGAGGTTCGGCGGTATTTTCGAGCTGCGCTCCGCTCCCGAGCAGATCCTCAAGCATAGCGAGTATACTCGGCTCACCGGGCAGCATATCCAGCCCCTGAAGCAATATGTCTATCGCATTTTCAATTTCGTCAAGCCCGACATACGCTTCGGCAGCACCCGTATATCCGCGCGGAATCATCGGGTCAATCTCTATGACTTTTAAAAATTGAGCGAGCGCCTGCCTGAAATTGAGCTCGAGCAAATACTTTTCACCAAGTGCGATAAGCTCCGCTACGGTCAGCGCCCGCTCCGGTTCTCCTCCAAGAAAATATAAAGCGGTTCCGATCAACAACAAAGCGATAATAACAGCGATGGCTATTATAATTCCCAGCCGTTTTTTTTCCATAGACGAACCCTCGAAAAATTTTAAAATTTTATTAAACTTTTTGCGAAATCATGGAATTTAATATGTAGGGTACGGCTTCCATGCCGTACCGCTGATAAGAACCAACGTGAATTTGAGAGAATACGCGGTCGGGCATGGAAGCCCGACCCTACATTCTAAACCCGTATTTAATTAATTTCGCAAGAGACCTGTTGTCTTTTACGGTGTTATCGGATCAAAACCGTCATCCACCGCTTCACCGATAAGTTGTTCCCACCAGTCCAATATTGTTTGTCCCAGCAGAGCCCAAAGCAGTGCTACGGCCAGCACGGCTACAAGAATAAGCAGTATAGCCACGACAACGCCGGACAGTCCTCTTTCATCGTTTTTTAAGTTTAAAATAAATGTTTTAACGGCAATATATGCCGAAAAAGCTGCTTGTGATAATTTTGTCATATCAATACAATCTCCTTTCCCGAAAAATTTATATATTTTATTACTTTTTTATATACCGCCCAAATTCATAGCTATAGGTACCATAATCATAACAAGAATCGCAAGAAACAGCAGCATCGTCGGGATCATAAGTTTTGATTTTGCCCTTTCGGAATCGCGCTTTACGATATGCCGGCGTTCCAGCCAAGCCTCTTTTGCTATACCTTTGAGCAGATTTCCTATTTCGGCGTTTCCTTTGGACAGATTCTGCATTATAGCCGAAGCGAGTTTTGCGGTCTCTTTGGTATTGCAGCGGCTTATAAAATTTCCGTATGCGATTTCCGGACTGACTAAATTTTCAAGCTCCTCCGAGGTTTTCTGCATCTCTTTATATAACTCCGACTGCTGGCTGTATGCCGTTTCTTTCCATGCTCTGTTCATAATCATACCCGAAGTTATAAGCAGAGCGAGTTTTGAAACCACACCGGGAAACTGGCGCTCTATAGCTTCGCGGCGTTTATTCGCTTTATCGCTCAAATCGTCGTACATCGCATAACACACAAACAGCAGCAGCAGGGTTCCCGCCGTCAAAACAATCAACCCAATAAAGTCGTTTCCTGTTCCGATAAGCAGCGAACTAATCATAAACAGCGCAGCCAGCCCGATAACCGGATAAGACAAAAGTTTCGCCAAAAGCTGCTTTGTCCTGTGTTCCGCGTGTTTTTTACCGTGGAGCTCAAAATTTTTAGACAGCATCACTTTATGTATACCGCTTCTGCCGATTGAATCAAATCTGCGCTGTAAGACATATCCCGGCATATAAAACACGCTGAGGCTTTTGAGATCCCCTTTTTGCAGAGCTTTATTTTTATTTTCAAGCTCGGCGATCCTTTTTCCCGGATCGTTTCCCAGAAATATTTTTAAAATACTATACGAAACTCCGCGGTATTTTGCAAGTTTTTTTTTGTTTTCCCTGTTTTTAACCCTCAGCTTATCAA
>Ga0099364_10006119_pt1 | contig 17608 bp, 13 predicted proteins | sample TergutTh196P3_FD_73070 | JGI IMG/M metagenome (GOLD analysis project Ga0099364, IMG submission 73070) | Microcerotermes parvus P3 segment gut microbial communities from Pointe-Noire, Republic of the Congo - Th196 P3 | ecosystem: Host-associated > Arthropoda: Insects > Digestive system > Gut ...
TCACATAACGCAGATTAATAAAATGCGAATCGAAAACAGGGAAAAACAGCTCTTTACGACGAATTTCAACCATCATAATAAAATTGTACCTAATATTATCGGATTATGTCAAGTATTAGAGGCTTTTTTTTAATAAATTTTAGCATAAAAGCGTAGATGAAGTTAAACGTTTAAGTAATATATTTTTTACATGCAGTTCATATCTTCCTCAGCCTTAAAACATTCCAGGAAGCCGGAGCAAGCTGCGCAGTCAGCTTTGAACCTTCCATTTTACCGCCTGTCTGGATTTGGGGGGAAACAACTTCGCCCTTTGCGGAATTTACAGCAAGCAAATCCCTGTTATGCAGCGTTATGTGTTCTTTAAGTGAATAATCTTCGAACCCGAAAATATCCGCTTCAAGTTCCATTGCCTCGTTAAGGCTGCGGTTTACGGCAAAAATCACAAGCTCATTTTTCTCTTCATTATGCACGGCAACTGTTTCAAGGCAGGGAATATCCGTATACTCGATTGAATCGTATTTATCGCATTTGACAGGGCAGCGCAGCACAGTGCCGCGGCCATACATGGAAGCATGCATAAAAGGGAATTAAATGGGCTGGCGCCAGGCTTTTCCGCCGGGTTCTGTCATAATGGGCGCAATTACATTTACCAACTGGGCAAGGCAGGCCACCTTGACCCTGTCTGCATTTTTAAGCAGGGTTATGAGCATGCAGCCCACAACCAGCGCGTCTTCCATTGTGTAGATATCTTCCAGCCGCGGAGGCGCTTCGATCCAGTGCACAAGATTTTTGTCACTTTCAAGAGTGTGGAACCAGACATTCCATTCATCAAAAGAAAGATATATCTGCTTTTTGCTCTGTTTTTTGGCTTTTACATAATCGCAAATTCCTGTAACTGTCTTTATAAACGAATCCATTTCAAGGCTTTTGCCAAGATAATTTGGCGTATCCTTTTCATTATTACCCAGGTAAAGATGAAGTGAAAGATAATCCACATGCTCATAGGTATGATCAAGGACAGTTTCTTCCCATTTACCAAAAGTTGGCATCTTCATAAACGAACTGCCGCAGACAACAAGTTCAATGGAAGGGTCTGTCCACTTCATCACCTTGGCTGTTTCCGCGGCAGCACGTCCGTATTCATCTGCGGTTTTTTGACATATCTGCCAGGGGCCGTCCATCTCATTGCCAAGACACCATAGTTTTATATTATGCGGATTTTTTACACCGTGGCTTGTGCGCAGATCGCTCCAGTATGTATTGCCGGGAAAATTACAGTACTCAAGAAAATTCCTTGCCTCATCCGGGCCGCGGGTTCCAAGGTTTACTGCCATCATTACTTCTGAATCCGCAAGTTTGGCCCATTCGATAAATTCATTTGTTCCGATCTTATTGGATTCCAGGGTCATCCATGCCAAATCCATTTTTACAGGCCGTTTATCAAGCGGCCCTACTCCGTCTTCCCAGTTATAACCTGACACGAAATTGCCGCCCGGATAACGAATCAAAGGCACGCCCATCTCCCGTACTAGACGTATAACATCTTTCCTGAATCCTTTTTCATCAGCTTCCGGATGTCCGGGTTCATAAATGCCGCTGTACACAGCCCTGCCCAAATGCTCTATAAAAGACCCGTAAAGACGTTTATCAACCGCGCCAATGGAAAATTCCCTGTGAAGTATAATGCCAGCTTTCATAATTACTAACCATATAACAAAATTCCGGCCTTGTCCATTATCAACACTTTATCTATAATTTTTTACTATGAACCAGCATGAATCAACTGCAATTAAAAAGGAAGCGGCGCATTGGGCTGATGAAGCGGCTTTAAGGATTATTTTTGAAAAAGGCGAAAAGGAAATTTATACCTGCGCCTCCGGGATCACTCCTTCCGGGACCGTGCATATAGGAAACTTCCGCGAGATTATTTCCGTGGAACTGGTCGTGCGCGCATTAAGGGATATGGGTAAAAACGTGCGTTTTATTTATTCCTGGGATGATTATGATGTGTTTCGAAAAGTTCCTGACAATATGCCAGACCAGGAAGAGCTTAAAAAATTCCTTCGCATGCCCATAACAATGGTTCCAGACCCTTTTAAGAAAGAACAAAGCTATGCAAGGTATAATGAAGTAAATGTAGAAAATGTTCTTCCAATAGTTGGAATAAGCCCGGAATTTCTTTACCAGGCAAATAATTACAGAGCTTCAAAATACGCACAGGGCATACGCCGTGCTCTTGAACAGCGCGATGCACTTAAAAATATTCTTGATAAGTTCCGCGATGATGATCACAAAATAAAAGGTGAATGGTGGCCTGTAAGTGTTTTTTGTTCAGCCTGTAACAAGGACGAAACAATTATAAATGGCTGGGATAATGAATGGGGGCTTTCCTATAAATGCAATGCCTGCGGGTTTTCTGAAACAGCAGACCTCCAAAAAACCAGCGCAGTAAAACTTTTGTGGCGTATTGACTGGCCCATGCGCTGGGAATATGAGAAAGTTGATTTTGAACCAGCTGGCAAGGATCATCACAGCCAGGGCGGCAGCTTTGATACTGCCCGGCATATAAGCAAGGATGTATATAACTGGGATGCTCCGGTTACCTTTCAATATGATTTTATCGGGATAAAAGGATCGCCTGGCAAGATGTCCAGTTCCAAAGGAAATGTAATTGGTCTTTCTGATGTTTTAAAAGTTTACACACCAGAGCTGACCCGTTATCTTTTTGCAGGTACAAAACCCAATTCTGAGTTTACAATTTCATTTGACCTTGATGTGATCAAAATATATGAAGACTATGACAAGACAGAACGCATTGCTTTTAAAAAAGAAGATGCAAAAAATCAAGGGCAGTATGTATACGAAAAAAGAATTTATGAATTATCGCAAAGTGAACTTGGCGCAGACAACAAAAGCCACATGCCTGCCATTATGCCGTACCAGGTTCCGTTCAGGCATTTTTGCAATCTTATACAGATCGCGGATGGGGATATAGACAAGGCAATTACAGGCTTGCAGAATCAGCCAGATGGGCCGTCAAGCGATCAATTGCCGCGTTTAAGAACAAGGGCCGAGTGTGCCAAATACTGGGTAGCAGAATGTGCGCCCGAGGAGTTCCGCTTTAAATTAAAGTATGAGGGGAGTGAAGTTGCTGCAGAATTAACAGAAGAAGAAAAAAAAGCTGTTGCCATCCTAAGAGACAGGGTGATCAGCTGCATAGAGGGTTTTACTGATGATAAGAGCTGTGCAGAAGCAATTTACAGTGTTGCCAAAGAACTTAATATGGAAGCAAAAGCTGTTTTTCGCGCATCTTATCAGGCCTTAATTGGCAAGGATCAGGGGCCAAGGCTTGCCAGTTTCCTAAGGGCAATAAACAGGGATAGATTGCTTGGTATACTAAAACAATATTAACATTATTGTGTCCGTTTTACTTAATATTCCAAACACTTCTTAGTTTTAATTTACCTGCTTTACCGCTTATGATCTTTACTTTCTTCTCTCCGGCATTCATGTCAAAGTAATTATCCGATAGCACAAGGTCCTGATTGCTGTTCTGGATTTCTACGCTTTTGGCATAAGAAGAAGCTTTGACAGTAATGATGTCCTTGTTAATTGTATAGCTTAGTTTAGGATCTACCCAATGGAAAAATTTAGGCAGGGAAAAAATTACTGTTCCTTCGGAAATTACAGTTTTTCCATCATAAAGACCATAGCTTAGATATTCATCATCAAGTTTTATATCAGGAACTTCCACCTTATCAAGCCAGAGCGAACTTAGCGCTTTTACTTTGACTGGAATTGATTTTTCCTTTAGTATCTTTGCTTTTTTATCCCGGATCTCCCATTTGACAACAAGGCTTTTGTCTTCCAAAGTCTCGTTTGCAACTGAAAGGCAAAAACTTTTTTCTATGGCTGCTTTTATCAGCGGTTGATGATTGGCATTTGGGTTTTGGGTTAATAGGCCTTCTTCATGGCAGGAAATCATCAAGGGCTGGAAAAAACGCTTGGCAAAATAATGCAGGGCTTTCCATCTGAAAAAATAATCGATCGACGACCAGGAAGCCACAGGCCAGCAGTCATTGAGCTGCCAGTAAATTGTTCCCATGCAGCGGCCGCGGTTACGGCGGAAGTGTTCAACACCGTATTTAATGGCCTCTGCCTGTAAAATCTGGGTTGTGTACAAGAGCGTGTCAAAACTGGTTGGATAAAGATAATTCAGATAAAGATAATACATGACCCTGCCGTTAGCTTCATTATGCCGCTGATGCCTTTCCATTATATATGAAAAAACATTTCGGTCTTGTGGAAGTGTAAAACTCTCTATGGTTTTATAAGCCGGAAAAGACTGAAAGCCAAACTCAGAGAGAAAGCGGAAAAAGTAATTCCTGTAATCAGAGAAAGGTTTGTTTCCATGCCATACTTCCCAATAATGAACATCTCCCCTGTCAGGATCACCTGGTTCATCAAAGCTACCGCCAGAAGAAGGACTTGCCGGCCAGTAAAATGTTTGTGGATCAAGTTCTTTTAGAATCTGCGGGAAGATGTATTCAAACATTTTAATATAATCTGCTTTTTGTTTAAGGGTATTTACCCAGATCATTTTATCAATAAAAAATTCCATCTCATTATTGCCGCACCAAAGTCCCAGGCATGCATGATGCCGTATGCGCTTTATATTGTCTTCAAGTTCAGCGCGTATATTTTTGTCAAAGTCATCTGTCAGCTCATAAACAGCGCATGCAAACATAAAGTCCTGCCACACAATAAGTCCCAGTTCATCGCATATATCATAGAAAAAATCCGAAGGATAATGTCCGCCGCCCCACACCCTTATCATATTAAAGTTAGCTGCAACGCACTGTTCAAGAAGGCGTCTTGTTCGTTTTGGATTTACACGTGACAGTATATTGTCTTCAGGAATATAATTAGCACCCATGGAGAAAATGGAAACTCCGTTTACCTGAGTCTCAAAGCTCTCACCCCATTTATCCTTTTGACGATTTATGGTTATTGTCCGCAAGCCTATGCGGCGTTCCCAGCTGTCCAATTCCCTGCCTTTGGGGCTTAAAAGAATAAGCTTTACTGTGTAAAGAGGCTGGCTGCCAAAACCATTGGGCCACCAAAGCTCGGGATTTTCAATAAAAATACGTTTTGACGAATCATCAAATTGAATGGTTTTACCTTTTGGATCAGTAATAAAGAACTTCCATGAATAATTTGCGCTGCTTGGTAAAACCACAGCACTGTCAATTTCCAAAGATATATCAAGATCAACAGAGCCTTTTTTATGCGTCTGTGTAATATATACATTATCTATCCTGGCCATTTGAATGCCCACAAGGCTGATATTCCGCCAGATTCCCGCATCCGGAAGCCTGGGCCCCCAGTCCCATCCAAACATGCAGTGGGCTTTTCTTAGCTGTGGAAATCCGTCAAGACTATCCGAAGCACCCCCAACCTTAATCCTGTCATTTGCCATTGCAATAAAATTTGTTGGTGAATGAAAAACAATTCTTATTTCATTTTTGTCTTTTTTTAAAATATTTTTTTCTATATTAAATTCCCAAATACGGTGCATATTATTTACATGCCCCAGGGCAATATTATTCATATATATATCAGCAAGTGTATCAATGCCCTCGCAGCGCAGCACGATCCTGTCCATACTAAACATTTTTTGTGTTACAGAGAACTCACTTTTATACTCGTAAGTGTTTTCCATTAAGGCAAGGGCCTTATCTTCATTATCACGCCAGAAAGGATCATCCATTTGCTTGTTCAGCAATAGGTCATTGTAAACAGAACCAGGAACCCTGGCAGGCAGCCATTTTTTTTCCGGGAGTTTTCTCATGCTCCAGTTATCATGAAGTTTTTGTACGATCATATTTTTTCCCCCAATAATTTTTTTCTTTGTTCTTCACCCTTGACATGCATTTCTTCCAATATGGCCATAATAGCGTCTGCTACTGCCTGCTTTTTGTCTGCCTGCGAGTTCCTGCCTTCATCAACATCAGAATGAACCTTGTTCCGGAATTCCTTGCAGGAAATAATTTTTCCTGCTGTTATGCGCACAATATCCTGGCTTACAGAATCATCTAACATATCTCCCCTGCGTACATGGAGTACCTCCCCGTTTATGGCAATGGGACACATATAGTCAAATGTTTTGATATATGAATCGATTTCACGCAATCCCTGCTTTGTACCTGGATCCCAGGGTCTGTAGCGTGTACCTGCGGGGAAAACCAGTAAAAGCCTGGTCTTGACTTTTATTTTATTCAGGGTTTTCATGGCTGCCCGGTTAATGGCATTGCTTCTGATTATTTCTGCCCTGTCCTTTACTGCATCCAAGCCTATAAGAGAACGGCTGGGATAAATAATAAGCCGTGTGTAGGCACTTGCAAAAGCTGATACAACAGGGTTTTCCTCATTAAGCTTCATTCCTGCCATAGCAACAATGGCATTGGCAATATCTTCTCCAAAGCCTCCCTCTCTTCTGACAAGCCTTGATATAAGGGAAAGGTCGAGGTTACTGTAATGTTCGGGCAGAAGAAGGCAGGAAGCACCTGAGCGGGCCTTTTCCAGCAATTCTACTAGATTTTCCATTCCGTCCACGCCGGAACCCGGTAGAACAAGCTCATCTACTATTTTATCAAGGAAAGGGAGTATATCTTTTGCTCCCTCCTGAAAAACATTTTCTTCGGTTATAAAAGAGGAAGATTTAGAAAGGATGCTTGCCTGTTTTATATAATCCTTAAATGCAGAATTCAATGTTTCCATAAAACCAGTTTACTCTCTTGTATAAATAGCTGCAAGTGATTATTTGCGTTAATAATCATTGACAAATTCTATTACTCCATTTACAACAAAAGGAGAGGTATTGTAATGAGCAAGAACCTGAACAGCAGAAAAGAATTGTTCATCAATCAGCATAAAAAAATAAGAATTGCCGGCAAATACCGTATTGCAGTAGTTGTTGCCTCAGTTGTCCTGCAAATTCTGTTAATAGTGCTTCTTGTACGTCTGTTAAGCAATTATGCTATTTTTGTTTACTTTATTATTCAGATTATTGCATTGATCGATATTGTTTTTATTGCAGACAGGAGAAGCAACCGTTCTTTTATAATATCCTGGCTGCTCGTTATTTCCATATTGCCGATTTTTGGACATATTTTATATTTTATGTGGGGACGCTGCCCTTCCCGCGATATTAGAAGCAAAAGAATAAAAGACGCTATTGCAAGGGGGGTAAGCTATTTAATAAAGGAACCTCAAATTTATTCTGAGCTTGGAGATCTATTCCCTTCAAGAAAGAGGATAGCCGGATATCTTGGCAGAAAAAATTTCCCTCTTTATAAAAATACTGATTGTCAATATTTTCCGCTTGGAGAATTGCAGTACGAAGCCATGTTACATGATATGGAAAAGGCAGAAAAGTTTATTTTTATGGAATATTTTACACTGTCAAGCGGCAGAATTTGGGATAAGTTTGAAGACGTGCTTGTTCGTAAAGCCCGGCAGGGTGTTGAGATAAGGTTGATGTATGATGACCTTGGCAGCATTATAACAGCCCCTGATGATTTACCCGAAAAGCTAAAGGCTTTTGACATTCAGGTAGCACAATTCAACCCTGTGCAAAGACATATATCGCGCCTTTATATAAATTACCGGAACCATCAGAAGATCACTGTAATTGACGGAAACATTGCTTATACCGGAGGTGCAAACCTGGCTGATCAATATGCCAATTTATTTCCAAAACACGGTCATTGGAAGGACACTGCAATAAGGCTTGAAGGGGATGCGGTCTGGAGCCTTACTGTGGCGTTTTTGCAAATGTGGGAGTCTGAATCTGAGGAAAAAATAATTTATGCAAATTACAGACCAAGCAAAAGCAGCAGCAACAGCGCCGGATATTACCAGCCTTTTACAGACGGGCCTGTGAATAATCCTGATAATCCCGCAGAAGTGCTTTATCGCAAATTAATAAACAATGCAAAAAATTATGTTTATATTACAACGCCATATCTTATCATAGACAATACCATGATGGACTCATTATGCAATGCTGCCCTGGGTGGAACTGATGTCAGGATAATAACGCCAAAAATCTGGGATCAATGGTATGTACATATGGTAACGCAGTCCAATTACGGAGAGCTGCTTAGATCTGGTGTAAGGGTGTATGAGTATACGCCTGGTTTTATTCACGCCAAAACAATAATAAGTGATGATGAACACGCTGTTACAGGTACAATTAACATGGATTACCGCAGTTTTTACCTGCATTATGAAAACGGAGTCTGGATCTGCGGTTCCCCTGTGTTAGCTGATATAAAAAATGATATTATGGATACATTTGATATCTCTGAAGAAATTCAGCTCGAAGCCTGGTCGCACAGGCCATTGCGGATTAAAATTATTCAAGCTGTTCTTCGTCTTTTTGCTGTGTTGTTGTAACATCAATATTATTTTCATGCGGCAAAAAAGCTGATTTGGAACATTTTTCCATTTGCTTGATCAATGCTGCCATATCCCTTGACACAGGAGCTTCTAAATAGAGGTTTTCTTTTGTTAGCGAAAATTCTTTTGGAATCATCAGCTTTGAGGCATGGAGGCCAAGCCTTGAAAGCAAAGGTCTTTCTTCAACTCTGTCTCCGCGCCAGTTTCCTTTAATTGCTGATAAAAAAACCGGTTTTGAATTGCCATAAAGCTCATCGCAAATAACAGCATGCCCAAGGCTTGCCAGATGCACTCGAATCTGGTGGGTTCTGCCTGTTTCAGGTATTGCCTGGACAATACTGTAATTACCAGCGCTTCCCAAAAGCCTAAAAGCTGTAAGAGATTTCTTGCCTCGGTATTTATCGATAATTGTCATGTGTTTTTTGTTGCCATTCGGAACAAGGGGAAGATCGCAGGTCTTTTCTTTCCACACAGGCCTGCCCTGTACTGCGGCAATATAGTGTTTTTTTACTTGCCGGTTTTCAAAGGCAAGGGAAAGTTTTTTGTGGCTTGCCTGGTTTTTGGCAAAAATTACAAGACCAGAAGTGTCGCGGTCAATGCGGTGAACAATAAAGACCTTTTTTCCCAAATGATTTGCAAGCAGCTTATCAAGCCTAAGGCTTGAAGGATCCCAGCGGTCAGCGCACACAGCAATGCCGGATGCCTTGTTAACGGCAATTAAATTGTCGTCTTCATATATAATTTGGAATGGTTCGGTTTTCTTCATTATATTCGGATTAAATCATTTCTTTAGCTATTCGCGCATTGGCTTGTGCCTGGAGACTTTCAGGCGGTAATTCCATAAACTCAATTTTGTTTTCATCAGGGTCATGTGTCCAGAATTGCAGGCATTTGGAATAACCTGTTTTTATTTCTGTGTCTATGGGAGCGCCTTTGGCACGTATTTCCTCAATAAAAGCTGTAATATTTTCTACTTCAATGCAGATGTGTTTTATGCCAATAATATTATCGCTGTTTTGTTCTCCAATGCCATTTGGAAAAATCTCGATAAACTGGCTTGGAGCAATGTAGATATAAATACAGCCCAGTTTTCCACCCTCCAAATTATGCATGCGGAAAGCTTCCTTAAACCCCAAAGTTTCGCAGTAAAACCTGGCAGAAGCTTCTATATCTTTTGCCCTTATGGCAAGATGCCCAAGTCTTTTATTCATAATAGCACTCCTTGACATTGACCTTGTTCAATAATTCTCTTACCTTACTTTATCTTTACTGCCTGTATTTGCGCCTGCACACTTAATTCAGCAGCCTTAAAGCAATGTTCCTGGGTCATGGCGTTTTCTGTGCGGTTAATGCAATCCAGAATAAGCTGGCCAAAAAAAGGATAGCCTACTTTCCCGCTTACATTGATATAAGTTTCTTCTTTTTTATTTGAAAGAAACAGGTGTCCTTCGCCTGAATCCTTTATGCCAAGGTTGACATACTTTCTCTGTTCGATAAAACCTTCGGTTCCAAGTATGAATGAACGGCCGTCTCCCCAGGTCTGAAGTCCATCAGGCGTAAACCAGTCAACCCTGAAGTAATGCGTTGCCCCGTTATCGCCAGTAAGCATGGCATCGCCAAAATCTTCCAACTCAGGAAACTGCGGGTGATTATAATTTCCAACCTGGCTGCTTACCACCTTTGCATCTTTACATCCTGAGTAAAACAGAAACTGCTCTATCTGATGGCTTCCAATGTCGCATAATATTCCGCCGTACTTTTCCTTTACAAAAAACCAGTCTGGTCTTGATTTTGGATTGCCGATGCGGTGCGGTCCAAGACCTAAAACCTGTATTACCTTGCCTATGGCTCCCTGAGCTATCAGTTCACCTGCAAAAACAGCGCTTTCAACATGGAGCCGCTCGCTGTAATAACACATGTATTTCTTTTTGGTTTTTTGTACAGCAGTTTTTGCAGCTTCAAGCTGTTCTAGGCTTGTAAGCGGGGCTTTGTCTGTAAAGTAGTCTTTACCCGCTTCCATGGCACGAATCCCCAATGCGCATCTTTCTGATGTAATTGCCGCAGCTGCCACAAGCTTGACTTCCGGGTCATCAAATACCTCTTCTTCACTTCGAGCTGCCTTTGCCTGGGGAAAAGTTTCAAGAAATGCTTTGACCTTTTTTGGGTCAGAATCATAAACCCATTTTATATCTGCTCCTGCTTCGATCAAGCCATTGCATTGACCGTAGATATGACCGTGATCAAGACCTATTGCTGCAATTGTAAATTCCCCTTTTTTTACAACCGGGTTTGGCTTGCCTTTGGGTGCATAAGTCATTCCTTCTGATGCTTTTGCCATTGTAATGCTCTCCCTTTATTTATAGTTACTTCCTGTGGATATTGTGCCGGATTGATCTATAACAGATTTTTTCTTCTTATAAAAGCGCGGAACTTTTGACATTAGACCTTTTGCTGTATAAAAAGGGTCGTCTTTTTTTATGGGTAGATCAATTATCCGGCCTTCTGTACCAGCTTTATATATGGCTGTAATCAACTCAATAGTAAGCCTTCCATCTTCACCTTTAATAAGATAATCGCATTTTTTTTCAATTGCAGTAAGCACATTGTCAATTTGACCTGTATGAATTGAATATTTAAGCTGAGGCAATTTCATGTAATACGCTTCAATTTTTTTTGGCAATTCTGTATCATCTTTTGGAAAGCCATTTGGCATGGAAGCTGAAGCGCATGTTTTCCATGGCGCTGAAATTCTGGCTTTTTCTCCCTGGAAAATTACCTGCTGTTCTTCACCATGATGAATAACAGAACTTGTTACCTGAGCCAGAGCACCTTTGGCACAATGCGGTCCTGCTTTATACTGCATGACTGCAACAGAGATATCTTCGACTTCTGCGTTATCATGCGCTGCATTGCTGATCATCGAGCTTACTTTGGCAGGTGGGCCAAGCATCCAGCCAAGCATGTCGATATGGTGAACAGCATGGTTTAAGGTGCATCCGCCGCTTTCCTTCTCCCAGGTTCCCCGCCACCAGAGGTCGTAGTAGCAATGTCCCCGCCACCAAAAAGAATCAACCTGAGCATGAACAACCTTGCCAATAAGCCCTGATTCCAGAGTTTTTTTAAGGTTCATTATCGGGTCTCTAAAGCGGTTCTGAGCAATGGGCGAAAAGACCTTACCGCTTTTTTTTGCAGCACTTATTATGGCATCACATTCCTCAAGAGAAGAAGCCATGGGTTTTTCTACAATAACGTGTTTCCCGGCTTTGAGAAAATCAATGGAAATTTCTGCGTGTACATAAGGAGGTGTGCAGATACTTACCAAATCTATGGAAGCATCTTTTAGTATTTTTTTATGGCTGTCAAAAACTTCTGCCTGTGATAGTTTAAAGTCAATTTTTTTCTGTTCTGCTTTTTCCGGATAAATATCCACTAAATGGGTAATATTGCACCTTTTTGGAAAGCTTTTATAAGCTTCTATATGAGCCTGTGAAATATTTCCTGTTCCGATTATTGCAATGTTAAGCATAGTAAGCTCCTTTATACGAAGTTTCTTCCAGAAAAAGTATAAAACCAGGCTTTGAAAGCGTCAATGCTACGATAGATATACCAAATAATATAGAAAACTCCCATTTATTACTTGACTTTTATGCCAAAAAAAGCTAAAATTTAAGCATAAAATAACCCTATAGGGAGGCCAAAAATGGCAAAAGTTGAGTTAAAAGGTATCTGTAAGGTGTATGATGGCGGTGTCCGTGCTGTGGATAATGCCAACATTGTTGTCGAGGACAAGGAATTTGTCGTATTAGTCGGTCCTTCAGGCTGCGGAAAGTCTACAACCCTTAGGATGGTTGCCGGTCTTGAAGATATTTCTGAAGGTGAACTGTATATTGACGGTGAACTTATGAACGATGTTCCGCCCAAAGACAGGAATATTGCCATGGTTTTCCAGAATTATGCTCTTTATCCCCATATGTCTGTTTATGAAAACATGGCTTTTGGTCTTAGGATCAAAAAAGTTGAAAAAACTGAAATTGATCGCCGTGTAAACGAAGCAGCCAGAATCCTTGATATTGAAAAGTTCCTGGATCGCAAACCCAAGGCTCTGTCCGGTGGTCAGCGTCAGCGTGTTGCAGTAGGCCGCGCCATAGTCAGGAACCCCAAGGTATTCCTTTTTGATGAGCCTCTCTCAAACCTGGATGCCAAACTCCGCGTACAGATGCGCGCCGAGCTTTCAGACCTGCACTTAAGGCTTAATGCCACCATCATCTATGTAACTCACGACCAGGTAGAAGCCATGACCATGGCCAACAAGATCGTTGTCCAGAAAGACGGTAAAGTCCAGCAGATTGGACCTCCTCTGCATCTTTACAATAACCCCATAAACAAGTTTGTAGCCGGCTTTATCGGCTCACCCCCCATGAACTTCCTCCTTGTAAAAGTACAGGAAGCTGGCGGCGGATTAGTCCTTGACGAAGGCAGCTTTAAGGTTAAACCTGCAGCAGAGCATGTTGAACCCTTAAGGAAATATATTGGCAAGGAAGTCTTCTTTGGAATCAGGCCCGAAGATCTGACATTTACAGAAACCCCGGCTGCTGAAAACAATATAAGCGTAAAGATAACAGTAGTTGAGCCTTTGGGTGCTGATATTCACCTCTGGTTGACAACTCAGTCACATCCCCTTGTAGCCCGTACAGAACCTCATCATGACTTCAAGGTAGGCGAAACAGTAAACTTTACACCCAAGCTTAAAAAAGCCCGGTATTTTGATAAAGAAACCGAGCTTGCCATTCTGGATGTTAAGGACGCATAAAACTTTATCCAGAGCAAGGCTTGCTTGAAAATTAACCCAGCGCATGACTGCCATGACGCTGGGTTTTTTTATGCACTGTTCTTATTGGGATGCATTTTCTGTCTGGTTTGATAACAAGTTCTGGTAATCAGGCGATAGTTTTATTACAGGTTTTTCCATGGAAAGGTTTCTTATTTTTCGTCTGAATTGTCCCGGGTTCGTACCTGTATAATTTCTGAATAGTTTTGAAAACCAGCTTTGATCATCAATTCCGCAGGCAGCCCCTATTTTATTTATCATCATATCTGTTTTAACCAGCAGGTTGCAGGCCTTTTCCATGCGAAGACGGTTAAGATAATTAGAGAGGTTTTCTCCCATTTCTTCCCTGAAAATTGTGCTGAAGTAAGGCGCGGATAATCCTGAAGCTGCGGCAATTTCGTCAAGACTTAATTTACGTGTATAATTACTTTGTATAAACCGGTCAGCTTTTTTTAATGCTGAAGTATGGCGTATACCCTTAAACGAAAATGCTTCGCCTGTCATATATTCTGTCATCAGATAAATGGTATCCACAAGCTCATCAAGGTTTACGGCTCTTTCTATAGACTTTATATATTGATGGTTTTTATATGATAAAAAGTTGTATGTGTTTTCTGTCCTTGAAAGAATTATTGCCAATTCCATTACCCTGAACTGAATTTTTTTAAAATCATTCGGATACATCAAAAGAAATGTTTCCAATAGATCGTATAACAGCTTAAGGCTTTTTTCCATATCACCGCAGCTTACACTTTTTAGAAAGGCCTTTTCTTTTTCTGCCGGATATTTCTGTGCTTGAGATGCCGGGGCGCTCGCTGTGTTTTTTCCATTTGTTTTTTCTGGATTTTTTATTATTTTTCTTTGTTGTTCATTTCTGCGTTTTAGAGTTTCTTGATAAGTTGAATCATGCGAAACTGTTTCTGCACAAACAAGCATAAGTTCTGCCATGGCTTTTACATGCTGTTTATCCTTCTGTGGATATTTGGATAAGAAATTTAGAATTTCCTGTTTTTTTACTGCCCCTTTTCCCAGCAGTTCCATTTTATCCGCTATTTCATTTTTATCTCCGCAAATAAACCCGCTGCCTGTAAGCGATCCTATATATTGCCTGCCGGAATAGACAGGACTGGTCCAAAATGTAAAACCAAGATCGCATGTATAGCAGCTGCTCCCTCCTTCTGCCAAAGACTTTTTCATGTTATCAATATGAAGTGTTCTGCATGGGTGGAGTTTATAATCCTCATGTTTATTTATCTGCATATTCAATTGATGCTTCATACAGTAAAGGCATGTGATATTATCACTTGTTATTTCATCAAATATTTCCGGTATGGTTATATGATTGTGATCTGTAATGCAGGTTATTGCTCCTGTTGACTTGACATAAGAAGAGAGCATGCATTTTGCCTTTAATAGAATAGGATCTGTTTGATTTTCACTTTTGTTTTTTACTTTTTTTACTTTCATGTTTCTTTCCTCAATGTTGTTGCCGGGAATGTCCTGTACTTCCCAGGGCTTAATCCCGTGTGTTTTTTAAATATTTTTGAAAACCAGCTTTGGTCTTCAAAACCGCAGGTTTTTGCTATTTCCCTGATTGATAAAACGCTGTCACGAAGAAGTCCCGAAGCTTTTTCTATGCGTAACTGGTTGAGATAGGAAAAAAGCGTTTTTCCCATTTCTTCCCTGAATATCGTGCTGAAATACGGAGCAGACAAGCCTGAGGCAGCGGCAATCTCATCAAGGCTTATTTTTTTTGTATAATTTTTCCATATATAACTCTCTGCTCTTCGAAGCGCAGAAGCATGACGTATTCCACTGAAGGAAAAAACACTTAAGCCCAGAGAATCGATCATGTATTGTAAATTATTACTTAGCTCCTTAATGTTTCCTGATTCACTTAGGCGTTTTAAACAATTGTTGTAATTTTCTTCTGTATGAGAACCCGCTTCCCTGTAAACAAGAACTGCCAGTTCAATGGAATATAATTTTAAAAAATCCAAATCAGTTATACCGCTGTTTTGTAATATGTCCAAAAGTTCATGTAATATTTTTGAAGACCCATTCTTGTCTCCCCTGCGTAACGCAGCCATTAACAATCTTTCTTTGTCATGTAAAGGCGAAGCTTCACTTGTTGGTATATTCGATTTCTTTATTGTCAGAAAATTATTGGATTCAAGGTTTGCTGGATTTTGAAAAGAGCTTAGTTTTTTTGCGCATATTAAAAGTAATTTTGCCAGAGCTTCTATTTCTTCATGTTTTTTTTCAGGAGCATCCTTGAATAGATCGGCAATTTCCTTTTTTGACATGCTTTTACTGGAGGATGCCAACTGCTCTATAGCATCACGCCTGGGAATTGCCAATACCTGCCCGGACATTAAAGACCCGGCATAAAGCCCATCTGTATAGATAGGGGTAGTCCAATACGTAAAACCAGCATTGCAGGTATAGATATAGCTTTCGTCCTGCCGGACTTTGGATTGAATTTCTTCATGCATTTGTGCACAGGAATATTCCGGAGGGCAGGCTTTGCATAAATTACAATAGCGGCAGACGCTTTTATTGTTTTCCAGAAACAGGGAAGAGTATCTTTTGCTTCTAATTGCTATTCCGCATTCTGTTGCAGTTTCATACCAATTCATTAATTGATATGCTTTTTGTAAAAATGGCATTAACTCTCTTCGGTCAATAATCGTTTTATTTATTATTTTTTTATTATTCATTTTTTTATCCTTTAAATTTTCAATTGCCTCCTGATATAAATATTAATAATTTAGAGAATAATTGCATAAATTAAAAAGAGGAAAGTTGAAATTTTTTCTGGTTTTTAGTATATTATTATAGTACTTATGAACACAGTTTTAACAAAAGGACAGATTTTAGACAGCGGCTTTGAAATTCTTGAAATAATCGATCTAAAAGAACTTGAAGCCACAGGCATCTGGGCTCTGCATAAAAAAAGCAATGCCCAGGTTTTTCATATTCTTAATGATGATATTGAAAATCTTTTTTCTTTTACCTTTAAGACTATTCCACAAGACTCAACAGGGGTTGCCCACATCCTTGAACATTCTGTTCTCTGCGGTTCAGAGATGTTTCCCCTAAAGGATGCTTTTTTGATTCTGGCCCAGGGCAGCCTTAACACTTACCTTAATGCCTGGACTTTCCCTGACAAGACAGTCTACCCGGCAAGCTCCACAAATGAGCAGGATTATTTTAACCTTATGGCTGTTTACGGGGATGCTGTTTTCCGGCCCCTTATTGCTGAATGGACTTTTTTACAGGAAGGGCACAGGCTGGAATTTGACAAAGCTGATGCAGCAGAACCTTCTGGTTTAAAAATAACAGGTGTTGTTTATAATGAGATGAAAGGCGCTTATTCTTCCCAGGATTCTTATGCTGGTTCCTGGGCATCCAGATCCGTGCTTCCTGATACCCCGTATTATTTTGATTCAGGAGGGGATCCGGATCATATATCTGAATTGAGCTGGGAGGGATTAAAGCAATTTCACAAATCCCGTTATTCTCCTGCAAATTGCCTTGTTTTTTTGGCAGGGAATATTCCTACAGAAAAACAGCTTGCCTTTTTGGATAAAAATTATTTTTCTGTTATTCCAGGAGGGCAATCTGCGCCGCCAATTACCAAAGCAGAACCCTGGAAGCAAAACCGCAAGTTTACCATTCCATGCCCGGCAAGCGAGCAAAAATCAACTGTATTTCTGTCCTGGCTTTGCGGAACCTCAACAAATACCGAAGAAACCATTGACCTGGCAGCCCTTGCAGAAACCCTTCTGGGCCATGACGGCTCGCCTTTGACCAGGGCCTTAATTGATTCTGGCCTTGGAGAAGACCTTAGCCCTGTAACAGGCCTTGAAGGAGACCTGCTTGAAACCATATTTATTGCCGGGCTTAGAGGAGTTGAAGCAAAAAATTACGAAAAAGTTGAAGCCCTTATAACAGATGAACTAAAACGTCTTGTAAAGGAAGGTATACCCAAGGTGGAGCTTGAGGCAACGCTTTTGGCAATGGAATTTTCCCACAAGGAAATTAAGCGAGCAGGCGGACCATTCTCCCTTGTATGGCTGCGCAGGTCTTTGCGGGCATGGCTTCATGGCGGTAAACCCTGGGACAGCCTGCTTTTTGTGCCTCTTTTTGAAGGCTTTAAAAAACGGCTTGCTGAAAATCCAAAATATCTTGAAAACCTTATTCAAAAATATTTTTTGGATAATCCCCACAGGGCCATGGTGATAATTGAGCCGCAAAAGGGTTTTCTTGAAAAAAAAGAATCTGTGCTTACCGAACAATTAAAGCAAAAAGAGG
>Ga0099364_10006120_pt1 | contig 17605 bp, 12 predicted proteins | sample TergutTh196P3_FD_73070 | JGI IMG/M metagenome (GOLD analysis project Ga0099364, IMG submission 73070) | Microcerotermes parvus P3 segment gut microbial communities from Pointe-Noire, Republic of the Congo - Th196 P3 | ecosystem: Host-associated > Arthropoda: Insects > Digestive system > Gut ...
GCCATCCTGATTGGAGCGAACAGGACAAGATTATTCAGTCGGTGCCGGGCGTGGGCGAGAAGAGCAGTCAAGCGTTGATCGCGGGCTTGTCGGAGTTGGGTTCTCTCAATCGTCGTGAGGTGGCGGCGTTGGTAGGGACGGCACCGCGCTGTCAGGACAGCGGGAAGAAGTCGGGAGTGCGGCGTATTCGCGGTGGTCGGACGTATGTTCGAGCAGCGTTGTATATGGCGGCTTTGAATGCGATCAAGTATTGCGAACCTCTCAAGATGTTTTACGAAAAATTGAGAGAGAAGGGCAAGTCTTTCAAGGTCGTGATCGTTGCTGTCATGAGAAAATTGATCACGATACTCAATGTCATGGTCAAAACGAATACTTGTTGGCAAGAGCAAACCACAAACAGTGAAAGGAACTAAAAAATGAAAAAACATCCAGAAGCCCCCTTGACCGAAACACAGTCGCTACTGGACTCCAGGTTGAAAACGGACCTTTTTCCGCTAGAATAAGAGTCTATGAGACATATTCCTCCCCGTGCGAAACCGGCGGAACTGCAAATGACACCGATGATTGATGTCATTTTTCTGTTACTGGTTTTCTTCGTTTGCACGGCAAATTTTATGCCGGCGGAGAAAATACTGCCAATGGACACCACGCTTCCCGGCAGTACGGTTGCGGAGATGGTACTTCCCGATTGGACAAATCTTGACGTTGTAGAAATACAGATTTTTTTTGACCGCAAGCCGCATTGGCAAATTGAGGGGAACCGGTGTTTCACCCTCAGCAGTGTTCAACACCTTTTGCAGTCGATTCAGAGTGTTAAACCCGACATACCAGTCATTATTGCCCCCGCCGGGACGGTTCCTATGGAAAATGTGATTGATGTGTACGACCTTTGCCGCCGCGTCGGACTGTCCCGTATTCAGTTTGCCGCAGAATGATCTACGGGAACCTCTAAAAATCATTTTTTCGTATTGATGTGTGCCGAAAACGTAACAATTTGATTCTTTGCGTACTTTGCGCAACCCTTTGCGTTCTTTGCGGTTAAAAAAAGGATTTAACCGCAAAGGACGCAAAGGATGCGCAAGGGGCACAAAGTCCAATTTCATACCGTTCGCAGTATAACTTTTTCCACACACCCATTTCATACCGTTTGCAGATTGACTGTGGGAAAATGCTATAATAGGCAATCATGGCAACCGTTGTTCTCTATCCCTGTTCGCAATTCGATTACCTCACGTCGGGGCGCTCCGAATCCGATGCCCGAGAACTCTTCGAAGCATGGATTGCCGCCCATCATCCGGCACTGCTTGAGAAAGATACTGCAATCCCCCGATGGGAAACCGCCTCGTATCCGCCCTTCAATTTGCAACAAGACGTTGTTATCGTTCCACCCTGCTGCGAATCATTCTGGAATGACGACTGGGACAAGCAAACCGCCGAGTGTACCGTCATTCGGAACGCTATCCGGCGGGATGAAATCGTCCAACAAGTGGTCTCTGACCGAAACGATGAGGGAGAACCCTTTGCCGACGATTTTGTCAACGATTGCTACGCCTTTGCCGCCGCCCGGTTTTTGCTTGCGCTGCTGAATCGGAACTTATATTACATGCGGACACCCGATGAAACCCGGCTCAAAGAGTTGATGGGGGATGCGGTCAATGCGGCACGCAGTAATGACCCCAACGGGCTCCAACGGGCACTGCAAAGTGCGTTCGACGAAGTGGCTATGGCCAAGGATACTTATCACCCGACGCAGACTTATTTCATCGAACTGACTCTCGTTACGAAAACGACCGTCGGCGAACCGCTTCGGCAACTGTTACACGATGCGGAACACGTCAATTTGTTTATGTCTAGCAGTGTGCTGGCAACTCTGCCGGAAACGCAGCCGGAAACCTTTGCAGAGTTAAAATCGGCGGTCGAACAAAAGAAAGTGCGCTTTATTGCTGACGACTATTTTTCTGACGAAACCGAATCGCCGCCGCTTGCACTCTTGCCGATTCTCGATGTTGCCGACCGGATTCTGGCGGGGCTTTCGGTCTATCGTGAACTTCTGAATGTTTCCCCTACGGTCTATGGCCGGTTGACGACGGGGTTGTCTCCCGTACTGCCGCAGTTGCTTAAACTAACGGAAACGAAGGGAGCGATTCACTTCGCTCCGCTTGATGGTTGGCGGCTCCCGGATAAAGAGCAGAGCAAAATCGTTTGGCAGGGAACGGACAACACCAGCATGGATACGCTGATTCGCTATCCGATTGATTCGTCCAAGTATCTCGGCTTTTTTGAGTTCGCAGATCAATTCGGTACGCAGATCAATCACGACAGCGTGCCGACTTCGGTCTTTGCTCACTTTCCAAGCACGCAAAGCCCCGATCAAAGGAGCGATTGGCTGGCGATTTTGCGACGGATGAATCGCTACACCACCGGATTGGGAAAGTTCGTGAACATTGAGGAGTATTTTAGCAACACGACCTATTCCGGCGGAATGCCGAGATATGATTACGAACAATATCCGGTTAACGCGTTGATGAGATCGGAGCAGAATCCGATTTCGCAGTGGAATGAACTCTACCGCGAGAGCCGGGATCGGTTGGTGCAATCGTCGTTGGAAACTCTTTTGACATTGTTGAAACGCCCGGTTACGGATGCGCCGATAGCGGAGCAGTTCGGCAACGCAGTTGCCGACTCTCTGCTGCCGTCTGCTGTCTGCCGTCTGCCGTCTTTACTCGTGAACCCTTTGAGTTTCCCGCGCAAAATGTACATTGACGACGTTGCCGTCGATGTACCGCCGCTGGGATATGCTTACCATGAAAGCCCGAATCATTTAGCCGGTACTCCGGCGCAATCCGAGCAAAAAAAAGGTGTGCTAAGACAACTGTTCGCCAAAAAAAGCAAGGATGAACCCGTCTTGGCACGTCAAGCGACCGATGACATTGGACGCGGCGAAAAGCGTTCGGTCTATCTTTTGGAGAACCGTTACTTCACGGCAAAATTCGATACAACCACGGGAGCATTACGGTCGATTTTCACGAACCGCTCTCGATACAATCAACTTTCCCGACAAATCGCCTGCCGCAAAAATCAAATCTATACAGTGCAGTGCGTTGACGAGATTAAAATCACGAAAGCGGCACCCGAAGCCGGACAGTTAAAAATTGCCGGTCGCCTCGTTTTTCCCGAAGGAGAAATTGCCGCCCGATTTACCGAGACAGTAACGATTCGCGGTCAGAGCCGATTGCTGGAATTTGATCTGACGCTCGAACCCCTTGTAGAATTGGACGATGACCGTTGGAATTCCTATATTGCCGTGCGGTATGCTTGGAATACCGATGCACTGGAACTTCGCGGTAATTTGAATGATGGACTTCATGTTTTGTCTGATCGAAAACATTTACATTCGGCAATGTTGATCGACTTGCGAAGCGAGGTGGAGTCGCTGACATTTTTGTCGGAGGGCTTGCCCTTCCATCGCCGCAGCGGAGAGCGGCAATTAGATACGCTCTTAATGGTCAAAGGAGAATCGCAAAGACTGTTCCGCTTGGGTATCGGCGTGAACATGAAAAATCCGATGTGGGTGTCGCACGATTTTGCGCTGGGGCAGGAAGGATTTGTTTTTCCGGTACAGTCACGTCCGAAGAATCCTTCGGCTTGGCTTTTTCAGATTGAGTCCCACAATGTCATTGCGTTGCACTGGGAGCCGGTACTCGAAGAGGAAAAGGTGGTCGGTTATAGGGTTTATCTTCAAGAGGTGGAGGGTCGTCGGGGACATTTTGCGTTGCGGTCATTTTTACCTCCTATAAGTGCCTCGGCAATGAATTTACAGGGTACGGAACTCAAAACGTTCAAAATCAAGGATGATGCTGTGCTGATTGATATGCACATTTATGAACTGTTGCCGCTGATGGTGCGGACGGCGGAGTGAGGGAGTGTGTACCGTCAGCGGCATGAAATGGTACGCAACAGTATCCTTTGCATCCCTTGCGCCCTTGGCGGTTAATTCTTTTCAACTGCAAAGTACGCAAGGAACGCAAAGGGATTTTTTGTATTATTAGAGGTTCCCTTTATACAATAGGGCGGGCTCCGGCTTACTTCACCAACCGCTGCAAGTCCGGTACATCGTACTCCAACAACGCACCGTGAACGATGTTCGTAATCGGATAGGGCGTACTGCCTGACTTTACGAAATCGTACCAACTTCGAATCGGTTTCTCCAACTTCACACTCTTGATTAACGCCGGTTCCAATGCGGCAGCATGCAACGCCACAAGCCCGGCAACCTCACCGTCCGCAACGACTTCCACCGGCTGTACCTGCTCACGGGCAACGGCAAGCAAGTCTTCCACCCGCATGCCCACGTAACTTTTGCCGAGAAGATAAGCGAAATAGTAATCCACACCATCGGTTCCGAACAATTCATGATTATAATACGTTGCCCCGACACCCTGCGTCTGCCCCAAACCGCGAAGGTCAACCGACAAGACCGTCTTGCCCTCTTTGACAAGTTCCATAATCCGTGTCCTAGACACTCTACCCTTATCGTTCAGGTACATGACGGTTCCCGTAGATGTAATATTAGGTATATGTCGATCTGCTGGTAACACTATTTTCCTGTCTTCGGCAAGATAGGTGAACGTGTATATGGAGAATGTGGTAATACCCCCATTTAGGTTTAGGAAACCGTTCCCTTCTCCTTCGATTGTCCCCCCTTGCACCGCCGGTATATCTTCCAGTTTGCGAATTCCCGTAACCTCGCGGATAATCTCACGAAGTTCATCATCGGAACGATTCGCCGCCTTTGCCGTTCTTACCGCAAGCAGTTCTTCGTTGTAATCCCTGTTCAAGTCGAAAGCGGAACGTGCACCGTCGATTAACATCACTTCTCCTCGCGGCGTAGCACGAAGTTCGGCAGCCGTACAACTCGGTTGATAGTCTGCTTCAAAAATCATTTCGTCCCGGTCGGCAAGCCAGCGCAGCATCCATCGGACGGTCGCTTCCCGAAGCGTTTTGTGCCAACCGTGCGGTCCGTCGGCTTCGGTAATCGACATCTTTTCGCTGTAACCAAGCCGGTCGAAAATCCGCTGGGCATTGCGGGCAGTCGCCCAAGCATCTTCGACAGGGAAAAAGTCGCCGGTCGTCGTTCCAATGAGCGTCGGCTTCGGTGCCCGCATGATACAGTAATCGACGTGATCCATTCCGAAACCTGCTTGTCCGAAAATGTTTTGCTCCGCATCTTGGGGACCAATCGTTGTCATCATTTTGCCGTAAAGACCGCAAAGATAACAATGCGCTGCCGCCGCCTGCACCCGGTCGTCCAACGCCATGATGTACGAAGTCTGCGTGCCTCCGCCGCTGTTGCCGGTAACGCCGAGCCGCTTGCCGTCGATGTCCTCCCGGCTTTCCAGATAATCGAGCGCACGAATCATATCCCAAACTTCAAAGGTTGCCGTGTTGCGACCGAGCAGAATACTGCCGGGCCCGAGAGCGTTATGGGCGGCTACTCCTTGCATCAGCGGTCTGCCGTCTTCACGTAAGCGTTGACTGCGTTCCCCTTGGTCTATCGGGTCGATGACAAACGCCGCCAGTCCGTGCGTTGCCGCAAGTGCCGCCACGCCTTGATATTGCGGATACGCTTTGGCATCGTTGGCGTGTCCGCAGACGATCAGCACTGCCGGATAGGGGGCTTGGAACTTCGTTTCGTCAGGCAGGAACATCGCACCGGTAACGTAAAATTTTGGTGCGCTTTCGAAGATAATCAGTTCGACGCGGTAAGCATCTTTGCCGGGCGTGCCTTTGGTGAACGATTTAACGTTCTGCGGATTGAGCGGTGTGCGTTCCCAGATTTTTCCGAGTTGTTGCCGGAAGAAGTCTTTGCGTTCTTTTTGATAGACTTCGATGTCGGCGGGCGTTTTGAGCGAGTCGTATCGTTCCTGCCATGAATGGTGGGCGGTATGCAATTCGTTGAGGAGGTACGTTCTCATCATGTTTGCGTCTTGGGCGGCGAGTGTTGCGGCAGTGAGCAAGCCGAGTAGAAGGAATGTGAAGCGCAGCATGGCTTTTCGTTGGTTTGCGGTTGGAAGCCTCCTTGTATTGTAGCGTAAACGGGCAGGAAGTGTTCCTTGCACTCTTCGTGAAAAAAATAGCCGCAAATGATGCAAGAAACATTCAGGCCGTTTTATGGGAACTGCTAATACACTGCAAACGGGTAGAAAACGGACGTTTTTTTCTTTGCGAACTTTGCGGTTAAGTCTTTTTTAACCGCAAAGCACGCAAAGGGTTGCGCAAAGTTCGCAAAGAAACAGTGTAAGCTTTGGAATTATTAGAGGTTCCGATATAATGTCAATGTAAAAATGATTTTTTAGAGATGCCCTTATGTAGAACACGCAATCGCTTGCCGCTTTTGGATAGACTCCATCTGCTTCAAGGCGATCACCAACGCATCGCGGGCAAGGGTGCCGCCGAGAATCGGAGAAACCTCGCCTCGACCTACCGCGTCGGTCGCCTCCTTCATCTCATTCGCAAAAATACCCACGTCGTCAATGTTCGGCAACTCGGCAGGCAACGACTTGCCGTCGTCCGTCAGAATCGTCGTGCCGGAACCGTCCAGCACCATCGTCGCCTTCTCAAAATGCACCTCGCTCCGTGCCATAAAGGGACGACCCTGTTGAAAAATACAACCGCTCGTTGCCGTGACGACCAAACTCGGATCGCCGAAAACAAACTGCGTACTGAAATACTCCGGCACCTCGCCGCGCAACCGACCAATGCTCTGTACCTGCTTCGGCATTCCGAACAGCAAGCGGATAAAGTGAGCGTCATGAATGTGCAGGTCGAGCAGCGGGCCGCCGGTAGTGGACATATTGTAAAAGTCTTTGAGCCAGACCGGATCGGAAATCACACGGTCGAAGTGTCCGCCGATCAACTTGCCGTATTTTTTCGTCCGTGCCGCCTCATAGACGAAAGCGTAAGCGGGAAAGAAGGGGAGAACATGTCCGACCATAAAAAGTTTTTTATTCGCATTGGCGGCGGCGGTCATTGCGTCGGCATCTTTTAGCGACAGGGCTATCGGCTTTTCGCAAAAGACGTGTTTACCGGCATTGAGGGCGGCGATTGTCATTTCGGCGTGCAGACTTGGCGGCAGACATACGTCGACCAGGTCGATGTCGGGATCGGCAAAGAGTTCACCGGCTTCGGTGTAGGTTTTTACGCCTGTCAGATCCATTTGGGTTCCTTGCGGACCGAAATTGCCTTTGATGGCGGTCCAATCTCCTTTTCGTCGTTCCGGTGATGTCTCGCAGATTGCCGCAACCTGTACTCCGCTCAACCGTTGGTAGGCGAGATAGTGCATCATTCCCATAAAACCGAGTCCGTGTATGCCTATGCGTAACATTGAAAAGCGAGGGATTAAAAGTGCAACAGCACATGAAAGGGTACCATAACTGTTGTACTGCGTCAATCCGCCCTGCTTGACTCTTCGACATGCCGGGTATGCAAAAACTTTTTGGGAGTTTTTGGGGAACCTTTAATAATATAAAAACTCCTTTGCGCACTTTGCGGTTAGTTCTTTTTTTACCGCAAGGACGCAATGAAAAGGAAAAACACCCACTAAACTTGGACACACCTATGCGGGGGTGTGTAAAAACTTTTGGGAGTTTTTGTGTTAAAATGGGCAATTTTTTGTGGAGTCCAACGTTTCCAATGCTCGGAGACTTGTCTTTTGAGGTTCAAACGCGACACAATTCCGATGTCAACCGGGGAACACTCGCTGATTCCCAAAAAGTTTTGACACACCCTATGCGGCTATGCGGCATCCCCAGTTGCCCCCCGTCTTGCAAAAGGGGCGGGATAGAGTACAATGTCCGGTATCACTGAAGCGGGCGTAGCTCAGTTGGTAGAGCACGACGTTGCCAACGTCGTTGTCGACGGTTCGAACCCGTTCGCCCGCTCTTCGATTTATCTCCCACCATTGTTTCGGTTTTCAGAGAAAACTCCTCACTTGAAGCCATGTCTGAACAAGAACCCATTGCCGCCGCACAAGAGTCGCCCACGCAGGATGCCACCAATCAAGAGCCCCCCGCACAGGAACCCTTCAATCAAAAGACTGGCGAAGAGAACTCCAAAAAACTGGAACTCACGACCGATATTCAGGTGACCAGTGCCTGTGAACGCCGGGTTAAGGTCACGGTGCCGCGCAGCGATGTAGAGAAGTATTTTCAGGAAGAATACACCGAACTGGAAAGAACTGCTTACGTGCCCGGATTTCGCGTCGGAAAGGCTCCCCGAAAACTCGTCGAACGCCGGTTTCGCAAAGAAATTGTCGATAGGGTAAAGCACGTTCTCGTTCTCGATGCCTTGGAGCAAGTCAATGATTCGTCGGAATTTACGCCGATCAGCGAGCCCGACATTGACTTGGCGGTGCTGGTCTTGCCGGAAGAAGGGGACTTCATTTTCGAATTCAGCATTGAGGTGCGTCCCGATTTCGACCTGCCTGAATGGAAAGGACTCAAAATCGAAAAGCCGACCCGGGAATTTACCAACGAAGATGTGGACAAAGCCCTGCGCCGACTCCTTTCCACGTACAGCGACTTTGAAATTTCCGACGAACCGGCGGCGGCGGGAGACTACGTCGAAGTGGACATCATTGTCAAATCCGGTGAAAACATCTTGAACGATGTCAAAGGGGAATTTCTCAAAGTCTGTCCGACGGTTACTTTTCACGATGGTTCGATTACCGGTTTCGACACGTTGCTGACCGGAGCAAACAAGGGAGATACACGCTCCGCACAAATGACGCTCACGGCAGATGCCCCTAATGAAGAATATCGGGAAAAAACGGTGGATGTTGAATTCAAAATCACCAATGTCAAACGTGAGACGTTGCCCAAAGTAACCGGTGAGTTTCTGGAACGGCTCGGTTATGATAATGAGGCAGACTTGCGGGATGCAATCCTCGATTCCCTGAAACGCCAGATGGAACATGAGCGGCACCGCCGGGCGCGGCAGCAGATCACCGAAAAACTGACCGTCGCGGCAACTTGGGAACTACCGCCCGGCCTGTTGAAGCGGCAGTCGGAACGGGAATTCCGGCGTACCACGATGGAATTGCAACGCAGCGGTTACAGTCAAGAGGATATTACTGCCCAGTTAAATGTCATCCGCCAGAACAGTGCCGCCGCGACGGCACAGGCATTGAAGGAGCATTTTATTCTCGAAAAGATTGCCGAAATCGAAAAGGTGGAGGACACTCCCGATGATTATGAAACTGAAATTGCGTTGATTGCAGCCCAGCACAATCTTTCTCCCCGCCGGGTGCGTGCCCAGATCGAAAAATCGGGCGATATGGACATTTTGCGGAATCAGATCATTGAGCGGAAGGTCATTGAAATGATCAATCAAAACGCAACGTTCGTGGAGGTTCCCTTTGAATGGGGACAGAAAGACCGTGACATTGAACCGCTCGACTGGCCGGCGGCGGGCGATCCCCGTGCTATTGAGGAAGCCTCGAAAGAAGACCTCAAGGCCGTCCACCAGGAAATGGATGAAAGAAAACGCGTTGATCCGAACGTGAAAATTAAGTGAGAGTGTTGACTCATTTGTACCTTTTTGTTGAATGTCTCTTTGAATTTTTTGCAGGAGGCTTTTATGTTAGTGTGCAAGCGGTGTGAGGGACAACAGTTTATTAAAAAAGGCATTGTAGCCGGCAAACAACGATACAAATGCAAAGAGTGCAATCTCCATTTCCGCGAAAGGTGACAATCGCTCTAACGACAAAACCGCCACCCAAAAGGCACTCTGCATCCTCCTTTATGCAATGGCAAAAGGCTCCTTTCGCATGCTCGGACGCATTTTAGGTGTCCATTACACCCTCGTGTACCGCTGGATACGAGAGTTCGGCGAATCACTGCCTGAGCCGGTCGTTTCCGGCGACATTACCGAGATGGAATTCGATGAGATGTGGCATTTCCTCGGTAAAAAAAAGAAAACTTTGGGTCATTAAAGCGGTAGATCGTGACACAGGGCGAACTGTGGACTGGGTGCTCGGCAATCGTGATACTCGAACCTTCCGACAGTTGTACAACAAGGTAATGTGCGTCATCATTTGGGACGTTTTACATGCAAGACAAAGGTGGTATCGAAGTGCGAAAAGATGGTGGACTATTCGTTACGAATTTGGCACGCCGTGACCACGACGAAACTATTCGATACCCTACAGGGAAAACTAACAGGGATATTTAGGTAAACACTCTCCTCTCCTTTACAACTTTGAACATTCCATGTTGAGGCGAACATTTTTTTTGCTTTTCATTTTGCTGACTGTTTCCGCTGTCAAGGCATCGACCTATACCGAGGAGTGGCAGGATACAAAACGCTATCGGACGGTGCCAGTGCGTGTGTATCTTCCTGAAAAATCTGCCGATACAAAACTTGTTACGCCTTATCCGATTGTTCTTTTATCGCATGGTCTCGGCGGTTCCCGTGACGGCTTTCCCTATCTTGGCGAACATTGGTCGAAACACGGATATGTGGTCATTGCGATGCAGCATCCGGGCAGCGACAATTCCGTTTGGCAGGAACGTGCCGGTCAAACGGCGATGGCTGCAATGATAGCCGCCGTGAACGCACAAAATGCCGCCGACCGGATTAATGATGTCAAATTTATTCTGGACGAATTGGAATTTCGTAATAAAAGAGAAGGAGACCGGCTTTTCGGCTTGCTCAATTTAGAGCGGATCGCCATCGGCGGTCATTCGTTCGGAGCACACACAACGATTGCGTCGGTGGGACGTTTTCCTTACGAGCCGGAACCGCGATTGAAAGCAGCGATTGCAATGAGTTCTGACGGACCGGAAAGATTGGACCCCAAAGAAGCGTTTCGACGGGTGAAAACGCCGATTCTTCATCTGACGGGAACGGAAGATGTCAGCCAAATCAGACCGGCAACTCAAGCGAAAGATCGGCGTATTGCATTCGACCACATCACCGGTGCCGACCAGTATCTTGTGATATTTAAGGACGGCGATCACATGCTTTTCTCTGGACACGCTCGGCTTCGCGGCTTGACTCCGCTCGAACAGCGGTATCAACCGATGATTCAAAGTATTACGTTGCAATTTCTTGACGCTTATTTGAAAGAGGACGAAGAAGCCCGGCGGCGGCTCCACGAAACGGAAAAAACACTCGGCGATGGCGGAACGTTTGAGAAAAAATAATTAGACTTGTTCGGAAACCCTCGCATCGTCATTCCGGCGACAGCCGGAATCCAGGAAAACATGACTAAAACTCGCTCGACTGCCAAGTTGATGGAAACATGGCGGTTTGCACCGGAATGACTGTTTCCGAACAGGTCTATTTAATCAATGCTATTCAGAGCAGGAGGCAATAGCCGCGGACGGCACCGCTCACACCCGCACTTCCGCGTCGGTCGCAAACAAAATGCAAAAATGCCGCAAATTCAGTAACATCGTGACGGAGATGAGGGGATTTTCAACCGTGAGGGGCATACTCATTTGTTTAACTTTGCAGTCTTCGTGACCAAGGGCACTCAACAAACGCCGCAAGTGTGATACAATGGAAAGAACTTAACAAAATTACTCATTTCTCCGAATCAATGGCGCACGAAGTTACGCTCATCACCGGCGACGGGGTCGGACCCGACCTAGCCGAAGCCGCAAAAAAATGTATCGACGCTACCGGCGTGAAAATCAACTGGGACATACAAGAAGCCGGTGTCGATGTTATGGAACGCACCGGAACACCACTGCCAGACTCCACACTGGCAAGCGTCCGACGTACAAAATGCGCTCTGAAAGCACCCATCACCACCCCCATCGGCACCGGCTTTCGCAGCATCAACGTACACCTCCGGCAGGAACTCGGACTCTTCGCGTGTATCCGCCCCTGTAAATACTATCCCGGCGTGCGGACACTGTACGACAAATCAAACATCGATCTCGTTATCTTCCGCGAAAATACCGAAGACCTCTACGCCGGAATCGAATTCGAGAAGGGAAATCCAAAAACATCCGAATTGATCGCTTACATCAATTCCATTGCCGAAGGAAGAAAAATCGGCACTCTCGGCGATGTAACGGGCATCTCGATCAAGCCGATCAGCATTCCCGCGACGGAGCGAATCGTCAAAGCGGCATTCGATTACGCAAGGGAAAACAAACGGAAAAAGGTTACGTCGGTACACAAGGCGAACATTATGAAACATACCGACGGTTTGTTTCTCGAAGTGTCGCGGGAGGTTGCCAAGCAGTATCCTGACATCGAATTTGACGACCGCATCGTGGACAATATGTCGATGCAACTGGTACAGAAGCCGGAGTTGTACGACGTGATGGTGATGGAAAATCTTTACGGCGACATTTTGAGCGATCTCTGTGCGGGCTTGGTTGGCGGTTTGGGAATGGCTCCCGGTGCGAACATCGGACCGGAGGGGGCGGTCTTCGAGGCAACGCACGGTTCGGCACCGAAGTACAAGGGATTGAACATGGTCAATCCGGTGGCGGTGATTCTTTCGGGAATGTTAATGCTCCGTTACTTGAAGGAGTTCGATGCGGCAGACCGGCTGGAAAATGCGGTGGCGGCGGTCATTGCGGAAGGAAAGAATGTTACCTACGATATGAAGGCAGACCGGAATGATCCGACGGCGGTCGGCACCCGCGAAATGGCTGAGGCGATCTGTGAAAAAATCAGAGGTGCGTAAGCATTAGACTGTAAACGGCATGAAATTGGACTTTGAGTCTTTGCGTCCCTTGCGGTTAATTTTTTAACCGCAAAGGGCGCAAAGAGAGAACGTGTTCACAGAGCCCGTGGCGTAAGCCGGGGACACGTTACGGTTATTCCCTGACTCTGTGAACGCGGCTCTGTGAACCCCTCGGAAAAAATTGCCCTTAGAGACAAAGCAATACTAAATTTTTACACTGATGCCTATTCCGTCTATTTTATTTCACCGGCTCTTTCGCCGGGAACTATGACGGAATTCAAAAAACTTGATTTCCCATGCGACTCTTACAACCGGTGCAGGTTGATGCTGTCGGCATCAATCCCTTGCAGTTCATGCGGGATGTGCCAGTGGAATAATGCGGCAATGTGTTGAGCGATGACTCCGACAAATTCCCGACGGAGCCGCGGTTCCAAGGCAGGATTGGCGGCATGCATCGGAGAACTGGGAGGATAGACAATAATCAAGGTCTCCGAAGCAAGTACCTTTCCCGTCGCCGCGTCAACGGCCTCCACCTCCACATGGCACTTGCCCTGCACCATGTAGGGGTCTCTCGGATCACGAATTTGGAAGCCGACAATAGTGAAACCAACAACAATGTCGGCCTTGATCGACCTGTCCCTTCCCACTTCGGCAAAGGAATCGAAATTGTTGTTGCAGTTGTCGAGCCATTTTTCAACCTTTGCCTGTTCGACGAGGGTCAATTTTTTATTTCGATGATTGGGACGTACCGTATTTAGGATATTTTCTTCCAGCAGATAATGAACCTGACGGGCGATTTCCTGCGGCGCATTCTGCAACTCAAAAGCATTGGAAGAGACCGCACGCGGCACTACCGCGACCGTCTTTTCTCCTTTGAGCAAAATGTCATACTTTGGCTGCTGTTCCCTTCCTCTGAATATCATCGCACCCGTCATCAAAACATTATGACAACCGGTAAGTGTCAGTACAAAGAGCAGTAATAGCAGCGTTGCATTTTTCAACATTCTATTGCTCATGAATTCATTTTTCATAGGATTTGTATCTTGGTTCTAGGAGGCTTGAAGTCTTGGTATGCCGTGCAATGTTTTTGGAAAACACCTGTTGTGCGGTTTGCCTAAAACACATCAATTTCCCATTGGAGACGTATAAAAATAACCTGTCCATTTTGTATTTGTATCATTCACAATTCACCCGGAGATTACGGCGTGTGACCATTATCATTGGCCGCCTACATCTCCGGCTCTTTGTCAATGTTATTTTGATACGTTTCCTTTGTTTCGGCAAATCTGGAAATTTTTAACAAAATAGGCAGTCTGCGTGTTCTAGGAAACCCGATGGCAGCATTTTTTATCAAGCCGTAACTCGTTACAAGTTACTAAAGTTCACAGAGGGTAACAATTTTCCAAAAAGCAAGCAAGAGCAACTAATGAAAAAAGAATATACAGGAAACGGGTAGAAAACGGACGTTTTTTCTTTGCGTCCCTTGCGTGCTTTGCGGTTAAATCTTTTTTAACCGCAAAGTGCGCAAAGGGTTGCGCAAAGAACGCAAAGAACAAAGCGCCATCATCGGCATGTTATCATTGGCATTTTACTGTGTACTACAGTTCACAGCAGCCGCAGTTCACAGGAGCCACAGTTTTGCTACATTAAAGAAGATGACAATGCCCGTAACGTCGACAAAGGTCGCCACAAAAGGACTGGATGCAATGGCAGGATCGACTCCGATCCGCTTGAATAGCAACGGCAGCATTGAACCGATGACCGTTCCAAACAGGCATATCAAGACCACCACCAGCCCAATCGTGCAGGCGAGTTCCCACGGTTGGACCATTCCCGACGCAGACTCCAGCATACTGTGCGGAGTAAAGAAGGCAAGGCAAAATCCGATTGCGCCCAATATCACTCCCAGTGCCAGCCCCATCAGGATTTCGTGCTGCAAAACACGCAGCCAATCAAGCAGACGTATATCCCCGAGTGCCAATGACCGGGTGATGAGCGTTGCCGCCTGCGAACCGCTGTTTCCGCCCGTGGCAATACAGAGCGGGATAAACATCGCCAAGACCGTTAACTGTTCCAATGCTTCACTGTAATAAAGCATGGCGGAAAATGTAAATGACCCACCAATGAAAAGGCAGGAGAGCCAGAATACCCGTTTTCGCCAGATTGTAACAAAAGGCACTTCGAGATACGCCTCTTCCAAGGGTGAAATTGCGGCCATCATATGTGCATCCCGGGTGGCTTCTTCGCTGGTAAGGTCAATGACATCGTCGTGCGTGATAATACCGAGTATGCGGTGTTCATCATCGACGACCGGAATGGCCAGAAAGTCATACTTCGCGACCACTTCGATGGCATGCTGGATATCATCCATTGCTTTGACCGTGATGAGGTCGCGGTTCATCAGGTCGCCCATCCGTACTTCCCCTTTTCCGACGGCTGCCAAGAGGTGTTTTGCCGAAACGAGTCCGACGAGATGATCCCATTCATCCAAAACGTAGAGGTAATAAACGGTTTCATGGGAGTGCACCTGTCTGCCGATTTCAGCAATAGCCTCTTCGACGGTCATTTTTTCATGCAGGCGCACGAAGTCAGAAGTCATTTCGGCACCGCACGTTCCTTCGGGGAAGGCACGTAAGCGCAGAACATCCCGCCGCTCCTCCGAAGGCAACAGGCTGATGATCTCCTCTGCCGCTTCGTCATCCATAGCCTGAAGGGCATCCACCCGGTCGTCGGCGGGTAATTCCTCGACCAACTCGCTGGCCTCTTCACGGGGAGCGGACTCAAGCAACGTGGTTTGGGTGTCAATCTCGAAATAACTGAAAATTTCGGCACGATTGGCCTTATCGGTATGCCGGAGTATCTCCCAGATTTCGGGTGCTTTGAGACCTTCGAGGAACTCGGCGGCTCGGGCGGGGTGCAGCGAATCGCAAAAAATCCGCATCTGCTCGACATCATTTTCAGCCAGCATTTCCCGCAATTCAGGATGAAACAGAGGATTGATCATATCGATAATGTACAGTAAAAGCCCTATTATTATACAAACCCCGCAAAAAATAGGGGTATATCCCGATTTTTTCAGGGGAATTTTCTTGAAAAGCCGGAACCTGCGTGCTACACTAGGGTTGATATTGTGTAGGGAGGTTCCGTCCTGCCCGTTATTTACGTTGCCATTACGGTAGGAGATTTCCGCCCTATGAGTGCTAATCACAGTCTGATTTTGTTTGAGGGAGATGTTACCCAAAGATTTGCCGGTATTTTCGATACTTTTGGTCTAAAAATGACCGGCGGAATCGACCGGGCGACCGGACTCGCCGAAATCTGGGAATATACCAGTTGGCCCCGAAAGGGCAAACCGAGAAACCACATCCACAAAGCCGCCCTGTACAATGGGATGTGGACGGCAATCCTCGACAGGGAAATGTCCATGATTCTCGATCAGGAAAGGTGTATCAAATGCGCTCGGCGTTGGAAAATCAAGATTTTCGGTTATATGATCGAAAGTGTTTCCGGCTCCTGTGCGATGTATTATTTTACTCCCGAAAAGGTCAGGGGGTTGAACATCCAAAACTTTGAAGTCCTTGAAGATTTCGGAAACCCGTTGCCGCAAGAAGAGGGGATTACATTGCAGGATATGTTGGCTGATGGGGCCATGCGGATTTCCCGACGCATCGGCTTTTCGGATTCGTTGTTTGCGCATCCGACCTCCAAAGTGCTGGTTTTGGGGTTGGAAGACCCATTGCGGGGGGCTGCCGACAGGGAACGGACGGAAACGTTAGCGATCCAAACGAAGCAGCGTTCGAGTGTGCCGCCGCCGAAAAAACCCGAAAACCGTATGGAAAAACCTTGGTGGAAGTTGTGGTGAAAATGCTCCGGCAGTTCACAGGAACTGTATCGTAATAACATGTCCACAGAGCCGCAAGTGTAGGCGGTACTCTGCCGGAACTTGCGGGTGAGGGCGTGTTCGGTGTGCACCCGCAAGTTACGTTGCGCTGCACTTGCGGCTCTTGATGAAGTTACGCGACACTTGCGGCTCTTTGGACATGTTATTACGATACAGTTCCGAAGAAGAAAAGGTAAATTATTGCTGTGTCGCAGTATAGGGAGCGGCAACAGGGGGAGTCTGCGCCACGGGAGTCTGCGCCACGACGGCACGGCGGATCGTGATGAAGTTTTCGCCGCGAAATTCGGTGAATTCGCCGTCAATTTTCCAAAACTGGCGTTCCGGCTTTTCCTGTATTGCGGCCAGAATCCGTTCTAATGTCAAGTTTTCGTGGCACATGAAACGCCGGTTGTCTTCGACGGTATAGAGTGCTGTACGGTCATCAATTTGCCGGAAAAAGACGTGCATATCTTTGAATGCGGTGCCTTCCCGAATGCGTTGCATTCGCGGCATCTGTCTTGCCTGCGTCGGCGCAATCGGACTGATCGTCTGATTCGGCTGCACGGGCGGTTCGGGACGTTGTCCCTGCACGGCGAAATAGCCCAGCAGAGAGAGGGATACGAAAACGGTCAGCGACACAATACAGACAAGTCGAGTCATCAACAGCAACGGAAACGAAGACAGCCAGCGGCAGTCATTATCCCAAAAGCAGAGGGAGATTACCAGTACCGCCCCTTCAGTGTGTGTGTCAAAACTTTTTGGGGAAACTCTGATAGTATAAAAAATTCTTTGCGTTCCTTGCGCATCCTTTGCGCAAAGGAGTTTTTTTATATTACTAGAGGTTCCCCAAAAACTCCCAAAAAGTTTTTACATACCCCCCTTCAGTTATCCTATTGGCTCTATTCCGGTTCCGGGTTGGTGGATTATTATTCCACAAGGACGGCACCACAAATTACCTATTTTACCCAAACACCGAAAACAAATCGACTGTTTTGTACATATTCGTGAGTTTTCATCGT
>Ga0099364_10006121_pt1 | contig 17604 bp, 18 predicted proteins | sample TergutTh196P3_FD_73070 | JGI IMG/M metagenome (GOLD analysis project Ga0099364, IMG submission 73070) | Microcerotermes parvus P3 segment gut microbial communities from Pointe-Noire, Republic of the Congo - Th196 P3 | ecosystem: Host-associated > Arthropoda: Insects > Digestive system > Gut ...
TGTGTAATAATCAAGTCAATATTATTTTTTATTGCCTCGCTAATCGTTTCGGGCGTCAGATTAGTTGCATATCCTATTTTTCTAACCTCCTTGTCAGCCTCGTTATGAAACCCCCATTCAACACCCATTTTTCCGTCTAATTTTTGGGGGGCAAACAAAGACAACAGTTTTGCTTTTACATCTTGAAATATCATATTATTCTCTCCCTCGCGTTATATAAATTTTATTCGCAACCCTGCGAAAATCAATCAATGCGCCTAATACTTATTCCCACCCAAAAGAAAACTTACCTGTAGCTTTGTTAAATTTGAAAACCAAATAATACTTCGCTTTTTTGTCACTTTTGAGTACGGCATTTTTGTTATCATTACTTAAAATGGAAATGATATTCTTTTCTGAATCAACTATTTCAACTGTTACATTTCCATCTGTCATTTCCGAATCAAAATGGAGTACACACTTTTCATTTGCGTTAATATAAAAAGCCTTTTTTAAGTATCCGCTACATTTAATTATTTTAACACTAAAAGGATTTTTATAACTTACACCTGTAATTAATACTGCCGATATTTTTTTGTATGCCGTTATTCCCATTCGTGCCATAACAAATTCCCCCAATACAAATTCATACCCAAAACCACCGCCTACATTTCGCATAGGCGGTTTAGTTTCAAGCTATATTATTTGAACCCTATCCGGCGGTTTGTAACCTTTCCCTGCACGTTCAAACAACTCTTGTGTGGTTAAATCTTCCCACAAGTTTTCGCGCCATTTTGTGTAGTCAAAAGTGTTCCTGCCAATGGTGGTAATAAATATTTCCGTTTCAATTGCGCCAAGCGTATCACTTAACGCTTTCATTCCCGCACTCATAATTGCAGAAGTCTGAACATCACTATACATTATAAATTCCTCCAAATCTTCAAAAAGTTAATCGGGTCTACTATTTTTATGCGATTATCTTGATACTTTAATAACCGTTTATCGGTAGTTATCAGATAGTCACATTTGGCTATAATTGCACAGGCTGTATGCGAAGCGTCTTTTCGTTTTATTCCTGTTTTCATTATTTCATCTGTCAGAGCAATTGCGGTGTTGTCATTGTCTTTACTGATGTAATAACTCGCATTATTTTCTATGAATTTAATAATAGAATTTCGGTTAGCTTCTATCGGGTAGACGGTAATTTCCTCAATTGAAACAGACGAGTACACAAGTTCAATCGCTTTATACTTTACAAGGGATTGAATAGTCATTTTAGCTTGCGTGTCGTTAAAAATGTCTATATCGTTTTGATTATCAAACGGTCTGCCGTAACAGCAGTTATCCAAATAAATTTTCAACTTATCCATACAAGGCTTATCCTTTCACGCGTAATTCCCTATTATGATTATATCCCATTACAAACACGTTGTCAAGGGGCGGGTAGTATTTTTTCGCTTGTGTGCGGTGAAACCGTAAAAAGGCAGTAGATAAGGCTTTTTGTGAATTTTTTGTAAAAAAGCCGTTTACCCTATTGACAGAGCGTTGCTCTGTCATGTATAATGTAGGGCGAACATCAAACAATAAAAATGCCTTAACGGTATTATCAAATTTATCAGCTTTAATGGTGAAGCTATTTGATTCCGACAACGCAGTATTTGAAATAAATATTAGCGAAAAAAAGGAGTTCAATAAAAATGCTTAAAGGAGGAAAAAGAAAAAAACCTATGGTAATCATTCTAATTGTTGTCGGGGTATTACTTGTCGCCGGTATTGGGGTTTTTGCAAAAATACAATACGAACAGTCAAAAATGCGCCCTTTAAAAACACAAGAGATAATTTCCGGCGTGTTTGCCGTTAACAATAACTTTGTAAACTTCTTTCTTATTGAGAGCAATGGAAAATACATAGCCATTGACGCAGGGAACAATAACACTAAAACAAAAAATGAAATGCAAAACTTAGGTATATCGCCCGATGATATAATCGCCGTGTTTCTCACACATACACATGGCGACCACATCACCGCATTATCCTTGTTTACCCATGCCGCTGTTTACGTTGGGGAGGGTACAACATTACGCAATACAGCATATGCAACCATGTCGGACGGTGAAACGGTAAATATATTGAACGCTTCAATCCAATGTATTTTTACGCCGGGGCATATGAAAAATTCCGTAAGCTATGTAGCAGACGGTAAATATCTGTTTGCTGGTGACAATCTAAGCCTGCGTGACAACCATGTAGCGTTATTTAATTCTTTTTATAATAACTCAAACGAAATCCAAGCGGAAAGCATAAAAAAACTGGCGGTATTGGAGGGTATTCAATACATTATTACGGCTCATTATGGTTTCACTACTCACTACTCACTACTTTAACCGCATAATTATAAGCGGCGTTTATTCCGAAGCAAATCAACCCGCCGCTAATCAGCGCGACTACTCTCATCGGTGTACTAAGCCCCGAAACGTCCGCCGTGACAAGCTTAATCACGCACAGCATGGTAATTACAAGCCCGTAAACGCGCAGAATTTTCGCCTTAAACCTAAAGCCCGCAAGCACGCTGGCAAGCCCCGTAATCATAATAATAATGCTGACGGCGTATCCGTTTTGAAGCCAAGAGGTAAAGCCGTGAACGGTGCATAGCGTTAACACGGTAAGCTTCAGCCCCGAATAGATTTGCAAAAACGGGTGGCTTTCCTCCCTTATATCCCTGTACGCACCAACGAGGGCAAGCGCGTAAGCCGCGATTACAACGAACGGTCTGCCGTAGCTTGCTATGTGAATCCCAAACGCCGTCAAAAGCACAAGCTCGTTTACCCGCGACATCAGAGAAGGCGCGCCGCTGTCTTTAACGCTTATAAGCCTTACCGCAAACGCATACGCGCAGGTTATAAATGCAATCACGGAGACTACAGCTTCAATCTGAGTGTCCGAAAATGATGAATGTCGCCAATAAACGGGGATATTGCTGTTTATATAAATTGAACAAGCTAAAATAATAATCAGCCCGGAAATTTCCATAAAAGCGGATTGCATCCTCCCGCCTTTATAGTCCGCAAAGCTTCTGATAAGCACGAACATTAAGCTTAAAGTGATTGCGCCAATAGTGACCGCCGGGGAATAGAACCCGCCTATTATACAGATTGCCGCACCTATAAACAGTATAGTGCCGCTTATATCGGTAAGTACCGATATACAACCTTTTTTGCCTTTTATTTCCATAACGCCCTTTAAGGCTAAAAAGGCAAGACTGCCCAAAAGGGGAATAATGAACATAAAAGCTTCTTTCCTGCCTGCAAACACTACATAAACACTTACCGCCGCAATAATGAGCCACTCGGCAATAGCCATAACTGCAGATTGCGAAGTTCCGTTTTTATAATCCGCAAAGCTTCTGACAAGCGCGAATATTAAGCTTAAAATTATTACGCCAACGGTTAGCCAAGGGGAATAGAACTCGCCGATTATACCGATTGCCGCTCCTGTAAATAGTATAGTCCCGCTTATATCGGTAATTACCGAAACATAACCTTTATTGCCTTTGATTTCCATAACCCCTTTGGCGGTTAAAAAAGCAAAGCTTAACAAAAGGGGAATAATGACCATCAAAGCTTCTTTCCCGCCGATAATCACTATATAAATACTTACCGCCGCAATAACGAGCCACTCGGCAATAGCCATAACCGCAGATTGCGAAGTTTCGTTTTTATAATCCGCAAAGCTTCTGACAAGCACGAATGTCAAGCTTAATGCAATTACGGCAATAGATAGCCAAGGAGAATAGAACTCTCCGATTATACCGATTGCCGCACCTATAAATAGTATAATCCCGCCTATATCGGTAATTGATGAAACGTAGCCTTTTTTGCCCCTCATCTCCAAAAATCCCTTAACAAGCAAAAAGACAAGGCTTATTAAAAGAGTAAGGACCACCAAAAGCGCGCTGTCTTCAATATTTATATAAACAGCCGCCCCTATGAGGAAAGCCCATTCTGCAACCCCCATGACGGCAGATTGCAAGCTCTCTTTTTTGTAATCCGCAAAGCTTCTTGTAAGCGCGAGCCCGAATACCAACAAGGGTACAATAAGATTACCTTCATTGCTGAAATAAACGGCGGCAGTAACAATAAGCAAGCTCTCCGCTGTTTTCATAATAACATGAAGTGCCTTTGAGCTTCGCTCGAATTTAAAGAGATACAGTATTATATTCAAAGAAAACATGACGAACAGGAAAGTAAGCCAAATATCGTTAAACAAATCACTATACTCATCAATGAAACGGACCAGAGATATGTGAGTTAATATATAAGAGATGATTTTAACGCAGTTTGTTCGCCTTCTGTAAACGATGGCGTTTTCTTTTTCGTTTTTATTAAGGAAAAACCATTGCCCCGTCATTAAAATAAGGAGCATCAGCAGGTATAGCAGCGGCGCGGCAGAAGAGAGGGATTCCAGCTCATCGTATCCATTTGAAATCATGCAGAAAACATCCGCGCATATCCATATGTTTGCAAAAATCAGATAGACTTTGCTTTTCTGTAATTTGTAAAGCAAAAACATAAACACAGCAAGCGCGAACAGCAGGCTTGTGTATTCCATGGAGCTATAGAAATTATAGATTAACAGAACGGCTGAAGCCGTGCTTAAAAATGAAACGGATATGGTTTCAAGCGTTTTGCTGAGGTTAAATTTCCTTGCCATAATAAGCGTAATGACAATATGCGCGAAAATAACGATTAAGCCAACGACTGTTAAGTAGTAAATGCCTTGGCGGTGAATAACAAACTTCGACAGCGTGTAATTCCACGAGTTGATATAGAAAATATAGTGAAAAGTCACGTTAAGTACATTTAACCCCAATGAAGCAAGCCATAAAAGTTTGTTTGAAACATGCACCAAAACGGCAGCATCCGGCAATTCCGATTTCTTAGCATAGAGCGTCAAGAAATACGATAAAAACGAAGCGCAGATAAATTGCCCTATAAAGCCGAACAATATTAAACCGTCAATGTTTGGAATAAACGCACTTGTCATAAACGCGCTTGCAATAATTGTAAGCACAAACGAGGATAATAGCCCCGGCAGAAAAGTTTTCTTGCAAAAGAAGAAATTCCCTGCTACAATAACGGCGATTCCCACCCATTGGTAAACAAGCAGAAGTCCTAGTTTTTCATAAGATAAGCCGCTCGAAAACGCGAAGCAAAGCGAAATCGCCATGCCGATATGGGCTATTATGCTGAAAAGGCTTGTCCTTATCAGCTTGGACATATAGAGCGTTGCCGCTGTCCATACAAGCAATATAGAAAATGCAACGTAATCGGGGAATTTCCCGAACCAGACATGCGCCATAAGGGTTGAGATAAACAGCGCGCCGCAACCGCACCCTGTGAGTGCCAGCGTAAAATAGTTGCGGTGCTTTTTCATAAGAGCGGCACCGCCCAGAGTTAAAGCAAAGCTGATAACATACATTAAAGCGATTTTTCCGTTATCGTCTATGCGCTCATAGATAAGCGTTCCCAAGAAGATTAAGCCGATAAAGATTAAGACAGCGGCTATTATGCCGAATAATTTCTGCCCAAGCCAAGTTTCGGCGGTGGTTGAAGTTTTGGGTTCGGGGGTTATCTTGGCTTCGGGAGTTATGGGTTTAGTTTCCGTTGGTATAGGGTTTAATTCGTCTGTAAACCGCCGGACTTTTCCCTCGCGGTCGAGTTTTGCCTCCGCCGATATGGGCTTTAACTCGCTTGACTGCTTTGCTTCCACGGGTGGCTTCGGCAGAATTGGTATTGTTTTATAGGGGAGTTCCGTGACTGACCGTTCTGCCTGCGAGGGTTGAGGTTTGGGGATTGAGGGTTGGGGAGCAGCTTGCAGGGGTGAGGGTTGGGGCTTTACAATCGTGGGCTGAGGCGGTTCGTTCTCCTCAGTCCTCGCTCCTAAGTCCTTAATCCTCTTTTCAAGCTCGGCTATTTCATTTTTATGCCGCTCGATTTTAGTTAAGGCTTTTTCTAATTTATCGTAAAGATAAGAGTAGTCGTTATTTAACAGCTTAATTTTTACATGCGCTATACCAACGGCGATTATCAGAATTACGATTAATACACCCATAGCTTAAAGCCCCCTTTAAAAAAATATTGATTTTGCGGTTTAGATGTGATACAATAGAATTAAAGCATAAAAATAATGCTGACTTTAGGGAGGTAATATTATGCAGAATTTGAATTATAACTTCGTTGAATCACCATTGAATACTGCTAGGATTAAGGGGATTGACACAGCATCGCCTGTCGTTATGACTATGACGGAGCAGAGCAAGTGCCTGCGGGCGGAACGAGAAGAGGCGGAAAAGTGGCTTTTGGATACGCTTGCCGAATCAAGGCGGATAGCCGATGAGCAGGGTTGGATTCCGATTGAGGAGTTAGAAAGGGAGTACGGGCTTATATGAAAGTTCAAGTCACGCCTCCCGCTCGTCAGGATATTAAGAATATTGAAACTTATATCAAAGAGGAGTTTGATAATCCGACCGCGGCTAAAAGAGCCGCCGCGAAAATCATTAAGTCGGCAAAATCTCTTGGGTTATCGCCTTACAAAGGTTTTTCGGCTAAAGGAAAATACGGTATTGATACCTCGTATCGTATTCTTGTAAGAGAGCAATACCTTATCTTTTATGAGGTGAACGAAGATACCGACATAGTTAATATTGTTAATGTTTTCCATAGCAAGCAAAATTACATAAATAAGCTATTCCCCGGTTTTCAATATGAGTATGACATTGACGAAGAAAATCTCGAGGGCGAATAACGATTTTACAAAAAAGATGCGCGCTTAATCAACTCCTAAAAAACAAAAACGCCGCCAATTAACATCGGCGGCATAGGCGAACGAATTCCCGGTTTGGTGGGAGAGGGCGGATTCGAACCACCGAAGTCGAAGACGACAGATTTACAGTCTGCTCCCTTTGGCCACTTGGGTACTCTCCCGTTTATATTCATTCTATTGCATCATTATATTATTATATCATACTCGCTTTTGCCGAATGTTAATAAATTGTTAATTTTTCCAAAATTAAAGTTTAACTCAGCGACATGCTGTGTTCATGACTTATATAGCCGTTTAACTATAAAAGCCTGTCCTACTTTATTTTCTTTAAAAAAGTCGGGCGAAACCATTTTATATAGGTTATAATCATAAGGCTCAGCGTTGAATCGTATAGTATAAATACAATATTGCCGAAGCCTAAAAGCCCCGCTATTAAATACTTCCCCGTAAAACCGAATTCCGCGAAAAAATCCATAGCACCGAATATATTTATAATCAAGTAATAAGAGCTTACAATTGCGGCGTTAAACGCGGCGAATTTTAAAACCCACCGAATTACCCGAAGCTTTTTAAGACGCTTTTCAAGCTCCAGTTTAAGCACGGGATAATAGCCGAAAAAAAATATAAAGAATATTGCCGCCTGCTTATCCGGCGTGACAAATATTGATAATACCGCAACGGCGGCATAGGTCACAAAACCCCACGGCACATTGATTTCTATAGCGACCATAGCAATCAGCATCCCCGAAAAAATCGGTAGTGCTAAAGCCAATACAGGAAAAACCGCCGTCAAAAACATCAACAGCAAACAAAGCGAGGATACGACTCCGCCAAAAGCAACCTTATAGCTTACCTTCATAACAGCCGCCCCCTCCTGTATATCATTCCGTATCATGAGCATCAATCGTCAGTTTTTTCATCTCCGCCATATCGTAAAAGGTCTGCTTTAAGCCCATATAAACAATATTGTCAATGATTTGGCGATGAAGCGTAAAATCAAGCTGCAAATAGGCGGAAGCAAGCGCGCCGATTGTAAAGTTTACGCTATGCTCCGTTTTTTTCTTCACATCGTCAAAATCGAATTCGTTAATCAGAACATTGCCTATTACAAGCGGGTTAACCCCGCCGTTTTCATAATCCTCAATTACATTGTCAAAGGCATTCATGATAAACACATACCTGCCCAGAAGAAACCCCACCCGGCGCAAAGGCTCTTTTTCCTGCGGCTTATCAGATAAACGCGCTAAAATTTCGCCCACAATATCCGCAAAAGGCTCGGAGGCTCTGTCAATAGATTTGCACCCCAAATCAGCCAGCTTAGCCTGCTTTTTCAATTTTCTTATGATATATTTAGCAAGCTCGGGATACTTCATCCTCGCTTTTTTATACCCCTTGTTTATAACAGCACCAATTAAACGATTGGTAAATTTATTCTTGCTTCCTACGTTAACGCGCATAAGTATGACGGCAACTGCGGCTGTTAAATCATATTTATCTTGAACCTCAGAATCGGCAGGTGCAGAGCTGTATGCCGATTCAAGCATTGCCAAAAGTGCGAAATCGTAATTCAGCAGTACTTTATTGATTAAACCGTATTGCTTTTTTACGGTTTTTTGCAATTCCTCAAAAATCATTTTATAGTCTTCATAGCAGCATACCTTCATCTGCGGTCTGACGGGTCTGATATATCCAAACATTAACGGTTCACCTCCATCGGTTAGACAGGCGCGGCTCTTATTAACCGCTCTATTGTGCAAGCTCCTTTTCCGCTTTAGTTGCTTCCATATAATCTGCGTTTAAACAGCATGGCTCTGCAAATGCCGCATCTCCCTTTGCAAAGCAAGCGTAGCAAAGGCTTGAAGCAAGCTGTAAGCGCAGCTGCGGAGGAGCGGTCAGCACCTCGGCGTACTCTGCGAATAGCTCTGCGCCATCGCCGTTTATCATTACGCTTCCGTCTAAAGCCGCTGTTTCCTCTGCAATGTCGGTCAGGGGGCGGATTTCGTCATTGGAAATACGGAGAATTTTTTTGCCGTCGCTTTCAAATAAAGCGGTATAAGCAAGCTCGCCCCTTGCTTTCATAACAGGGCGGATATAGCCCGTAACACCCGCTAAATTATAGGCAAGGGATTCCAAGGTTGATATGCCCGCGCATTTTTTTTCCAAAGCATATCCAAACGCCTTAACCGCCGCAATCCCGATTCTCAGCCCCGTATATGAGCCCGGACCGACGGATACGGTGAAGCCGTCAAGAGCGTCAAGGGTTAAGCCCGCATTCCTCAAAACGTCCTTTACGATTGGCATGATTATCTGCGAATGGGTTCGGTTCGCCAATACGGAGGTTTGCGAAATAATGCCGTCTTGGTTGCAAACAGCCGCGGAGGCGGTTTTCCCCGAGGTTTCAATCCCTAATAAAATCAAGCTTCAAACCCCCCTTTGTTGATATAGTCAGCTTCCGCTCGTTCTCCTTGTCCGTATTTTCAAGCGTGATTGTAATAACATCCGAAAGCTCCTCCAACACGTCTGCAATATTCTCCGACCATTCTATGGCTATCACGCAATCATCTGACAGATAATCGAAAAAGCCCGTTGTTTCCAAATCCACCATGTTTGTAACGCGATACATATCAAAATGATACAATATAAGCTCGCCGCCGCTATATTCGTTAACAAGCGCGAAGGTCGGCGAAAAAACAAAATCCTCTAAGCCCATGCCTTTTGCAAGTCCTCGCGTAAAGGTAGTTTTCCCCGCGCCCAAGTCTCCTTTAAAGGCAATGATTTCCCCGCCGCGCAAGCCTTTTCCCAGCTTCTCTGCAAAGGCTTCCGTTTCCTCCGCAGAAAGCATTACTTTTACTATGGAACGCTCGCCCGCGTAAGCTTTAAGCATACCCGATTTGCTTTCGGAAAATCCCAGATTAGCATACCAAGGCTTTAATTTATCCTCGCAAACAAGCGAAACATCCATTTCATATTTATCGGATTGGCAGTAATGAACCAGCCTTGCTACGATTTGCCTGCCGATTCCGCGCCCGCGATAATCCTCCCGCACGCATACGCCGCTAATCACCGCCGCCGTCTGCCCGTCCGATTTCACACGCCCTAAGCCGATGGGGATAAAACCATCGTAGGCATAAACCGAATAAAAGCTTTCATCGGCGGCTTTTTCTATATCAGCTATCGTATAACCCTTTGAGCCGTACCAATTCAAAGACTTGTAAAGGTCAACCGGGTCGGGAGCAAAGCGCGTTTCGGAAAAATACTCTATATCCATAATTATAATTATTCCTCAAAAACCTTGATTTTGTTTAATAGATTAAGCTTAATTTGGGCTATTTTTTCGTTAAATACGCGCTCTGTCATGGACGGGGTTATAAACGCCGATTCATCCTCGGGCTTTGAAGCCCGCGTTAAAAATTCAACCGCGCCGAACAGCTCTGTAATTTGTTTTTCCGTCATAGACTGAACTCTGACATAGAAAGCTCCGTCCCCGTCTTGATAATCGGCAATATAGTCTTTGCTCGAAGCCGCGCTGCATTCCTCCCATTCCAGCGGGAAGCTTTCGCCCCTAGTCTGAACGGCGTTTATTATATCGGCTGTAACCGCGCTGGCAGTCGGCATTTTACCTGCTCCTCTGCCGTAAAACATAACCTCTCCCACTGCGTCCCCATATACTGCAATGCCGTTGAAAACATCGCTTATATGCGAAAAGGGATTGCCGCCGCAAACAAAGGAGGGTCGAACCATAGGCAGTATTTTGCCGTTTTCCAATTCTTTGACAGAGCCGATAAGCTTAACCGCGCCGCCCCAATTCTCGGCATAAGCCGCATCCTCAGCGGTGATTTTAGTGATACCCTCGCAATAAACGCTCTCGGGGTAAACATGCCTGCCGAAAATAAGCGACGATAAAATGCAGATTTTCCTGCTCGCATCGTACCCCTCGACATCATCGGTGGGGTCTTTTTCGGCGTAGCCCAGCTTGCTTGCCAATGCCAGGGCATCTGAAAAATCCATCCCCTCTTTGAGCATTTTAGTTAAAATAAAATTGGTCGTTCCGTTTAAAATTCCTGCCAGCCCGTTGATTTCATTTGCGGCAAGGCAGCTTTTGATTGGTCTTATAATCGGAATCGCGCCGCCTACGGAGGCTTCAAACAGATAGCGGCAGTTATTCTCATTCGCCAATTTCAAAAGCTCCGCGCCCTTATGAGCGACAAGCTCTTTATTGGAGGTGACCACGCTTTTGCCTCGCTTTAAGCACTCCTTGGTAAACTCATAAGCGTGAGTAATCCCGCCCATAACTTCGGCAACAGTTATAACCTCATCGTCATTCAGAATATCATTTATATCTTTCGTTTGCTTATCGGCATAAGGCGTGCCGGACATGTCGGCTATTTCAAGAATATATTTAATATCCAAATCAACGCCGGTTTTTTTTAGGATTGCCCCCCTATTCTTATAAATAAGCTCAACCGTCCCCGAGCCGACTACGCCAAATCCCAGCACAGCAATTTTAGCCATATGAATCAAATCCTTTCAAATTAACAATGAACAATTAACAATGAACAATTATGATTAGTCAATTAACAATTTAAGTTAAGTTTTTAAATGAAGTAATCTCATTACCTCTTTTTCAGTTTCAAACACTCGCTCTGCAATAAAATTGCAGAAGTCTTCTTCCTGCTCTTTTTGTTGATATTGACGAATAGAGCCTAGGTAATCGGAGCGCGAAATCGGCGGAATGATTGCCAGCATATAACCGTCCTGAATTAAAGCGGTATTCATCAAAAGCCTTGCAACCCGCCCGTTACCGTCAATATACGGGTGTATAGTGACAAATTTGAGGTGTAGCATTGCGGCAAATTCTACAGGGTGCATTTGAGCCCGCTCTGATTTAATCCAAGCTTCAAGCCGGAGCATAAGATTCTCGAGGTCATTAGGGGCGGGGAAAACATAATCCGTCCCCGTGACAAAGATTTTCTTCTTGCGCCAAACGCCTGCATTCTCCCTATCAATCTGCCGATAAAAAATTTCATGGAAAGCCTTTATATCCGAAAGAGAAATTTTCCTCTCCCTCAAAAGAGTAAACATATGCTCATAAGCCTCTGCGTGTCCTATGGCTTCAAGGGTATCTCTAAGCGGCTTGCCGCCGATAGTCAGCCCGTCTTCAAGCAATATCTTAGTTTCAATTTCAGTAAGTGAATTTCCCTCTAAAGCATTGCTTGACCACGTAAGCCCGATTCGATAATAGTCCCGAAGCTGTTTGAGCAATTCACCCTCAAAGGGTCTGAGCTTATCGATAACGGCTTTATATTTATCTATTTTTTCATACACGCTCAACTTTCAACTCCCTTAACAATGCACTTAGAGGCAGATATTTCCAAATCAAGGTTACGAATTGCATTTGCTGTAGCAAGCTTTTGATGCGCCTTGATATATGCTTCCATATAATCAAAGTCGGGAGTATTGCCGTTAGTTGCGGGGAGGGAAATAATCACATCATGGGCATCGGAAGCGTAAAAATTTCTTGAGTAACTAAATTTCCCTTTAATGGTTTTTTCAATGCACGTCCCTACGTACAGTAAAAAGTACTTGCTGTACTCATGCTTTTGATTGAACAGTATCGCTACATGGTCGTCAGCACCATACTTATGCCCGCGGTAGAACACCGTCCCAAACATATCAATAGTAAGACTGTTCGGGGGAAACACTTCAGCACTGGGATTACCTATATAACTTGAAAAGCCGCGACCAACAGCTCCGGCTGTGATAAAGGGTAAATCACCAAACATTCTATCAAGCGATTTTATACGTTTTCCTCTTTTTATTGTATCAAACAAATCCCCGATTCTAAACTCGCCCCACTCCACCTCACGCGCCAAAGCTTCTATGTCGCCATCATCAAGCTCATAATTGTCAAACCCCGTCACTTCCAGATAGGCATTTAAGTGCAAATTACGCTTGCGCTCCAAATCAATGACATATTCATTTTGTATATATATTATGTAATCTTCCATATAATCGAAGTTGGGAGTATTGTCGTTGGTTGCGGGGAGAGAAGTCAGTATGTCGTGACTTTGCGAGGAACGTAATTTCTTTCCGTAACTAAATTTTCCTCTTAAAGCAACTTCAAGTGCCGTGCAATAATACAGCATCACTTCTCGTGACAAATGCTTTTTTTCATTCCAATAAACCCCTGTATCATCGCCTGCGGCATACTCATAATTGCGGTAAAATACATTGCCGAATATATCGATTGTGAGCGAATTTTTCGGGAAGCGGCGTACTGATTTATTCCCCACATAGTTGACAAGCCCTGTATTTGTTGTGCCTGCCATTATAAAAGGTAAGTTGCCGTCAATCTGGTCTAATTTTTTGAGCCGTGAGCCTTGTTGAATATTTTCAAACAAATCCCCAACTCTAAATTCCCCCCAACGCACATCCTTTTCGAGTATGCGGCTTTGCGTTGGGGTTATGCTTTTTTTAGGCGTTCCGCCATCTCGTTTCCTGTAAATCCGCTTTTGATTCGTTGCGTGACTTCCCAAGCCAAATAATCGCCTACAGTTTTTTCAAAGTCGCTTTTTTGCGGTTTGGCATTTATTTTTTTGTGCTGCTCGAAGTTCCAATCCGCCCCGCTGTCGGTTATCGTGTCTTCAACATAAATTTCCGGCAATTCCCAAAGCTCATTGTGAAATTCAGGGTGCTTATCGGAGTTTAAACCCATATTAAAGATAATCGGAATATCCGCATATCGCTCTTTGGGTTTGTCAATTTCGTTAATCCCTCTTTTTGTCCGCTTATATCCATCTTGCCGAAAATCAATGAATTTGACTATATCTGTCTTGAATTTATGAGGAGTTCCCGCCTCAATAACATAAATACTTGTCTGCACACCCGCATACGGCAAAAAGAGGTCAACAGGCATTTTTATACTCGCCAAAAGCCGATTTTTCAGCAGTATTTCTTTATTGCTTTTTACTGCCTTACCGCTCCCTGCCGAATCCTGTATAATGATAGCCGCTCTGCCGCCTTTTTTCATATGCTTTAAACCAAAAGCCAAAAACGGCATACCATTTTCGCTGTAAGTAAACGGCGGATTAAGCAGCAAAGCCGTTGCGTTAAAATCCTTATAAAGCTCTTCCGGCTGGTCAAATGACGAGCCTTTTTCTATTTTCGCGCTCCCATCGCCCCGCATTATCATATTTGTAGCGGCAAGAGTATACATTTGCGAATCCCGCTCAATCCCCATAAGCTGTGAGTTCTTTATTTTCTCAATTTTATTATTAGCTTTTGTTGTCCCTTTGCCGTATTTTTCGTTTACTTCCAAGGTCATCAGCTCCATGCAGGAAATCAAGAATCCCGCCGAGCCTGTAGCAACGTCAAGCACCCGTGAGTCTTTGTCGATTCCGAGCATCTGCGCCATAAGCTTTGTGATGTACGGCGGAGTTAAGACAATTCCTATTTCTTTCCCATCGCCCAACGCATATTTCAAAAATATTGAATACATCTCACCTATAATGTCAAGATGCCCCGCCGTCCCCGTTATCCTTGTAAATACGTTATCATACACATATTGAAACACCTGCCTTGTTATAGAAGCGTTGCCTTTAATATTTTTGGAAACAAGCGGGGAAACCTCCGTGTATTTATCTCTGTCAGAATCAATTGAAATCCTGTCAAACGATGAAAGCATCAGCTTCTTTTTATTATCGGGAACGCCTTTGTTTGTCAAATATTCATCAATCTGCGATAATATCTTCACGCCGTCCCGGTGCTTTTCCGTTTGTGTTCCGTTTAATACCTTAGGTGCAAGCCCTTCTAAGAGCATTTCCCCGTTGCCGTCAATAATATCCTGCATAGAAAGCAACATACCCGATACATATATTACACGCTCAGCCACACCGATAGAATGGTCATTCATCAGCTTATTTAATTTGTTTGCGTGTAAATGCAAGTCCTCTTGTGATTTTATTAAAATTTCGTGCTTTTCTTCCTCAGTTAGTGTTGCGTCGGCAATAAAAGTATTGAAAGCAGAATGATTTTCAAGAAAATCAAGAGCAGTATAATCAGTCATCAGCTTAGGTTCGCCCTCGTAACCAAAAACATAATTAACCGTAACCGTTAAATCATCACTTGTATCGCCCGCTATACCCACCGCTATAACGCTGTCATACCTACCCGAATGAATCATATGACGAGCATAAGAAACAGCACCGTTCACAGCAAAGTCCTGCACATCTCTGTCATTTTTACTTATGCCGTCTTTAGTCAGCTTTTGCAACTTTTTCAATCCAACCTTGTTTTCGATGATTACGGGAACGCCGTATTTTTCAACCGTAAAATCAGGTACTCCCGTTCCCGCTTTGCTTTCAGTCTTTGATGAACCTTTGAGAGAGGCTTTTAAATAATCGCTCATATTACGTTGGTCATTGAAATCTTTTTTTAATTTCAGACCTATACTTGTTAATTTGCCCTCAACATAACGGTCAACATCTCTTTCATCTTGAAACCGCACCATATTAAACTCCTCCTAATTTTAGCTCTCTTTTAATAACATATTTAGTAGCAGATATTTCCAAATCAAGGTTGCGGATTGCATTTGCTGTAACAAGCTTTTGCTGTGCCTTGATATATGCTTCCATATAATCAAAGTCGGGGGTATTGCCGTTAGTTGCGGGGAGGCAAACAAGTATGTCGTGACTTTGCGAGGAACGCAATTTCTTTCCGTAACTAAATTTTCCTCTTAAAGCAACTTCAAGTGCCGTGCAATAATACAGCATCACTTCTCGTGACAAATGCTTTTTTTCATTCCAATAAACCCCTGTATCATCGCCTGCGGCATACTCATAATTGCGGTAAAACACATTGCCGAATATATCAATTGTGAGCGAATTTTTCGGGAAGCGGCGTACTAATGTATTCCCAACATAGTTGACAAGCCCTGTATTTGTTGTGCCTGCCATTATAAAAGGTAAATCGCCGTCAATCTGGTCTAATTTTTTCAAACGTGAGCCTTGTTGAATATTTTCAAACAAATCCCCAACCCTAAATTCCCCCCATTTCACATCACGCTCTAAAGCTTCTATGTCGGCATTATCAAGTTCATAGTTAGCAAATCCTGTCACTTTAAGATAGGCATTTAAGTGCAAATTACGCTTGCGTTCCAAATCAATGACATACTCATTTTGTATGTGGGTTATGTAATCTTCCATATAATTAAAGTCGGGGGTGTTGTCAGCGGTTATAGGGAGTTGGATAGCAGTCTTTTTTAAACCTATTTTGGTTGCCTTTGCGTTGTAGGAGAATCTCTCCGATATTACCTTTTTTATAGCTGTCATGATATATAAAGCGGTTAGCCTATTTAGAGTTTCTGCTTGCAAAACACTTGTTGCACCGTGACCGTCTTTTAAATAAAACGGAGTTTCCAAGTAAACGATATTTTGATTGTTAGAGTGAATTAAAATAGTAGGTTTCCCATTTTTATTGTTTAAAACCTCTTGTGATAATTCACAGTATGTTATTATGCCGTTGTTAGCTATCGCTTGCCCGTAAAACGGATATTTTTCTTCGCTTGAAATGCTCAGTCTTTTCAAATGTAAAGGATTTATTTCTTTTTGCTCTTGCCAATTTAGTACATCTTCTAATTTGAATTCCCCCCAACGCACATCCTTTTCGAGTATGGTGCTTTGCGCTGGAGCTTTAGGCTCTTTATTCATATCAACCCTCAACTCCCAAAATCCCTTTCAACTCCCCAAACACTTCAACCAAAGGCTCAAAATCCTTAACTTCCTCCGCATATCGAACAGCCCTTTTCATCGTTTCATCATCAATTTCAAGTTCATCAGGGTAACGAGGAAGAACGCCAAAATGTGTAAGCAATTCACATTGATTTACAATCATTTCAAATGAATTGTCAAATTTTAAACACATTTTGCGAAGAGTATGCAAATCGTGAATTTTAGGCGGCTCTAATATTCCATTATATATCAAATAGCCTTTAAGAAATTTTTCAGCGGATTGCTGACAAAGAAAACAAACTGTTTCAACAGGAATAGGTCTCATTGTGAGCAAATAGACGGCGGTTTTTAAATCCCTTTCGGCAAACTCAAACCAATGTAGATTATGTTCATTGTCCATATATAACAACTCCCTCTCTCGCAATTACTTTATCAAATGTTGCTACTTGTTTTCTCTGATGAAATTTGGTTGACCTCTTAATTATCAAATCCATAGGCATATCAAATGACGTATGTCTCAATCCTCGTCTTACATCTACCTGCAAATCAATTATTTTGCCAACATTGTCCGGTGCAATCACACAAATATCAAGGTCGCTGTCCTTATGCGGCGTGCCGTTGACAAATGAGCCGAAAAGATAAATCGCTTCGGTATCGGGTATTACTTTAAGAACGCTCTCTTTTATCAACCTCAAATTCTCCTGAACAGCACTATCCATATAAGGCATATAATCCGACATACTCAAACCTCCTCAATTTTAGTAGCTCTGTCCATTATGATTATTCGTTACGCACGAGCATTTACACTCCAATTAACGCCAAACTTATCTTTAACATACCCATACAAACTTGTCCAAAATTGAGGCTCCAGCCGGTCAACTATTGTACCGCCATCAATTAACTTGTCCCATACCTTTTTAACTTCTTCGTCTGTATCGAGAACTATCGTAAAGCAATGATGTTCGCTTGAAACAGGTGTTTCTACGCCATCAGAAAAAGCACAAACTGTGCCAAATAATTCGATTTCTGAGTGCATTACAAAGTTTGGGGGAACTTCCCCCATTCCGGCATCGGC
>Ga0099364_10006122_pt1 | contig 17604 bp, 16 predicted proteins | sample TergutTh196P3_FD_73070 | JGI IMG/M metagenome (GOLD analysis project Ga0099364, IMG submission 73070) | Microcerotermes parvus P3 segment gut microbial communities from Pointe-Noire, Republic of the Congo - Th196 P3 | ecosystem: Host-associated > Arthropoda: Insects > Digestive system > Gut ...
CGGGTTATGTGATTGCCATCTCCGCGTTTTTGTATACATCGCCGTAAGCGTGCCTGCCGATTACTATTGGTTTTTTCCAGGAGCTTACAGCAGGGGAAATACATGAAACATAGATGGGTTTGCGGAAAACAGTGCCGTCCAGTATTGCCCTTATCGTGGCATTGGGGCTGGGAAGGAGCTGTTTTAGATTATATTCTTTTTGACGATCCAGCGTGCTTGTAATTGTAGCGCACTTAACACCAACACCAAGGCGCTGAATAGCTTTTGCTGATTCTACAGTAACCCTATCATCTGTATTGTCACGGTTTTCAATGCCAAGATCAAAGTATTCGATTTTAAGTTCAATAAATGGTTCAAGGAGTTTTTCTTTTACGAGCGCCCAAAGTACGCGCGTCATTTCATCTCCGTCCATTTCAACAACAGGGTTTTTCATTTTAATTCGATTCATGATTATAGCTTATACTAATTTTATTGTTTTTTACAGAGCTGCTTTTACAGGGGTTCTGTTACAAGTATATTTTTTTCTCTGTCAAATCTTATTCTTACTTTTTTTAAGGGTTCGCTTACAACAATTGTTGCCTGGCATATTTCAATGCATGTTCCAACTGCTATTTCTCCGGTAACTTCAACTGCGGCATTTTCATTTTTAATTACATTACCCATTAAATCGCTTATTATTGCAGAGGCCTTTTTTTGTTCTTCTGTAAGCCTTAGCCGCAGTTCTTCCAGTTTATCTTTTTTATCCTGGGAAACAGATGGGTCTTCAAGCAGTTTATAAATGGAGTTCAATTTTCCTGCCAAAAGCCTTAATGCATTGCTGCTTCTCTCCTTTTCCTGCTCTGCTGTAAAGTCAAGGCCGCAGCGTAAACTGACTCCTCTTGAGGATTTTCTGCCTATTGCCGCTGCCCGTATTCCATCAATGGCAGAGAGTTCACCGCCTATGATTTTTCCCTTGTCTCCCAGCTCTATTTTTTCCATTGAATATATATACGAATTTACTATGTCAGAATTGGCAAAAACAGTTTTCCGGCAGGCAATTCTGCAGTTCTCAATAAACTTTGTTCTGATGTTTCCGCCGACTTTTATCAGAGCCATGCCCCTGCCTATGATTCCACCGGCAACATTGAGATCGCCCTTTGTTGTAACGTCTGTAACATCAAATGTCTGTTTTATTGTAAGGGAGCCGCCGCAATATATTTTAAAACCATCAGAAACCGGGCCTTCAATTACTATGTCTCCGGGAAAAGCAATATTCCCTGTTTTATAGCCCACAGGCCCTTTTATATCCAGGGATTGATTTATGGCAAGAACACCCTGAACTTCAATCAATTGACCATCTATGGCAGCAATAAGGAACTTATCATGCATTTTTGTATTATTTCCAGGCTGCACGCCCTGCGGATAAATAACCTTATATGCAATAGTCTGCCCATGGATATTTATTCCGTCTACACCTGGTTTTCTGGGGTTTTTCCTGGCTAAAACCTGTCCCTTTTTTACTATCAAAAATGGCGTAAAAGCCTTATAATCTATTCTTTTATTCCTGTCAGGGATGCTACCAGGCTTTTCTTTGGGTTTTTCCATGGTATTGAAGGTCTTTTTTTGATCCAGCTGGGGATTTTTCTGTAAATATTCAATTACTTCATCTTTGGGCGGATTTCCGCGGGCAATTAGCAGATTTGTTATTGTTTCTCTTTCTGTATTACATGAAAATATTGCTTTTTCAATTATATCGTCCAGAACACCATATATAATATTATAACTATTCAAAACAGAACTAACATAATCAGGTGTCAAAAGCTCATTAGTTCCATCAGGAGGATAAAAGTCTGCCCTGGCTTCCATGGTATCTTCTGAGATATATATTTTTATCATGGCTTCGCCGTAATTTCTGGCGATCCCTTCGGGGATTGCGGATACTTCCATATATTATTATCGGAATATACATACTTAATTATTATTTTCTTGAAAAGATTTGAATTTATGCGTATATTTATACAAGGAGTTGTAAAATTATCCTTGAAAGAAAGGCAAAACCGGCTAAAAGCCATTAAAAAACTTATAAGATCCTTTGAGATAGAATCCCAGGAAAGCCTTCTTGAGCATCTTAAAAATGAAGGGTTTGACGTTACACAGGCAACCCTGTCCAGAGACCTCAAGGTTTTAAAAGTGGGGAAAATATCCAATGGCAAGGAAGGATATGTCTATATGCTTTCTGATAATGAAGACATAAAAGAGACAGGCCGTACTTTTGCCAATGATTTTCTGCGCGGCTATATTTCTATCAAATGGTCAGGAAATATGGTAGTAATAAAAACCCATTCCGGTTATTCTGACTCTGTAGCAATGGCTATTGATAAGTTTATTGATAATTTTAACCTGGATTGTGTTTTAGGCACCATATCAGGAAGGGATAATACTGTTTTTGCTGTGTTAAAAGAAGGCATAAATGGCGAAGTTTTTTTTAATGATCTAAAAAAATATATACCTGAATTGGAGGAAAATAAATTATGAATTATCTTGATTTTGACAAAACCGCTGCTTACAAGAATCTTCAAAAACTTGCGGAAACCGGGAAAAAGCTGGATTTTTCTGCTTTTTTAACAGCACAAAGGGTTGAGAAATCAGTTGTTGCGCTTGGCGGCGGCCTTTATTTTAACTGGGCTGCCAGGGCAGTTGATGAGCAAACGCTTGGCGCTTTGCAGGCTCTTTCTGACGAGATGGAGCTTATAGGCAAATACAGGGAGCTTTGCGAAGGTGCAATTATAAACACAACAGAAAACCGCATGGTTCTGCATCAGCTCCTGCGCTGCCCTGATTCTGCTTCAGTTACAGGGAAAAAAGTTATCCATGAAGGCAAGGATATAGGTGAATTCTACCAAAAAGAACTTAAGCGGTTTTCTGCTTTTGCTGACAAGGTAAGGTCAGGGGAAATCCGGCCATCTTCGGAAAAGGTTTTTTCCGCGGTCTGCCAGATTGGAATAGGCGGATCAGACCTGGGGCCGCGTGCTCTGTTGCTGGCTTTGCAGAACTGGGCTAAGGCAGAGCCCGCATCTTCCAGCACAAGCAAAAAGCAGCTTAGAGCTGAGTTTATTTCCAATGTTGATCCTGATGATGCCTCGCGCATCTGCTCAGAGCTGCCCCTTTCAGAGACGCTTTTTGTGCTTGTTTCCAAAAGCGGCACAACACTTGAGACCCTGACAAATGAGCTGTTTGTAAAGGAAAAGCTTAAAAAAGCAGGTCTTGATCCAGCAAAGCACATGGTAGCTGTAACAAGCGAGACAAGCCCGCTTGCGCATAATCCTGTATACCTTGATTCTTTTTATATCGATGATTTTATCGGAGGCCGTTACTCGTCATGCTCTGCTGTGGGCGGTGTAATACTTTCTTTGGTTTTTGGCAGCGATGTTTTTAAAGAGTTTCTTTCCGGTGCGCATGAAGCTGACATGGCAGCTCTTGAAAAAGACATTTTAAAAAACCCCAGCCTGCTTGACGCGCTTTTGGGTGTTTGGGAAAGAAACTTCCTCGGGTTTCCCTCAACAGCAGTGCTTCCATACAGCCAGGGCCTTTCCCGTTTTCCAGCTCATTTGCAGCAGCTGGACATGGAGTCAAACGGAAAAAGGGTAAACAGGGATGGTCAGCCCTTGTCGTATGTAACAGGCCCTGTTATTTTCGGCGAACCGGGAACAAACGGCCAGCATTCATTTTACCAGCTGCTGCATCAGGGGCAGGATGTAATACCATTGCAGTTTGTGGGTTTTAATGAAAGCCAGCTCAAAGACGATATCGATGTACAGGGCTCAAACAGTCAGACAAAGCTAAACGCAAACCTGGCTGCGCAGATTGTTGCTTTTGCCATGGGTAAAAAAGATTCTAATGGCGCAAAGGATTTCCCTGGAGGAAAGCCTTCAAGCCTTATCTATGGAAAAAGGCTTACTCCAAAAAGCCTTGGCGCGCTTTTGGCGCATTTTGAAAACAAGGTGATGTTTCAGGGTTTTATCTGGAATATAAACAGTTTTGATCAGGAAGGGGTGCAGCTGGGCAAGGTGCTTGCAAAAAAAATCCTTGATGCCAAAAATTCTTCGTCAGGTGATGTTGTGCTTGACGCTTATGGAAAACTTCTGGGGATATAGGCTGAGAGCCGGGAAAGGCCGGGTGGAAATGGCTGGCCGGCAACTGGACTGGAAGCGCCAGTCTGCCTCAGCCCTTGCACAGAGCTTCTGCAAAGCGAAGTACATTGTAAAAGTTTTCCGGGGTTAACCTGAACTGACTGTCCTTTTCTGTATTTAATATCTGCCAGGTTTCCGGGATCAAGAACTGCTTTCCGGCATTTCTGGATTTCTGACTTACAAGGACATCTGCAAAGTCCGGGTCCCGGCGAAGCATTGAGATAAGCTTTGAACTCTCGTTTGACGGCAGGGCTGTTATGGTCTGGGCTGCAAGGCCGGCATGCAGAAATCCAGCATCATCAGAAAAGGGCGTTGGAGCCAGCGCTACCTTTGACATACCAAGATGTTTGGTTATATCTAGAGCATATTTCTGCAAGTCTTTTATTGAAGTTCGTATTTTATTTATTCTCTCTGAGTTTTCATTTTTTAGTAAATGTTCAGCCGTTGTTGAAATAATAAGTGTGTCTCCCCGGCCGCATGCGTCAAAATTGTAGATCCTTGCATTTTCAAGACCGGCATTAATAAGCCCTGTTGCCAGGGTATAAGCACCCTGATCTTTTATACCTTCTCCTCGTGCAAGTTCTTCCTTGTCTGTAAAAATTATATACCAGCCTTGTATATTGTTTTTTATAAGTTTTAAAGCTGTTTCAATTAATATAAAAACCGCAGCGCTGTTATCGTTTGCACCCTGACTGCCTTGAACCCTGTCATAATGCGCTACAAGTATTGCCTGCTTTTTTTTTGGTACATGGATAACACCATTGGGTGTTTTGGATGTTTCGCCTGGCTTGGGCGCAATAAAAAAATGCCTGTTCCCGGAAATGGTAATAACCTTGTTTTCAATACCTGCTTCTTCAAGGACATTTTTTAAAACTGCAAACCTGTCAATATCAGGTGCGATAAAATTTTTAAACCAATTCCACGGCATGTGTCCTGGCATAAGGCTTTTCATAAGACAAACGCCTCTTTCCTGAATAATTTATCCAGAAGAATTCTTATAATGCGTATTGTCTGCTTCTGTTGATTACCGTAACGGTGGGCAAAATTTTTTGCAGAAGCTGTTACAGAATAATTGTAACCTTTGTTTCTTTTTTGAAAATCCCAGTGCCTTACAATCAATATATAAAGATCGCTTGTACTTTTCCCGGGAAAAACAGAATCAAGTTTTTCCTTGTTGATTATTTTTATTATTGGTTTATAAATTTTTTTGTACCAGGAAACAAGCGCATCGGAAAAAGGTATTTCTTTTTGCTCATCAAGATTCAAATAATATTTGTGATCAAGGATATGCATATAGATCCTGTCATAAGATCCGGTTGCCGTAAAATTTAATCCATTATCTCCTGTAAGTTCAAGGAAAAGGGTTTTTTCGTAAAAAATTTTCTTTTCAAGATCGATAACTGCCTTTCTTAGATCATCTGTTGTCATGGAAGGGGCAATGCTTATTTCCGAAGAAAGGCTTGTTACCTCAGCATCAATTGCCTCTCCGCCTTCCAATCGCGCAACAGAAACACGGTGGTTGCCGTCACGTACAAAATAAGCGCCTCCGATTTCATATAATGATATTGCCGGAAGCGGTATATCTTTAATCTGCGCCCTGTTAATATTTTCCCAGCGCGCTCTCATAAATTCTTTTCTTGGATGGAAGTTTTTGTTAAAATCCCTGTAACGGCCTTCGCTTCCAACAATCAGATTTAAAGGAATTGTCTTCATCCCCATATAAATTTGATTTTTTGGTTTAAGTATTTCTTTTACATCATTGAATGAGAGAAGATCATCCTGTTTTGAATTCATTATATTTGATAATTTTGATATAAATGCCTTGTTCCTTGCCCTGGTAAAGTTTTCTGCTGCAATGGTGTAATCATAGGAAAGTGTATTTTTTTCGTTATTAATATCGTTCATAGTATATCTTCAGTATTAATAATATAATGGCTGTAGGCATTTACTACCAGTGTGTCCAGATACTTTGTAGCTCTGACTTCAGACAGGTCGTAAAGGTGAATATGCCCGTGAATCAGGTATTTGGGTTTAAAGGCTTTCATAAACCACAAAAAATGTTTGAACCCCCAATGACATTTATCTTCCCTGTCGTGAATGCCTTTGGGTGATGCATGTGTTAAAAGTATATCCACATAGCGTCCACGGAAAATTTTGTTAAAAAAAAGAGCAGTCAATATTTTTAGTATTTCAAGTTTCATCTGGAATTCCGTGTACTGATTTTCTCCGTTGTTATACTTCATGCAGCCGCCAAAACCCGCAATGATAATGCCGTTATCATATTTTACTTTTGTCCCTATATGTGTGGCGCCGGAATATGAATCCATATCATAATAAAATGTATTTGCAGTTTGTGTGCCTTTGTATTTTTTGTAATCTTTTAAATTGTGGTTCCCGAATACGAAAAATGCCGGTTTGTTAAGGCTTGAAATAATAAAGTCAAGGTAATCCATTGGGAGGTCACCTGCGCTTAAAATCAAGTCAACATCGGCAAAGCGTTCTTTTATGGAATTTGTGTACACAAGAGGGTCTATCATGTCGGAAACACAAAGTATCTTCATGATTATTTTGACTTGCGATACTCCTGTAATTGAACAAGACGCTCGCCCACATCCCTGAAGTTTTTCTTTTTGGCATAGATTCTTTCATACTGCTCAACTGCCTTGGGAAACTCCTGCTTTTTCTCAAAGCACATACCAAGAAAATAGCGTGCGTATAATCCTTCTGCTCCGCCTTCCTCTTCAATGATTTTAACTGCCCTTTCCAGCTCTGTAATGGCCTTGTCTATCATCTTCAATGACATATAACAGCTTCCAAGTTCCACAAGTGCCTTGACTTTGTACTCCTGATCCCGGGAAGCGCTTTCAAGGAAGGGCAGGGCCCCGTTATAATTTTTTGCATCTTTTTGGATTTTTCCCCTGAAAAAGAGTGCTTTTACATTATTGGGTTCCAGTTTAAGAACAGCATCAAGAACAGCATCAGCTTCTTTAAGACTTTTTTCATTGTAAAGAATGATTCCCAATTCTATCTGATACTGGGGTTCTTTTGGATTAAGGGATATGGCCTTGTTTATATGGCTTTTTGCAAGGTCGCTCCGGTTTCTGTTGTTGAAGATCATTCCGGCAAGATAATAGAATTCTGCGTTTTCCGGCTGTATTTTTATTAAGAGCAGGTATTCCTTAAGCGCTTCTTCGCTCTCATTATACTTTTGATAAAGCCTTGCTATGGTCTGGCGGAACTCTGTCTCCGGGATATTTTTGCCTTCTATGCCCAGGCGGCTTACGCTCTTAAATTCCCGTAAAGCCTGTTCTTCCCTTTTGTCTGCCAAAAGTGCCTTGGCCAAATAATAATGGGCTTCCGCGTTTTTAGGGTCATTTTCTACAGCAGCCTTGCCGGCCTTTATTGCCTGCAGCACCTTGTTATTGTCAAGATAACTTGCAGAGGCAGCTGTTTTACCGGATATAATGCCGTTTTTTATCAGGTAGAATATGAGGAACCCTACTCCTACAATAATAACAAGTACAATCGCCAATGGTACAGTCATATATTTCTCCAATTTAAGTGATTTTTTTTACTGATTTTTTTCCGATAATATTATATATTGGTAATAAAAAAGAGTGAAGGGAGTAATATGACAAAGAATACGTTCTTACCGGTTAAATACTGTCTTTTTTGTATATTTTTCGTATTTTGCCTTTATCCGGCCTTTTCGCAAGCTTCTTTTTTACAGGGAGAGGCTGCTTTTTTGGCAAACAGGCCCCAGGAAGCAATTACCCATCTTGAAGCAGCTATTCGTGATGATCCTGCCCATGTCCAGGCTTTTTTGTATCTGGGTATAAGCTATTTACAGCTTGATCGCAGGGACGATGCCATTGCCATCTACCAGCGTATACTTCCAAGGGCCGGGGCAGAAACAGCAAGAATAGCCTTTAACCTTGGAAACATATATTTTTTAAACCGGGAACATTCTCTTGCCATAGAATCTTATACACAGGCTCTTGAAGCAGATCCCAGGTTTGCAACAGCCCTATTGAACAGGGCAAATGCCAAAGTTGCCATGGGACAATATAATGATGCAATAGTAGATTACGAAAGATATCTAAGCCTGGAACCTTATTCTTCTCAAAGTGGTCAGATAAGAAGGCTTGTTAATTTCATAAGGGATGAAGCTGCGGCAATGGAAAGACGCTTGCAGGAAGAAAGGGCAGCAGAAGAACAGCGAAGGCTTATTGCTGAAGAAAACCAGCGTTTGGAAGCTGAAAGAAGACGTCAGCTGCTTGATGATGTTTCAGCCTCGCTTCAGGCTGCGTCCGAGGATTTAACAAGTCTTTCTGCAGGGAATGAAGGTATTCAAGGGTATGACGGTCAGTTTGAACTTGAGTAAAGTTAGAAAAAGAGAGTAAAAATGGATAAAAAGAAACTTATAATTTTAACATCAGCGGTAGTCCTGCTGATTTTCGGTCTTGTGCTTTTTTTTGCTTTAAGGGGTAATTCTGGTTTAAGCAGTGATATCCTTGAACAAAGAAGGCAGAACACAATAACCCTTGCAATGGAATACGCAAATATGGGCGACTTTCAGCGGGCTTTGGAGCTGCTTGATGCCTTGCTTATAGAAGATGTAAATGATGAAGCAATACGCCAATTAAGAGCTGAAATCCTTGCAATGAGGGCGCAAGCGCAAGGCCTGGCTGAAAACGAGCTTGGCCTTAACGCGGGCGCAGTAGACATTACCGCAAGCTTTTCAGATAACAACGTGTTTGATGATGCTGCTGAACGCAGGGCCCAAGCAGCTGCAGAAGAGGAAAGGCGCAGAGCACAGGAAGCAGAGCTCTCGCGTGTTTCCGCTGAAAGACGTGCGCAGATGGAAGCAGTCCTGGACCTTATATCCGAAGGCAGGCTTGCCCTTGAACGCGGTGATTATAACAGTGCTGCCAGGGCCTTTGCAGAAGCCCAGAACCGCATACCTCAAGGAGACGACAGGTTTAATGCCCAGGTTCTCGCGGAAATCGCAGATGCCTGGTATTCTGCGGGCAACCCTGCAACACCCGAAGGCCGCGACGCGCTTAACCGCGCAGAAGCTCTGGCAAGGCAAGCCATAGCCATTGACCCCGCGCAAGCCCTGCCGCATTATACACTTGGAAGAATAAGCCGCGATCGCGGTGATACAAACAGCGCAATATCTCAATTTAGTGAAGCTGCGCGTCTTGACCCCAATAGTTTTGTTTATTCTTATGAACTGGGACGTACATATTTCAGTCTTGGCAGATTTGCAGATGCAAGGCAGGCTTTTGAAAACTCAGTGCGCATACAACCCAATAATGAAACTGCCTGGTATAATCTGGGCGGTACCATGCGCCAGCTTGGCAGACAGGCTGATGCACTTTCTGCTTTCAGAAGAGCTGTGTCCATAAGATCTGATTATGCTGCGGCTCACAGGGAAATAGGACGTCTCCTTTCGGCATCAGGGAATTTTACCAGCGCCATAGAATCGTTTAATACAGCATTACGCCATAACCCTTCTGACCTTGCCTCAATCAGAGAACTTGGCGCTGCACAGTCAAGCATAAATAATTTTACCCAGGCAGAGGCATCGTTTAACAGGGCTTTGGCTATTTCACCTGATGACCCGCAGACCAATTTTAATATGGCAGTGGTCAAGCTTGAGCTGAATAAGCCGGGTGAAGCCCTTACTTTTGCAAGAAGGGCAGCGGATGCTGTGCCTACAAATGCTGCTTATGCATATACACTTGGCCAGGCTTTTGAAGCAGCTGATGAATTTGAAAATGCGATTAACGCATACAGGCGATCCATTAGCCTTGAACCCTCTTATGTCAAACCCATGGTGAACCTTGGAAGCATATACCTTGAATACGGTTTTACAAACGAAGCGCTGAATTTTTTCCAGCAGGCATATAATCTGGAACCTGCTTCTTTTGAAGTGAACAATAATCTTGGAAATGTTTATACAAGACTTGAAAACTGGAACCTAAGTGTAACGCATTTTGAGAGAGCACTTACAATCCAGCCTGCAAATACCACAGCCAGATTGAATTTGGCAAGGGCGTTTGTAGGCCAGGGCCAGCTGGCTCTGGCAGCAGCAGCTTACAGGGATCTTATTACCCTTGCCCCGTCCAACTGGGATGCTGTCTTTGAACTTGGCAAGACCTATGTCAGCCTTGGAGAGTCCAGCCAAGCAAGGCAGACATTGCAGGGGCTTATTACAGGAAATCCTTCGTATAACAACCGCGGCGAAGCAGAGAGAATATTGGCAGGCCTGTAATACTCATTACAATCTCACTATAACTATAGTATAATTATCCCAATCTTAATATGTCGAAATGAGGTGATGGTATGAAAAAACAGGAACCTGGTAAGCCAAGATATAAAAGTAAAATTGCTGTAAAAGCACGCAACAGAATTACAATCCTGCTTGCATTGATCCTGTTACTGATGGTTGCTGTCTCGGCAGTGATAATCCTAAATACCCCCAGTATGCATGCCAATATGACTGATCTCCTGCCCCTGGTTATTGTAATGCTGGCAGCCTTGTCTTTGTATGTATTCAGCGGGAACGCCCTGATGACAAGGCTTGTTTTTAATCCCTTAAACCGCGTAACTCAAAACATATCAGAAGGAAAAAACTCTGAAACGGATTTTTTTGGCAGTGATCGCGACGACGAAATCGGAGAGCTTGCACGAACCATATGGAACGCAAGCCATGAACAGAAGCGCCAGGCAGCGGAACTTCGCAAGGCTGATGAGTATACAAAGCTCATGCTTGACGCGACACCCCTTGCATGCCGTATATGGGACAAGAACTTCAACATCATAGATTGCAATGAAGAAACAGTCAGGCTTTTTGGTTTGAAAAGCAAGAAGGAATATATAGAAAAGTTTTTGGATGTATCACCAGAGTACCAGCCTGAAGGTTCTCTTTCGTCTGATTTGATGATCCCGTATTTTAAAAAAGCAATCCAGGACGGAAAATATACTTTTGAATGGATGTATAAAACCATAGACAATGAACCGCTTCCAGCAGAAGTTACACTTGTCCGTGTTCCTCATGAAGATGACTTTATAGTTGCCGGTTATACCCGGGATCTTCGTGAACACAAGCACATGATGAATGAGATCGAACATCAGGACAATCTGCTCCATGTTGTAAATAGTGCGGCATCCATAATCCTTGCTGCTGATGACGAGGATGATTTTGAAGCTTCTTTGCAGAAAGGCATGGAGCTTATGGGAAGCTGCGTTGGCGTTGATTTTGTTGAGATCTGGCAGAACGAAGTTTTAAACGGGGAGCTTCATGCTGTTCTAAGGCACAAATGGTTCAGTGACTACGGGCGGCTTAATGCAGGCCCTCCAATTTCAAATTTTCCCTACAGCGTTTCACCTAAATGGGACTCAAGGTTTTCTCAGGGTGAATATATGAATGGGCCGGTTTCCGGTTTTTCAAAAGAGGATCAGGATTTTTTACACCCCTTTGGGATAAAATCCAGCATTATACTCCCCTTATTTTTTCAGAGTCAGCTTTGGGGTTTTTGCTGCATTGACGACTGCCGCCAAGAACGTTCTTTTGCAGACGGAGAGGTTGATATACTGCGTTCAGGATGTCTTATGATGGCCAGTGCTGTTAACCGTCATCAGCAGTCGATCAAGCTTCGTCAGATGCAAAAGAACACACAGGCTTTACTGGATGCCATGCCCATGACCTGTCACCTATGGCGCAGGGACGGTTCGATCCTTGACTGCAATGCAGAAGCGGTCAAGCTGTTTAATGCAAAAGATAAACAGGACTTTGCAGATCGGTTTATGGATATATCTCCTGAACACCAGAACAACGGCCGGCTCAGCTCCGAGTTATTAAACATATATCTTGGAATAGCGTTTGACAAGGGCAGGCTTGTTTTTGAATGGCTGCACCGGAAGCTGGATGACCATACGCCTGTACCTATGGAATCAACAGCTGTACGTCTGGATTTTGGAGATGAAGAAGTTGTGGCAGCCTATTGCAGAGACCTTAGAGAACACAAACAGATGATGGCGGAAATTGAAAAGCAGGGACTTCAGCTCAGTGCCGCGTTAAATGAAGCAAGGGATGCCAACCACGCCAAAACAAGCTTCCTTGCAAACATGAGCCACGAGATGCGCACCCCTCTTAACGCGGTCATAGGCCTTTCTGAACTTACCATGGAAGCAGACGGAGTAAACGAAGATGTCCTTTTAAATCTTGTAAAGATAAACAACGCCGGCATGACATTATTAAGTACGGTAAACGATATTCTTGATATATCTAAAATAGAAGCAGGCAAGTTTGAACTTGTTCCTGTTGAGTACGATACACCCAGCCTTATTAATGATGCCATTACCCAAAGTGTTATGCGCATAGGAGACAAGCCCATTACATTTGTTCTTGATATAGAAGAAAATCTGCCTTCGCGTCTTTGCGGAGACGACCTGCGAATCAAACAGGTATTGAACAATCTGCTTTCCAATGCCTTTAAATATACAAGGGAAGGAACAGTGGAATTGGGCATTCGCAGCGAACCCCAAAACGATGAAGAGATATTGCTTACTGCCTGGGTTAAAGACACAGGACCTGGCATTAAAAATGAGAATTTGGAACGCCTGTTTTCTGATTACGCAATGATTGATACAAAAGCCAACCGTAAAATCGAAGGGACTGGTCTTGGGCTGCCCATTACAAAGAGGATCGCAGAGATGATGGGCGGGTCAATTTCTGTGGAAAGCGAATACGGAAAGGGCAGCATATTTACCGTAAAACTTATTCAGCGCTTTGTTTCTGACATTGTTATAGGATCAGAAGTAGTTAACAGTTTAAAAAACTTTAATTATTCGGATCACAAACGCCGCCGCCACTCTGGTATGATAAGGGTAAACCTTTCATACGCCAAGGTGCTGGTGGTGGACGATGTGGCAACAAACCTTGATGTGGCAAGAGGCATGATGAAGCCATACAACATGCAAATTGACTGTGTTACAAGCGGTCATGAAGCCATAAGCGCCATACGCGCTGAAAAAGTAAGATACAATGCGATATTTATGGATCACATGATGCCGGGAATGGATGGCATAGAAGCCACAAGGATTATTCGGGAAGAAATAGGTACAGATTATGCCAAAACCGTACCCATAATAGCCCTTACAGCCAATGCCATTGTGGGGAACGAGGCAATGTTTTTAAGTAATGGTTTTCAGGCCTTTATCTCCAAGCCCATTGAAATTGAACGCCTTGATTCTGTTATTCGTGAATGGGTACGTGATAAAGATTTAGAAAAGGAACTTCAGCTGTCCAATGAAGAAAGTGAAGAAGTGGTAATTCCAGCTCAACCCATAAGCAATGAATGGCTGGCTCTGGCAAAGAAGGTTTCTGGTCTTGACGCAGTCAAGGGCTTGAGTATTTTCGGCAATAACCAGGAGACTTATATGCAAGTGCTTGGTTCTTATGTCAGCAATACAATGCCGCTTCTTGAGCTAACAAAATCTGTCAGCCAAGAAAATCTGGCAGATTATGCCATACATGTTCATGGCTTAAAAAGTTCCAACCGCTCCATTGGCGCTGAGCTGCTTGGAGCTAAAGCAGAAGCCCTGGAAAATGCAGCAAAAGAAGGCAGGCTGGACTTTGTACTGGAAAACAATGCCTCGTTCTATGAACAAATAATAAAACTTCTCGCTGATCTGGAGGATTTTCTTTTAAAAGTATCTCCTGAAAACATAAAGCAAAAAAAAGACTCTCCTGATCCGATTATACTTAAAAAACTCCTTGATGCCTGCCTGGAATATGACATGGACAAAGCAGACACAGCAATGGCGGAGATTGAAGCCTTTGAATATACAGACAAAGAGCTTGTGATCTGGCTAAGGGAAAACATAAAATTGATGAACTTCAAACATATAAGAGAAAAGCTTGAAAGTATTTTGAGCTGAGATTTTCAAGTGATGTTTATCGTTGATAAATATCAAGTGATGAATATCACACTTCTCTATTTTTTTCCCTTAACAAATAGTTAAGAAATGCCTCGATTTTTTTCAAGCCTTTTTCATATTCATAAGCGACGATTAATTTTTCAATATCTTCAGCATATTGACGTTTGTGAATATTATCATCTTTTACAAGGCTGACAAGTTCTTTTATAAGGCTTTCAGCTAATGAGCTATCTCCGGAGTTGATGGCGTTCTTAAGGGAATTAATATTAGCTTCAAGTGAATCATCTATGACTTCAGGCATTCCTATAACAGCGTCTATCTTTTTGTACAGAGCTTCGGGCTTTACTGGTTTTAAAAGATAGTCCTTTACACCAGCGCTGACAGCTTCGTGAATATAGTCTTTGTCGCCATGAGATGTAACAAATATAATGGGTGTATTTTTATTTGGCGTATCATAAGACTTTATACGTCTTATAAGCTCGAATCCGGACATGGCAGGCATCTCAATGTCCAAAAGAACAAGGTCTACCTTCACTTCTTCCAGTAAAGATATGGCCATTTTTCCTGATTTGGCAAGCCTGACATCAAAATAATCCTGCAGCATGGAACGCATGTGGGTTAGGGTTTCGGTCATATCGTCCACAACTAAAACTTTTCTTCTTTCAGCCATAGAATACTCCTTCCTTCTATATATTTATTATAGGCCGATAAGCTTTATCTTTTCCAGCGCTTCTTCATATTGATAGGACGATGCAAGGGTGCTTATATTTTTTAGCTTTTGATCTGTTTCCTTGTCCCATTCATAATCATATAAAACCTTAAATATTTTTTCGATATCTTCTGAAGAACAGCCCACGCAGGCTTTTTTTAAATTATCAATTTGCTCCTGTAAGATTTTTTTTTCTCCCAAGGGTTTCGCGCTTTTATCAGTATTATTGCTATCAAAAAGAGCTGTCTTGCAAAGCAGGTCATTGAATTTCACAAGCGCATCACAGAAAGGAGCTGTTTCCTCATGGCATATTTCCGGCGAAAATTCCATCTGCTTTTTAGATGCCCTTTCAAGGTTTGCTGCCCATTGTGAAAGCCTTTGCATACCAAAAGCAGCAAGAACACCCTTTAGTGCATGAACCTTAATGGAATAATCCTCCCAGGTTTCTGTTTTCAAAGCTGCTTTAAGCTCCTTTATATAAGAATCGCATTGTTCTGAAAATTGACGCAGAGCAAGGAAATACCCATCATTGTGCTGTCCGAAATTGGACAAACCCGCTTTAAGATCAAGCCCCTTAATATTAGCCAGCTCTTCGAGCAAATGCTCTGTTTTTGGATCTAAAGCTTTTTTTGGGACTTTTGCAGAGCTTAATTTATCAGCAGGAAGCCATTGCTTTAATACCTGGCCGAGTTCTTCAGCGACTATGGGCTTTGAGAGAAAGCCGTTCATGCCAGCATCCATGAACATTTTTTCCTTATCTGCTGAGTTATTGGCACTAAACGCAATGATAGGCATTTGTTTTGCCTGGCCTCTCTTGCCTTCCCATTCCCGTATGCGCCTTGTTGTTTCAATTCCGTCCATTCCCGGCATCATGTGATCCATGAAAATAATATCGTAGACAGGATCAGAGGTTGAATCAGCATTTGCTTTTTTTTCTATCATCTCTAGAGCTTCTGCCCCGGATAAAGAAAAGTCGGGCTTTATGTTATGGGTAAGCAGAAAGCTGGCCGCCATTGTGTGGTTTACAGGGTTATCATCTACCACAAGGCATTTGATACTGTTATCTGCTGTCATGTCAATTAATCTCCTGAGATATAATGATTGTATATGGATTTATGGGATTTTTCAAGTAAAGGAATTTCACAATACCAAAACTGCTGCTTGCAAAAGTCCGCTTGTAAATGTTAAAATACATTGTGAACAGTGAAAGGGTTTTATGGGACCAGAAATAGTATTTGTTCCATCAGCATTTAAACATACTATTTCTGAAGAAAATATACGCTGGGTTTTATTAAATCATATTGCTGATGGTTTAATTGAAGAAGACAATGAAACAAAGTATTTGACTGTAGGATTTGATAAAACAGGAAATTTACTGGAGATTATGTATAATTATATTGATGATAGTAAAATTAAAGTATTTCATGCAATGAAATGCCGGAAACAGTTTTATGATACATTGAACTTACAGGAGAAATTATGACAGATATGACTGATGAAGAATATGACGAGCTTGATGAACGATGGACAAAAACAACACCAAAAGTAAATTTTTCAAAGCCAGGTATATTTGCCCGCCAGCGTGCCTTGCTTGAAGTTCTTGATAAAGTCACTGCAAATTATATTATAACCAGAGCTCAGGCAACAAGCCAAACTCCAGCCCAGATTATAAGTAAAATAATACATAAAGAAATTGCAGCAGAAATATAGTTAAACGTTCTTGCATTAATACTTGCAAGAATCCGCTGGATCATTTAAAATATCACCATGAGCAAAACCACTATACTTTACAGACATTTTTCATCCCCCCCAATAACAAGCTAATAGCAAAACACAATTTACTGGATTTTTTTTCACGCAAAGACGCAAAGAACGCCAAGGGAAGAATGAGGATGAATAAGATCCGCGGGAACCTAAACCGAGCTGCGAAGCTGCGAAGGTTCCCCTCTTTATTTCACGAATTAACGCGGATTAGGAATAAAATGAATTTTTTATACTTCTTCCTCTGTGTCTTTGCGTCTTGGCGTGCAAATTTGGAAATAACAGCTTGTGGGCTGTAAAAATAAAAAAGGAGATATATTATTATGAAAAACAAATTATTGCTTACTATCGCAATCATCGCTCTTATCGGGTTCAGCACAACTGCCTGTGATCCAGGTGGCGATGACGAAGTAATCTATGAGTTGGGCGACACAGGCCCTGGCGGTGGTATTATCTTCTATCGTGATCTTTCCGGCTTTACTGTACAAGGCCATGAATCATTTGGCAGTAGTTACACTGCCAAATACCTTGAAGCAGCGCCGTCAAACTCAGGAACTGATGTACAATGGTCAGCTGATACAACACTGATAGGTAATGGATTAACTACAAATGGAACATTACCTGCTCCAGAACCATTTGCAAGTACAATAGGAAATGGCAGAAAAGATACCAGAATTATTATTGCGCATCTGGGTAATAATGAATCAGGTACAGCAGCGCAGCTAGCTGGTGCAGCTTCATTTGGTGGTTTTAGTGACTGGTTTCTTCCCAGTATTGGGGAATTGAAAGAACTTTATATATACTGGGAAAGTAATGGTAAACCAGATAATCTTGATCCAACAGGTTGGTACTGGTCTTCGTCTCAGTACAATAGTAGTTTCGCGTGGGATCTGCGTTTCTCCATTGGTGCTCAGCTCGACAGCAACAAAGGCGTTACAAACATTGTCCGGGCTGTACGGGCTTTTTAGATCCACTGATTACACGGATTAAAATGAATAAATAAAATTATAAATT
>Ga0099364_10006123_pt1 | contig 17601 bp, 10 predicted proteins | sample TergutTh196P3_FD_73070 | JGI IMG/M metagenome (GOLD analysis project Ga0099364, IMG submission 73070) | Microcerotermes parvus P3 segment gut microbial communities from Pointe-Noire, Republic of the Congo - Th196 P3 | ecosystem: Host-associated > Arthropoda: Insects > Digestive system > Gut ...
TCGTTGCTCAGTATGTTTTTAGCAACCGTCCGGCAATAGCTGCCATACTTGTTTCCGCACTCGGTCAAAGCGTCCTCTGACCGCTGCCAAAACAATTCAATTATATCGTTGTCATCCACATTGCGTCCCTCATTTCATAACCGAAAATTCCCGCCTCACTTATATAGACGGGAATTTTTGCTTTTCATTGCGTAGTTTATGAAAAAAATCGTCTTTTGTGAATTGTTCCGTCCCAAATTAATGATTCTATATCTCATTCGACGTAAGTGTACGGAGAACCGTCATCGAAACAAGGCTTCTAAAAGGAATATTGAATTTTCAACATCATTGATATTATATGAAGATTCAAACTACCGCCTTGTTAGCAATGACGGGGAACTTCCCTTTGACAACTATATAAAAATAGATAATTCAAATCTTGAGCCTGATGTCGTGGCGAAGATGATAAAGGATAAATTCTCGCTATAATCGAAGTGCGCTATCATCCGCTTTTTCAAAGCGTATGACCTATTAGGGCTTCGTGTGAACGCTCCCGCCTTTCGGCGTATCGTTCCGTTTGCCCCAACTTCAATTAAACCCATACCCAAAAATAAAAAACTTATAAAGCAGGATTTACAAGAAAATTCACCTATACCGAAACAGCAATTTCGCTTTATCAACGCGAAAAATAGCGGTATTATCGTGGTCATGCCGATGATGTCGTGCCCTAAAAGGTTAAACAAATTTTCCAGCATAATGCAATAATAGTTTAAACGTGAAACTGTTAACTCGTGGATTTTTTTCAGCATAATGCGGTATGATACCGCGCCGTATTTTTTTGCATAGTGTCATATATACAACGTAATGCCTTTTTTATGATAGCGGTGAAAATTTGTATGATACCACGTAGGGGACGATGGCAATCGTCCCGCCATGCCCACCTCGCCCCAGCCCTGCGTTCAAATAATTGACACATATTCTGATTTTATGACAGTTTACGCAAATAACCCCCGGTGATATCGTACAAATGGCGAAAACTATTATTTGGCGGGAGGGGGATGGCTATGAACAATGCCATCAATGCCGCAACGGGCAAAGGCGCATTTGCCAGCAAACACCTGCGGCTCCATCTGTTTTGGAAACAGCGGTACTTGCAAATATTCGCGCTGGCCGGCATCGCTTATATATTGGTATTTAGCTATATACCGATGGTTGGCATCATCATCGCGTTCAAAGATTATAAGATGACTACCGGGCTCCTCGGCATCTTCACGAGCCCATATGTCGGGCTCAAATGGTTTACCGAGTTCTTCACGGACTATAATTGCTGGACGATCATCACCAATACAATAACGATGAGCTTGATTAAACTGGTGTTCACATACCCGCTGCCCATCTTGTTGGCGCTGCTGCTGAACGAGATGAAAGTCAAGGGCATAAAGCGCCTCGTGCAAACAGCCAGCTACCTGCCATACTTTATTTCGTGGGTCATCGTGGCGGGTTTCACGCAGATATTCCTCCAGTCAAACGGCGTATTCAATTCTATAATGCTCAATACGGGCTCAATAGCATCGCCGATCGCCTTTCAGACCACGGCGAAATATTTCCTCCCTACCGTCGTGGTCACCGCGATGTGGAAGGATATGGGCTGGTGGGCGATCATCTTCCTGGCCAGCATCACCGGCATCGACCCGACTCTTTACGAAGCTGCCGATATCGACGGCGCAGGGCGACTCAAGAAGATTTGGCACATCACCTTGCCAGGCATAAAAGGCACGATTACCGTTGTGACTATCCTTGCCCTCGGCAACTTGCTCGGCGGCGGCTTGAGCGGCTCGAATTTTGAGCAGGCGTATCTTTTGGGGACGCCCGGCAATATCGAGGTGTCCGAAATTATACAGACATATGTCATGAAAGTCGGGCTATCAAAGCAAAGGTATTCCTACGCGGCGGCCATAGGGCTGTGCCAATCCGTGATTTCAGTTTTTTTGGTCATGACCAGCAATTTCTTTTCCAAAAAAGTGGCCGGGGAGGGATTGTTTTAATGACGACGGCGACGCAAGCGTTCAAAACAAGGAACAGGATCAAGCGCACATCCGAGGATTGGGCCGTGGACTTCATCGTATACTTCTGCGGGCTGTTTATTTTTCTTGTTACGTTTTACCCGTTTTATTTAGCCATCGTGCTCGCGTTCAACGAGGGGCAAGACGCCACCCGGGGCGCCATCTATTTTTGGCCCCGTGCATTTACAATGCAAAATTTTTATATGTTTATAAGGGATCCCAAATGGATGACGTCCCTTATGATAACGGTTTTACGGACTGTTATCGGAACGACGCTGACCACGCTGTTTACAGCCTTTGTCGCATATGGCCTTTCGGAGCGGGAGCTCGTCGGGCGCAAAATATATATGTCGCTGATCATTTTCGCCATGTATTTCAGCGGCGGCATAATCCCGTATTACGCGCTGCTGAGGGCCATCCGCCTGTCCAACACGTTTTTCGTCTATATCATCCCGGGCATGCTCAGCATATTCTATGTCCTCGTGTCCATATCGTTTTTTCAAGGCATATCGAAGGAACTCGCGGAGTCGGCGCGGATCGACGGAGCGGGCGAGGTGAGTATATTCATTAAAATAATATTGCCTATATCAAAACCGCTGCTCGCGACGATAGCGATTTTTACGGCTGTCGGCCATTGGAACGCCTGGTTCGATTCCGCGTTTTTCATCCAAAACAAGGATTTGCGGACGCTGGGGTACCAACTGATGGCTGTCATTAACCAGTCGGCCGCGCTCGTGACCGGTAATCTCGAGCCGGAAGCCGCAGCCTCGGCGACAATTACCGTAATGTCGATCCAATTAGCCGCTATGATCGTCGCCGTGACGCCGATCTTGCTGATTTACCCATTCTTCCAGCGTTACTTTGTGAGCGGGCTGTCGCTCGGCGCAGTCAAGGGGTGAAAAATTCTTAATATGAACGTTTTACCGGTTAGACGTGATTAATAACAAAATTTTTTATAGAAACGGAGGAACCAAAATAAAAAGGCATTGGGCATGCCTTGCGCGATATAAAGCCAATAAAAAATATTGAAAGGAGTGTCGAAACGCCTAATCGACGAACCTAATGAAAATTTATAGAAGCTGTATTATTTTAATCATCCTGACGCTGTTGTTGGCTTCCTGCGCGCCGGCCGCGACCACCGGCGCGACCACCGCAGCCACGACGGCGGCGGCGGCGCAAACGACTGCGGCGGCGACAACAGCGGCGGCCACCACCACAGCGGCGGCTGCCGCCGAAACTACTGCGGCTGCTACCGAAAGCCAGCCTTCGGGGCTGGTCAGCGACGAACCGGTTACGCTGTCGATCTTTATCGATCATTCCTGGTACCCGACAGACAAGTTCGAGGGTATTATCCCGGAAGAGATAACGCGCCTGACCAATGTGACATTGGATCCGGTGGTCGGGATCGACGCACAGCAACTGGGCGTAATGGCAGGTTCGGGGGAGCTGCCGGACCTGGTCTACACATCGGCATATATCACTGAACTGTCTACGGCGGAACTGTGCCAATCCTATGAGGACCTGATTGAAAAATACAATGTGGACTGGGATCTGACGCCGATCCAACTGGGCATCGGGCGCACATATTCCGACGATGGCAAAGCGTATTGCATCTTAAACCATTATAGCAACGCGGAAGACTGGGCGGATACGGAAGCCGTCCAAATGTGTGGCTCGCTCATTTACCGCACGGATTTGTGGGAAGGCGTGGGATCGCCCGCGATGGAGTCCTTTGACGATCTCTTTGATGTCTTTGGGCAAGTCAAGGACGCTTATCCCGAGCTGGGTGCGATTATGACGCTCAACGCCAATTGGAATATGCTGACGCTGCGCTATTATTGGGGCATTTCGGAACTTGAGTGGCATGAACAGCCCGACGGTTCATTTATCCACTACTCCATGGATCCGCGTTACAAGGACTTGTTGGCGTGGGTCAACAAGTGTTACCGCGCCGGGTTCATTAACGCCGACGAAAGCTATTTTGTCACAGGTAGCACCGCCATTCCGACAGAGGGGAAATTCATAACCTGCTCATGCACGCAAAACGCGCTGCCCGGGACCATCAGCGGCTTGCAAAAAGTAGATCCGAGTTTTAACGCGGCGGAGCTGGTGCCATTCAAACAGTCTGACTACGCCCTTTCGGATCCCGGCTGGTCCGGCACATTTATTTCCAATAATTGCAAAAACCCCGAAGTTGCAATTAAATTTATAGCGTACATGTTTAAGCCGGAATCCCAGCGCCTTAGCCAGATGGGGCGCGAGGGGATCGAATACACGATGGACGAGCGCGGGATGCCGCTTTTCAGCGACGCTTGGAAACAGGCGATTACCGAAGACAATCAGGCGATTGTTTACAATCCTTGGTTTTATCTCGGCGGTTCGGAAGTCGTGGAATCGATAAGCCGCATCGCGACGACTCCGCCGGAGCTTTGCGCGGACGCATATAAAGTCATGCGTTCGACTTTCACTAATAAACCGTGGATCAGTCTCGCCAAGCCGAAAGCCGGTTCAGATGAAAAAATTATCATGGACAAGATATCCGAACTGTTAAATACATATGAAGCGCGGATGATACTCGCCCCAACGGAAGACGATTTTGAGAAATTATACGGCGAGTATGTCAACAACGCGCAGACTACAGGCATGACCAAACTTGCTGATTATATGAGCGCCGCGATCCCTGAAATGATGCCGTTGTTCTCATAAATATTAAGTGATAACATAATGGAGCGCCGCGCCAATTGCGGCGCTCCATTATTGTAGGGGCGCGATTTATCGCGCCCAACACGCGCAATAGCCGCCCGCGAAATGGTTGGCAACGTGTAGGGGCGGACGACCCTGTCCACCCGTGATTTTTTACATTGTCTAATTAAGAGGTAATGGTTTGAGAACACGCTCTTCGCGCGGTATATCGGGTTATCCGTTATTGTTGCAATTATCATGCATATTATTATCTACTTTTTTTGTCTTTACATTCGCATGCGGCTGCGCGCCAACGACCACCGGCGAAGAAGCGGCGCCGCCCCCATCCAAGGGGCAAGCGCCCACCGCGCTCAGCATATTCATCAACCATCCATGGTATGCGGTGGACAGTTTTGCTGGGATCATACCCGAGGAAATCACGAGGCTTACCGGCATCACGCTGGACGTCGAGATAGCCGTGGACAGCCAACAATTGGGGCTAAAGATTGCGTCGTCAGATTTGCCCGATCTCGTCTATACATCAACGATGATCGACAGGCTTTCCAATGAATCGCTGAGTTATTGTTATGACGACCTTATCGGGCAATACGGGGTGGAATGGGAAATCGATCCCATTTTACGCGCCAATGCCATAGCGTACTCTTCCAATGGCAAGCTATACACTGTACTCAACCACTATACCAGCACGGAAGACTGGGCGGGCACTAATGTGGCGCCAATGACAGGCTCCATGCTCATCAGGAAGGATATCCTGGACGCCCTGGGCAGCCCGCCCATATCCACTTTCGAAGAACTGATGGATGTTTATGGCATGGTTAAGCAGAAATATCCGGACATGATCCCTATGACATTCAGCAGCTCGCACAGGTTCAATGTTATGCTTAGTTGGATTGGGCTCGGGACTGTCCCGTTCATTGAGCAAACCGATGGCACATACCTATACTATATTCGTGATGAACGCTATAAAGAGCTCATGCGGATATTGAACAGGATGTATCAAAACGGGTATATCGTGGCCGAAAATTTTGCCGCAGAGACTTCGCAGCAAGCTTTTTTTTCATCGTCCCCGTATAACTCCGGCAGATCGTTCAGCAATTCGGCGTGCACGCAAGACGCCAACATAAGCGCCCAAGCCAGCCTGACGAGGATCAACCCCTCATATCTGACGGTTGAAATGGAACCACTCGCCGGCTCGGCATTCAACGATTCCAACCTGGGTTGGTCGGCAACCTTCATCACCAAGGCCAACAGGAACCCCAGCGCATCCATAGAATTTATGCGTTGGATGTTTTCCCCGGAAGCGCAAAAACTGACCCAATGGGGCAGGGAGGGGATCGAATATACACTTGGCGCGACAGGCTTGCCCGAATTTTCAAAAGATGTCCTCGATTCCATAGCTGATGATACCTATGTTCAAAAATATAACCCCTGGTTTTATCTGGGTGGATCGGCCATCTATGAATCGGAAGGCCGCTGCGCTTTGTTGCCGTGGGATTTGTATGAAAAGCCCTACACCGCGATCAAAAACAGTTATACAAATCTGGCTTGGATCACTGCTGCGCTGCCGATCAACGGTTCTGCGGAAAAGGAAATATTCAAGAGGGTCGGCGAAAGCGTGCAGGGCTATGAATCAAAAGTCATACTTTCCGCGTCCGATATGGATTTTGAAGGGGCGTACTCGGAGTATATGAAAAGCATCGAACTTATGGATGTGGTGCGCCTCGAGGCATATATGACGCTGCACATCCCGGAATATAAAACGAAATATGAGGCTAATAAACGGTGAACCCCATGAATCGTGGCAAACCGCCAAAATTATCTGTGCATGATATAAGCATGACAGTGCGGTTTACAATATTTTATTTATTATTGGTTTTCATACCCACTATTATTTTTATTTGGTGGTTTTCCGCCGCGCTCATGAGAGAGAGGCAAATGGAATATGCCTTTGAGCAGCAATCCGTTTTGCGCCAGTCAGTGATGTTTTTTGACGGTTATATAGGCCAAGCCGATTATGTATATGCGACGCTGCAGTCCAATAAAGCGCTGACGGATATTTTATCGAATTATTGCCCTACGCCCGCCGACGAACTGTATGCGTATAATACCAGCGTTTCCCCGGCATTTACCGGGCTGTTGTCATCCAATACTGTCGTCGGCGCCATCGGCATTTATCGTTATTTGGACTCGTCTGTGCGATATGCCGATATGGCCGGATTTATCGGCGACGCTTCCCAGTTTCCATACGACTCGGCTATAATAGACAGGCTTTTTTCTGAAGGGAGATCCAGCCACATCGAAAGCCCGCCGCCCGCGTCTTCGCTGTCGACGAATAAAACATCGTCGCTGCGCTTGGTGAACCTGTATACGATATACAACAGCGATTATTCGACGAGCCTGGGGATCCTTGAAGTGCACATTGATCTCAACCGGGTTTTTGCGGGCATGAGCCCCGGGACCGACAACATGGAACTATATCTCAAGCACAATGATTCATACTACCCGTTCGTCGATGGTACCGAGCATGTACCCATGGAATTGTCTGCGATTTATTCCCCGGGCGACACATTGATCGCCGAACAGACCAGTTATAATGATTTCGGAATTGTTTTGCGCGGGCACAATAATTTTGCCGTCGACATCGCCGCAGTTTTTAATACATTACGCGCATTGTTTTTGCTATTGATACCGGCGTCGCTATTTTGGGTCTTCATATACCGGTACGCATCGCGGCTGCTACGCTTCAGCCACCATATACGCGGCGCGAAAGACGCCGGGCTTGTCAGTTTTGACGAGTTCGTCGGGAACGATGAATTCGGGATAGTCGTTTCGGAATACAACAAAATGACGAAAATGATCAACGATTTAATAAATTCTGTGCGCGAAGCGGAAAAGCTTAAAAGCGAAGCCAGCTACTATGCCATGAGTTCGCAGGTGAATCCCCATTTTATGTTCAACACATTGGAAAATATCCGAATGCATATTGAGATCGAAGAATACGCGGCGGCCAGCGATATGCTTTTCATCCTCAGCAACTTCTTGCGCTACAATATAACGCTCAAGCGGGAAAGCACCATATTTGAGGAATTGAACCACATCCGCCGCTATTTGCAGATCTATCAATACAGGCAAAATGATAGGATCAGCTTTGACATAGCCATCGACGAGGACGTGCAGGATACCGGGTGCCCTTTTTGCATATTGCAACCTATAGTGGAAAATTGTTTAAAACATGGCATTAAAGAAATTTCATCAAATATAGAAATAACTGTAAATGTGAAGGTCGTAAGCGGGGGCCTGGAAATATGCGTGAGCGACAACGGGAGCGGCATGACGGATGAGGAACTGGAAAGAATTAATAAGCGGATCGGCGGCAACATATATGAAAATGGGCCCGCGCAAGGGGCGAACTCGCCCACATCCGGAGCGGGCGTCGGAATTGGCAATGTTGACGGCAGGATAAAATATTACTATGGCGGCGAGTACGGTTTGTCTTATAAAAAGAGCCCATCCGGCGGGGTTTCGTGCGTCATAAATATCGGATATAATAAAAAACAAGAAGGTGGCAACGGCGTTTCGGCCAACAACTTTCTATAAAATAAACGTGGGATCAATATGAATATTCTCGTTGTCGACGATGAGCCTGTCATCGTCAAAGGCATAGTCAAACGTATCCATAATATCAAGAATTTTTACGCGCAGGCAACCGGCGCGTATTCCGGCGAAGGCGCGCTCGCGCTCATTGATGAATTCGTTCCTGATTTGACCATTACCGATATCCAGATGCCGCAGATGGACGGGTTCACGCTCATATCCAGGATCCGTGAAAAAAGCCTGTGCAAAAACTACATTATTTTAACCGCGCACGAGGATTTTAATTATGCCCGGCTGGCCGTGCATTACCACGCGCTGGAATACATGGTAAAACCTGTGGATTGGGACTTGCTGGAGGAGTATATCCGCGAATGCGCGGCGCAGCCCGTTAAAAAAGCCAATCTCGATCAAATCCTGCGGGAATTTACGATGTTCGGCGAAGACATCCCGGTCGAATCTCTGTCCCAACCGCTCAGGAAAATTGTCAGCTATATACAATCAAATTATACGAAAGAAATAACGCTGACGCATTTGTCGATCTTCTCCGGTATCAGCGAAAATTATATATGCAACCTTTTCAAAAAGGAATTCAACCAAACATTCCTCGATTTTGTCTGCACGCTGCGGCTACGCAAAGCGATCGAGCTGCTTTGCGGCGGCGACGGCAAAAACATGAGGGTGATTTCGTCGATGCTGGGCTACCGGTCGGAAAGGCAATTCTACAGATTATTCAAAAACAAACTCGGCGTCACGCCCCAGCAATTCCGCGAAACCTATCTCATGTGATTGAATTATAGCGTCTCTTTAAACCAAGCGATCAAATCCTTATATACAATATCGCGGTTGGGGCATATGGGGATGTTGTGATCCACGTGTTCGAATATTTTTATACGTTTGTTCGCGTTGCCCGTCGGCAGCATATCAAACAACCGCTGCGGATGCCTCTTGTCCAGCCCGTCATCCGCCCCGTGGATGATAAAAATAGGGCAGCGCACATTGCCGACAAATTCCGTCGCGTTAAAATTCATCAGATCCTGTATGGACTCCAAAGTCACATATGCGATGTTGCCCTGCTGGAACAATTGTTCAACTACATTTGAATCATAGGAACCTTGGTTATGCATCCCTATGTCGTCCATCCGGTTTATCATGCGCGAGGCGCCTGTGGCTGCGCGTATGCGCGCGTCTTCGGCAAGTATCTCCATATTGCGATCTGCGTCAGCGCCCCAACTGTTGCGGATGCTCTCGCCGCAATTGGCGGTGCAGGCCATCGGCGCGATTGTCTTGATGCGCGCGTCGGTGGCGCCCATGATGATCGACAGGATGCCCCCCATGCTGATACCCGTCATGCCAATGCGGCTACGATCCACAAAAGGCAAGCTTTCGCAATAATCGATCGCGCATTTGGCGTCATGCGGCGCTTCGGTCATTGGCCTGAGGTTATAGCGATTGGCGGCGTCCGGCCCGCAGCCGCGGTGGTCGAAGCGCAAACTGGCAAACCCGTTTTCGCCCAGCACCTTTGCCAAATAATCCAGCCCGTCGTTCCTGAAGCGGGCGTAGCCGTGCGCCAATATAACCATTGGATACTTTTGCGATCCGACTGCGGAGCTGCCCGTGCCACCGCCGGGGACGTTGTTGGCACCGCCTGTAGCACCGGAACCATCCGGGCCACCATCGGGTATATGCACCGTTGCGGCCAGCGGTATGCCGGCGGAAAAAAACCTTGTTTCATAATCCATGAATATAAACCTCCCAATGATAAAATGTATTATGTAATATCTGCTAATAGTATAATCGATGGCGTTTATACACATAAGCGTCATTTTTTCATTTTTGCGTCAGATATTCATGAGCTATCGCTAGATAATAATATACGACGCATTATTTAAGATAATGACAGTATATGATTCATCTATATTAGCTTTATAATATACTAAATAACAATATATCGGGGGGTATTTCATGCCAAATTCCAAGCAACGCATAGACGGCGCGTTTTCCGGGGCGCAAACCTTGAAAGAGATGGCGAAGGGCAAAACGTTTGCGCGAGAGATCAACCGGTACAATCCGGGCAACGCGGGGTCCCCGCTTGTAAGCCCCAACGCGCGCATTTCCACGCCGACGACCAAGGCGGCTTTATGGGGGGGCGCGCATAATTTGACGCTTAGCTTGTTAAAGACCGACGTGATCGACCGCCGCTATGTCGACAGGGAGCATTTTACGCTGGACGACCTCATGGAGGGGGCTTATTCCGAAAAGAACAAGGATCTCAACGATATGCCCATGGCCGGGATGACAAGGCCGTCTTTTTTTGTACTGCATAAAGACGGGGGCCGCTACAACTATGGCTTATGGTCCGAGGTGTATTCGTTCCCTTGCCAGAAGCCGGTCGGGCAAATAATTGTCAAGGCGGACGATATGGAGGGAGCCGCGCAGCCGGAGGCTGTGCAGCACATGAAAAACGGTATGACGTCGGTACGCGCGGAGTTTGGCAAGAAGAAGTTGCACGTGGATTGCTTGATGGGCATGAAACGTAATATAACGGCTATTGATCTTTCCTATGAAGGGTTGGAGGCGCAGCCATCATTTCGTTTATACCGCAACCAAGATCAAGGGCACCGCCGTTACATGGATGAAAACGGCAATTATAAAAAATTCATACAATATGCGCCCGCCGACATCAATAAGCCTATTGCATACTACGATTTCGAAAAAGACAAACCTATCAATAAATTGTTCGAGCCCCCGACCAGCGGGGCCGACGGACGTTTCTTCTGGATACATCAGGTGTTCCCGGAAGAAAAAACATTCCCCGATGGATTCCGCTATGTGATGATGGGGCTGGTTTCCGGCGCGGGGGCGGATATCGAGGCGTTGGAACTGGCGAAGGGGCTCGGCAGCATGCCTGTCATCCCGCGCGACAACCAAGGTTACTTGATGGTGCCGGGCATTCGGACTATGACGCACCCCGAAATGATGGAACGGATCGCGCAAAGCTATACCTATGTCGCCGAAGCGCCGGGCGTCGCCGCGAACGCGGCGCTGAGCGGGCATTCGGGGGCGGCGACGCTGTATACTGTCGTAGTCACCGTAAACGAACACAAAAATTATATGGAAAAAGCGAAAGAAATGCTGCTCGAAGCCGAAAAGCTGGGTTTTGACGGGTTGGCGGCTGAAAACGAGCAGTGGTACGACGCTTTGTATGAAAAACGGGAAAACGGCCGCATCTTGATGGGCAAGACACCGGAGGAGCAAAAAGAAGCGGCCGATATTTTCTTCGATGAAGCCTATATGAGCTGGACGTCCGGGCATATGGGCTTTTGCAGCCCGGACCCGCGCAAACTGGAAGGGAGCGCGAGCTACGCGGCGTACGACGTGGACACGCAGTCCTGGCACTCGCTGCCGTGCTACAACGAAATGTTTACAGAAGGCAAATATTTCATGCGCAACCAATACGAGCCGAAAATGCTGTGGCCCAACCTGTTGACCGCGTGGCACGAGGCGTTGAGGGAGAAGGCGCGGCTCAAATTCGGCCTGCCGGGGATGATGATCGCGCACGGCTATCTCGCGGCTGCCGCCCCGAGCCCGTGGTATGTGGAAAATGGCGTGCTGGATTTTTGCATGGAAGTGCCGGGGCAAATCATGAAAATCCTCTGGAACTTCTGGGACTACACGGGGGACGAGGATTTTTTAAGGAATACCGCGTACCCGTTGTTGAAGGATCTAGCTATATTCTACGAAGCTTTCGCGCGGCGCGGTTGGGACGGCAAGCAATTTAACCTAGAACCCACCGTCGAAACCGAAGGCTACGGCATTTCGTACCGCATGGAGTACACGCGCAATAATACCGGCGCCATCACGATGTTCCGCAAAATGCTGAACCTCGCGGCGGAAGCGGCGGAATATTTGGGCGTGGATGGCGGGCTGATCCCCGGCTGGCGCGAGGTCGCGGGCAAATTGCCGCCATACCCCATGTTCCGCGTGGAGAGCGGCGAGATCATTGGCGCCAATGCGGTGGCCTTCCCGCGTTATACGCGCGGCGATCATTTTATGTATAATGGCTATAATCCCGTAAATCTCGCGGATGAGATCAATTTAGACAGCCCGCAGGAACTCAAGGATTTGCTGATAAGGACCGCCGATGTGTTGATGAGCGGCAGGAACGCCGATCCGTATATTTTGCTGGGCGCTTCAAAGGAATATATCCCGCCCAAATACGCATATGGTTCCATTAAGATCAAAGACAGCGCCACGTTGGCCCAAAACTGCGTCGAAATGCCGGAACGTTTGATGAACAGCCGCTCCGGGCGGATCCATCTTTTCCCGTCCGTCCCGGATTGGGCCGTCGTTTCGTTCCGCAGATTTTTGGCGAGGGGCGGTTTTGAAATCAGCGCCATGAGGGACGAAGGCGGCGTCAAGGCTGTCGCAGTCAAGGCGAGGCGTTCCATCCCCCTAAAACTCATGAATCCCTGGCCCGGCAAGGAGCTGGCGGTGACCGACGTTGGCACGGGTGGGCTCGTCGTGCACGTGGTCGACCTATCCAACGGGGAATGCATCATCCTGGAAGCGCAAGCCGGGCACACCTACAGTTTTGACGTAGCGATGTAAAATGACAGCGCATAAATTTTGTTCTTGAGAGGAACTCATAATGTAATATATGGTGGGCTCGCCCGCACTAATAGCACATGTAGGGGCGAACAGGGTTCGCCCGCAGGCATTACACCCGCAGGCATTTCGCCCGCAGGCGCTTAGGGGCGACCCGTGGCCGCTCACGGGCGCACAATGTGCGACCCTACATGTGCCGCTTGACGTATAAAATAATTTAAGGAGTGATATCGCATGGAAAGTGCAAAAAAAAGATTGAACGATATATTCAACGGCGAACCGTCCCTAAAGGAGATGGCCGCAGGCAGGACATATGCGCGCAAGCTCAACCCGCATTATCCAGGGACGACGTTCGAGAGGCCGATGGGCGGATCGATGCGTGTATATACGCCGAAAATGAAAGCCGTTATATGGGGGCCGGCGGATAAAATCACGGCATCGCTTTTAAAAACAGACGTTTTCGATCGGCGGTTCAAACAGCACGACCCGGTGACTGTCGGCGAGGTGATGGACGGCGCCTATTCCGAGGCGAACAAGGATTTTGACGACATGCCCCGCATCGGGGTGACGCGGCCGAAATATGGCACGCTGCTCAAAAGCGGCGGGCGCTACGATCACCAGGCGTGGAGCGAAAGCTACCCCTTCCCGTGCCAAAAGCCCGTAGGGCAGCTCATTATTATGTCGCCCGACTTGGAAGGCGCCGACGTTCCCGAAGGCACATTCAATATGGAGGACGGCTCGGTACGCGTGCAGGCTGCAAATGGCTCCGCTTCGGTCGACGCCGAAATTCTGATGTGCATGAAGCGCGGGCTCGTGGCGGTGAAAGCACGTTACAAGGGGTTGGCGCAGCCGCTCGGGTTCCGGCTGTACAGGCACCAGGATCAAGGCCACAGGCGCTATAAAGACGAGAACGGCGTGTACCTGCCCCCGGAAGAACGCAAAGTCATTTATACGCCCGTGGATCCGCGCGAACCGGTAAAATATTATGATTACGAAGCGGACGAGGCGTTTAACGGCATGTTCGAGCCGCCAACCAGCGGCGCCGACGGGCGCGTATTTTGGGTGGAACAAAAATTTCCGGCCGAAAACACCTTCCCGGACGGGTTCAAATACCGTATGGCGGGGATGGTGTCTGAACCGCAGGCCGTTCTTACGGCCGAAGGCCCCGATAAATACCTGGGCACACAGCAGCGGATGCCCAGGGATGCCCAGGGTAAATTGATACTGCCCGGCCGTTCCGTGGGCCATGACGATCTTTTTTATATGAACGATCGGGCGTACAGCCTAGTCAGGGAAGCGCCAGGCGTATCCGCGACCGCCGTGCTGCTGGAAGCGGGCGAAGGCGAAGCGGTGTTTTATGTGTCCGTAGCCACTTTGAACGAGTCGCCGGACTACCGCGAAATAGCAGAGCAGCAGTTGCGCGAAGCGGAAAAACTCGGGTATGAGGCTCTGAAACAAGAAAATAAAGACTGGTATGACGATTATTTGGATCGGCGCGAAAACGGGCGCATTTTTGTGGGCGGCCCCGATAAAGAAGAAGCTGCGGAAAGGCTGTTTACCGACGCGTATTTGGGCTGGTCCAATTACCACGCGGGCTTTTGCACGCCCGATCCGTCCAAAAACGAAGGCGGCGCCAGTTACGCGGCTTTTGACACAGACACGCAAGCCTGGCATTCGTCGCCGTGCTACAACGATATCAGCAACAACGGCCAGTGGACGGTGCGCAACCGCACGGAAGTGCTGCGGCTCTATTCGCGGCTCGTTTGGCACTGGCGGGACGCTTTGAGGGAAAAGGCGCGGATCATTTACGGGCTGCCGGGCTGGGTCATAGGCCACGGCTACCTGCCGCCGGCCAAACCGGACGGGCGCTACATCGAAAATCAAACGCTGGATTTCGCGATGGAAGTGTCCGGGCAGGTGATGAAAACGATATGGAACCTTTGGGATTATGAGGGCGACGATGATTTCCTGCACGGACAGGCTTATCCGCTCATCCGCGAGCTGGCGATGTTCTATGAGGCTTTCGCGCGGCGCGGCTGGGACGGGCAATATTATCATATCGAGCCTACTGTCGAGACGGAAAGCTACGGGATTTCGTATCAAAATGAATTCGCCAAAGACACCACCGCCGCCATCACGATGTTCCGCTACATCTTGAATAAGGCATCGGAAACGGCGGAATACCTGGGCCTGGACGCGGATCTGGTCCCGGGGTGGAGAGAAGTGGCGGGAAAGCTGCCACCGTACCCGACATTTGAAATGGGCATGGGGCCTGTGCTTGGCGCCAATACGGGCATCATGTCCCGCTGGACAGCCGGCGACCACGAGATCAACACGGCGATTTACCCAGCCACGTTTGCCGATGAAATAAATCTGGACAGCCCCAAAGAGTTGAAGGAACTCATTATCCGCACCGCCGACGCAACCCGCACGAACGCCAACGCCGACGCTTACGTGCTGGCGGGCGCTTTCGCTGAATACACCACTTGTGCATACAGCCGCGCGGCACAGCGGATTGAGGACGCGTCGACGCTGGCGCAAGAGTTGATAGGCGTGCCTGAGCGGTTCTTGAACAGCCGAAGCGGGCGCATCCACCTGTTCCCTGTCGTGCCTAAGGATTCGGTGATTGCGTTTCGGAATTGCCTCGCGAGGGGCGGCTTTGAAGTCAGCGCCGCCAAGGACACAGGCGGCGTCATTTGTGCCGTGATAAAAGCGCGGCGCGGCGGCGAGTGCATGTTGATGAACCCATGGCCGGGGCAACGTTTCGCGTTGACCGATGGCGGCCGCGACGTCAAACATGTGATGGACGCCGCAAATGGCGAATGCATAATATTTGAAACAAAAGCAGGCCACGAGTATGAACTGGCGAAAATATAGGCGCACATAGCCCGTTTGATGGAAATATAATGGCAGATGCCCCGCAACCGTTGAAAAATCAAATGTTTGCGGGGCTTCATTGTTTGCGGGGCTTCATTGTTTGCGGGGCTTCATTTCGTCATTGAATTAATGTAAAATTATATTGTCGCTGACTAGATACCACTCACACTCACTACATATTCCATCCTGCATTTCAGATGAAGTCTTCATTTTCCCGTCATTTTCGGCTTTCAAAATCATAGAAAGACGCTCGGTGGTGATGGTTTCCCCGTATGGGAAACGTGACGACAGGCAGGCACAAGATAATCTCATATAGTCAAGCCTTGATCCTGCTTTGTTTTTAAGTCCGGAAGGTCAAACCAACGCCCGCCCATAGAATAATTTTAAAAAATTTTCAAAAAAGTATTGACAAAGCTCTGATGGTCAAATATTATTTGCCTAGTATTTATATATGTATTATAAGTTTATAAAGGAGAGCCTGACATGAAAATCGCCCGTAATATCACAGAACTAATCGGAAAAACGCCGCTCTTGGAGCTTTCGGGTTTTGAGCGCGCGCAGGGGCTATCCGCGAAGCTAATCGGGAAGCTGGAATACTTCAACCCGGCGGGAAGCGTAAAAGACCGAATTGCGAAGGCTATGATTGATGATGCGGAAGAAAAAGGTTTGCTCAAAGCCGGTTCCGTCATAATCGAACCTACCAGCGGCAACACCGGGATAGGGCTTGCGTCTATTGCCGCCGCCAAAAATTACCGCATCATACTCACTATGCCGGAAACCATGAGCGTAGAACGCCGCAGCCTTCTCAAAGCATACGGCGCGGAACTGGTTTTGACCGAGGGCGCGAAAGGCATGAAAGGGGCGATTACCAGAGCCGAGGAACTGGCTGCCGAAATCCCAAACAGCTTCATCCCCGGCCAATTCATAAACCCCGCCAATCCCTCCATACATCGGACGACCACCGGGCCGGAGATTTGGGACGGTACCGACGGCAGAGTAGATATATTCGTTTCAGGAATCGGAACCGGCGGAACGATTACAGGCGCGGGCGGCTATTTGAAAGAAAAAAATCCGAACATAAAGGTTATTGCCGTCGAACCCGCCGCTTCCCCGGTATTGTCCGCAGGAACATCGGGCCCGCACAAAATCCAGGGCATCGGCGCAGGTTTCGTGCCGGAGGTGCTTGATACCGCTATCTATGATGAAATCATTGCGGTAGAAAACGAGGACGCATTTAAAACAGGGCGGCAAATAGCAAAAACAGAGGGTTTACTGGTGGGTATTTCATCAGGCGCGGCTCTTTGGGCTGCAGCGCAAATCGCTAAAAGACCGGAAAATGCAGGCAAAACAGTTGTCGTCATACTGCCGGATACCGGGGAGCGGTACCTGTCAACGCCTATGTTTACCGATGATTAACTATGAACAAATGAGGTAATTTATCATGAACAACAGAAATTACCGATTTGAAACAGCCTGTATCCATGCCGCGAGGGACAAATCGCACAGCACAGGCGCGGTAGCGGTTCCGATCTATCAGTCGGCAACCTTCGCGCATCCCGGTTTCGGGCAAAGCACCGGGTACGATTATTCGAGATCGCAAAACCCTACAGTCGAACATACGGAGAAAGTGCTTGCGATGCTTGAGATGGGCGCGGGCGCATCCGCATTTGCGAGCGGGATGGCGGCAATCGCCACGCTTATGGAATTGTTCGCGCCCGGCGATGAAATAATCTCCACAGACGATCTGTATGGCGGCTCCATCCGTTTTTTCAACAATATT
>Ga0099364_10003510_pt2 | contig 17595 bp, 18 predicted proteins | sample TergutTh196P3_FD_73070 | JGI IMG/M metagenome (GOLD analysis project Ga0099364, IMG submission 73070) | Microcerotermes parvus P3 segment gut microbial communities from Pointe-Noire, Republic of the Congo - Th196 P3 | ecosystem: Host-associated > Arthropoda: Insects > Digestive system > Gut ...
TACAAATTGAAGCCCCTGAACTATCAATAAATCACCAACTTCTAATCCGCTGGCAATTTCATATTGTAGGTCTGACCTATTTGAGATTTCAATGTCTCTTCTAACTGCTATTCCGTCTTGAGCCACAAACACGAATGCTTGCCCTTCAATATCTCTTTGGACTACACCTCGTGGAATGGAAATAGCCTTATCATTGCTATATGTAACTATTTTTGCAGTTCCAGTAAGCCCTCCTCGAACAACTCGATTGGGGTTTTCAAAAGCTATATCAGCTGCAAAAGCATTTTGCTCTGGATTCAATGTTAAGCCTATATTGACTATTCTGCCTTCTATTAGCGACCCATTGTGTCTGAAAGTTGCACTTGCATTTTGGGAAACTTTATTAATGTCATTGGGTGAAATCCAAATTTTAGCATGTAAAGTGTTTAGCTGCGAAACAGTAAATAAATACTGCCCAGCGGTTACTCTTTCCATGAGTCTTACATTAATATCTGTGATTGTACCAGATATAGGTGCTTTGACAAAAACAGCTCGTTGTGTTGCTTCATAATTTGCCTGAGCTACTCTAAAATGTGTTTCAGCACCATCCAGATCATGTTGCGAGACTCCTCCAGTTTCAAAAAGGTTTTGAGTTCTTCGTAAAGTCTGTTCTGCCAATTCAAAAGCAGCTTTGGTTTGAACATAGTTTGCTTGTGGGTTATCTTGCGGGAAGTTGATTATAACAGCATTCTGTGAAACCACCTGCCCTACTCTTGCGTTTATACTTTCCACTTGGTCATTGATCCCCGCAAATACCCTTGTTTCAAGGAAACCATGAACCGTTGTTTGATATTCGAGTTCTACAACAAATTTTGTCAGTTCAATTTCTTGAACCACCACAGGAACGCCATGCTCTCTGTGAATCGCTTCCATGTTTGCGGGTTGGTCGTCTTTTTTTTGACCACAGCCTGTTAAAAACATTGCTATTAACACGATGAGCGTCATTATTATCGTATTGATTTGTGTTGTTTCTTGCGATATAGAAATCGCAACTACGTTTTTTTGATTTTCGTTTCTCATTATAGTTCTCCTATTATATTATTTAGATTGTTTCCGAGTGCTTTATTTAAAGCGAAATAGTCTTTTATTATGCCAATTCTTGCCTGTGCCAACGCAATTTGTGCTGCATTATATTGAATTTGAGCATCAAAGACTTCAAGCTGTATTCCAGCTTGGTTTTCAAACCTTGACTGAGCTATATTTAAAGCTCTCTCAGCAAGATTTAAATTCATTTCTTGAACTTCTAAAACCCTTTTGCTTTGGTCAAAAGATTGCCATGTTTGGCGAACTTCAAGATTGATTAGTTCTGTGGTGTTCATAGACTCATATTCAGCTCTACGAAGCTCATGCTTAGCACCAATCCTCTTTGCTGTGTTACTCATTCCTGTAAACAAAGGCATTTGGAATACTAACCCCACTGAACCCATTGTTCCAAAATCATTTCCGCTAATGTTAAATGAATCTGTTCTTTGAGCGTATCTTGTTACATCAGCTTGCAAAAGAATATTTGGCATGAAGTTTTTTTGTTCTGCTGAATATTGAACCTGATAAATTTCTGTAGAAATGCCTACAAGAAACAGTTCAAGTCTCTTATCACCCGCTGATGAAATAGCTTCATCAAGAGCTACTTCAAAATTTGCAAAAGCAGTTGAATTTTCGTAGATAACAGGATTTAAGTGAAACTCTTCTGTAATTCCAGTCATCCGTTTGAAATTTTCTTCTGCTAAATTTTTTAAGTTCTCATAGTGCAGAACTTCAGGATGAAGCCTTGATACTTCCAATTCTGCTCTTAGTTTGTCGTATTCAGAAACAAGACCTTGCGAAAATAGGTTAGTAACTCTTTGTAAGTGCAGTTCGGCATTTGATAAAGCCTGTCTCTGAATAGAGAGTCCCTCTTCAGCAAGATACAAGTCATAATAAGCATTTACAACCGTTATAATGGTGTTTTGCATTTCAAGCTCATACCTTTTTTCTTGCAGTATCTTCACTTTATCAAGCACTCTAAGCCCGTCCATGAGTTTGCCACCCAAAAATAAAGGTTGCGAAAGGCTTAATTGTCCTGCAAAAGACACTTCTTCTCTGTCTCTACTGGATGGAAGCATTCTGTCAAGCATACCTGCTATCATGCTTTCATTTGCTGATGGGTCGTCCAAAGCTCCTGAAAGAGTAAAATCTGGTATCGCTGACTTTGGTAATTGATTGTTTGTCAATTTATAGCTTGCATTCAGGTTAATCTGTGGAAATAGCTGTCCACGAACTTCCCTGTAGTTTTGCTCAGCTATCCTGACATCTTCTTTTGCCATTTGTAGCTCGTTGTTGTTGGCTATCGCCATCTCTACTGCTGTTGATATAGTTAGTCCGTTTGTGGTTGCATGGGTTGTATTTACCCAAAAAATCAATAGACTTAAAATCATCAACATCATTTGAATCATTTTTTTCATTATGATTACTCCTTGTATATTATTTATTTCTATTCCTAATAACATGTTATGCCTACCTACTATTTATGTATTTTGGTCGATTTGTGGGCAAAAAAATAGGCACTCTCTTGTAGAGACGATAGGAAGTCTCTATTGTAAATAAAAACCTATAATGCCTGTATACTATTTTGGGATATTGGTCGGTTTTGAGATAAAAAAAAGCCGAAGCTCCACAGCTAAAACTCTTTATATTCGTATATTCAACTGTCATGACATATCCTTATTTTTTATAAAACCTTTTATCAAAATCTCGACAAGTAATTGTCGTTCTTCCACAATTTCATTAAATGAATCTCCATTTAAATCTATCTGGTCCTCTAACTTCGCTGTTACAACTAATCTGTAAAGCAAGTTTACTATTTTAGTTGTATTTATAGCAAATTCATCTCTTAGGACATCGTGGTCTATTCCATATTGAAAAATAGAAGTTAATATTTCAAAGAAGTTTTTTTGCGTATTTTCTTTAAATTCATTAATTCTATCCAAAAATGTAAAAGAATCGTTTGATAGCACCTGCATAAACAATTGACTCTGTGATTTTAATAAATCTACTGGAATTGTGAGAAATGTTTTAAGTTTTTCTTCAAAACTATTCGCATTATCAATTTTTTTTCTCATATCATCCCAAACATCAAAAGAAATCTTCTTCAAAATAGCTACAAATATATCCTCTTTTGATTCAAAATAATGATATACTGTCCCTTTTCCTATTTTGGCTTCTCTACAGATGTCATCTATTGATGTTTTCTGATAGCCATACTTTACAATCAACTTGGTTGCGGCTTCTAAAATCGCATCTGACTTTACATTACTCATAGTAAAGCTCCTTTCATTACAAAATTCTGTCCGACCAATATCTTATTTTAGTCGGTCTGTAATATATAACAACCAAGCTTCAAAAATCTTTCATTTTTTTTTCACTTTTTTTAATATTTTTTTTTGAGAGTCTGAAAACCCTGTATTCATGCGGGTTTTATGATTTATTTTTTTGGGGGAAATTTGAAGACTAACCATAGTTTATGATAAAGGAAATGAATATTGATTTGTAAACCAAAAGAGCAAGGTGATTATCCTGCTCTTTGAGTTATTACTAAATATCTGCTTGGGAACCCTTGCTATTCATATTTATCAGTGTTCTATAAAAGCTTACTATTGATATTTAGTGAATTAATAAATTTAATTTTTGGAAAATAGTTATCTCCTCTGTGTAGCTTTCTTTACAGACCAAGTATTTCCATCCCAGAAATAGAGATAAACTATGACTTCGGTATTGACATCTGATATTGCCTCCTCAACGGAATTATAAATATCATATTTCAATTCCGCACCTCTGTCTCTATGATATGCAATGCAGAATTCATTGTCATGGCTCGTTTGGTCGGGTGACTTGCCAGTAGTTCTTCCAAGCACACTTAAATCCCCCAGTTTACAGAGTTCTTGAACCTGCTGTTGGGTGTTGTAGTAGTTTTGTAAAATCGGCAGGTGGTCATCTCCATCGCTATGCACATAAGTTGCTTGAATTAGTCCGTTTTCTTTTTTCATAATCAAGATACTTCTTGTAGCCATTTTACACCTCCACCTTTGCGTTTAGTAGCATTTCAATCGCAAAGTCAAGCTGTGGCTCGTTCATATTGTGGATAATGGCTTTTTCGGCATTGTTATAAAGATGATATTTTTCTTCAGCTTTTTCATTGAAGGCATATATCTTGCCTGCTATTTCTAAAATCGTTTGGTGTGTCATCGCTACTACACATTCAGAAATTGGCAGATACCAGTCTTTGGGTTTCGTTCCGTCTTGTCGAGATACCGCAGAGCCCACTAATTCATAAATCTCTGCTAAGTCTTGCCTAATCTCATCTGCTTGGTCGCCTTCTAAACCATCGCAGATGACATTTAAATTTAGTTCGATTGCATTATAAATCGTTGCGAAGCTGAGAAAATCAGCTATGGTAAGTTCGTTATCGTGTTTCATTGAACACCTCCATATTATTCTTTTTTATCATTGTTTCTCCTTTATGGAGCAAGGGCTAAGCCCTCGCTCCAAAATATCTTGGGTCATTGGGATATATACTGTGCATGATTTGTAATCGTTCTTTGTCAATCTCTCGCTCTATTTTCCAGAGCTTTTCTCTTTCCAGATAATATTCCCATTTTTCCGTCTTGAGTATCTTTTCATTGACTTTCGCAAGTTTGCATCGTGTTTTCCAAGTTTGAGACCATAACTTTTCCAGTCTTGCTCGACCTTTTTCATCAGCGATTTTCTTGGCTATTTGTGGGGCATACATCCTTTTCAGTCCATCGTATATGCCATTCTCTTTGAGATGTTCTACGAAATCTTGCTTGTTTCCTTTGAAATCGTAGTATTTCTTCTCAATCCAGTTTTTATAGAGGTCATACTCTATTTCGAAGCCGATCATGTTTTCGAATTCTTCTTTTAACATCGGTAACTCCTTGTAATAACATTATTTAATGGTGCTACTTTATAATATGCCGTTTTCTTAGCAAGGTCTTTCTTCGTATTTAGGCATCTTTCTTCACTTTATATTAATAAAGTTTTATAGGTGATTATAGTATATACAAATCTTATTAATTCCTTTCTAACAGATAGTTCGCAAGGTCAACCAGCTTCTTTTTGAACCCATTTGCTAAATAATCATACTCGTTCTCTTTGTTTCTTAGCAGAGCAAGAATAAATCAATTAAATTGATAATAACAACCGGTTAAAGTAAAGAGAGTTCAAAAAATCACTCCTATGCCTTAAATAATCAAAGTCTCACCTTTTCTTTATTGATTCTTTTCCATATTGTCTGTTTAAGATATAGACTTTTGTCATTTTGTCTCTGCCAATAAACTTTATATATCCTTCTTTTATCATTTCTGGGAAGTATTTCCTGACGGCATCGTGACTAATCCCAAGTTCATCGATAACCATTTTCACAGTAAAAGGTCTACTTAAATAGTAGATATAGTTTTTTATTTTATTGTAGCTATTCTTTATTGCAGGGATATTGCCTTGAAAAATGTTTGAGACATAAACTTTAAACCCATTCTCAATGTATATCTGCTTAATATGACGCTTTTTTCGTAGATTGCAAAGATGTCTTTTTACCATACCATAAGGCAAATCTAACTCACTGGCAATTTGTTGTGTAGTGAAAGGCGAACTTGAAAAGAGGATAGCATTCATTATTTTATCGTAGTTAGTCATTATGAATGTATTATTTCCTTGATGGTTTTTTGAGCAATACTGCTTTGGAGTTTTTGCCGTTCCTACCTGCATAGCAAGTCCTTCTTTGATTATACCTTTAAAATGCTTTCTTACTGCAGGTGGCGATAGATCAAGTTCACAGGCAATCTCTTTTATTGTGAAAGGAGAGGTTGACTTGATGACAAAGTTTTTTATTTTATCGTAACTGGTCATAATATAGGCGACATTTTCTTGATTTGTGTTTAGGACATAGACTTTTGCATTTTTATGAACATCAATCAATTTGATATTCCCTTTCAAAACAATTCTATGAATACATTGAGTTACTGTATGATATGTCAAATTAAGCTCTTTTTCAATCATTTTTACAGTGAAAGGTTGCTTTAAATTATTGATAAAGTGCATTATTTTGTCATAGTTAGACATAAATTCAACGCCGTCTCCTTGGTAATTTTGTGAGCAATAAATCCTTTGACATCTTGCTGTTCCTACTTGCCTTATATTTCCATTTTTAATCATTTTTTCTATATGGCTTCTTATGTTAGTGGATGACAACTCAAGTTCTTTTATAATCTTTTTAACAGTAAAAGGTTGCTTTGACTTATTCACAAAGTTCATTATTCTATCGTAGTTATTCATTTCAACCTTCAACTTTAGTAATGATGTCCTTTATCTCCTCAAAGATGAGTTCGCTTTTCTTGAGTCTTTTTCCAATTTTTTCGATCGCCTCAATAAATTTGCATATAACTCTCATAGTACCATTGCTTTGAGAGAATATGTACTTCAGAATCTCATGATCAACCGATACCTCGCAAACTTCGTTCACAAGTTTTTCTACATCAGACAGACTCAAACTGTTAAACATACAATAGCAGTTAACCCTGTCGTAGTATTGTTTAGGCAATGATCTTAATTTATCCTTAGCTTGCTCCATAGCTATTAACACAAAACTAACGAGTGACATATCCACGAAGTCTCGTATCGTAGAAAGGATTTTTCGATTTTGAAAAGCGTAATCTGACTCATCCAAAAATATGGTTATATTTTTGTTTCTTTGTAAAATATCCAAAATTTGAAGATAAATCTCATTCTTGGAACCTTTAATCTCCTGATTCGAATTTGTGATGTGGAGCAGTTTGCAGAGCAAAGAACATAAAAAGTCCCTCACAGTAGCATTGCATTCTAATCTCATGTAGACATATCCATTCTCAAGGGCAGTTTTAAAAGCCCACCTTGTTTTTCCAAGACCTGCCTTTCCATAGAAAAGACCCAAACCTACAATTTCTGAACGAGTCCTTTCTAAAAGATTTTTTAGGGCTTTGTTAGCGTTTTTGACATTTTCAATCTCAACTAATTGATGAGTTTTCATTGGTTACCTTCCTTTATTATTCATTTTTGATTTGTGGTTATTTTTCATCAGAACATCCATTCTAATTCCTTTTTCAGACTTTCTCTGAGTTCTTTTTCTTCGTCAGTCATTTCTAAGTCATAGGTTTCTGAGCTTTGATTTTCAAGAGCAGGGATACTATCGCTACTTTCGTTTATCTCTTCATACTCGCTTGATATAGCATCCAAAGCCTCTTCAAAGCTCAGGTATTTTATGTCCTCAGCTTCTTTCGTGTTTGACAGAGGCAGTAATTCCTTGCTCAAAAGTTTCAGCATTTTCTCTGTTTTCATAGCACCGGCAACATCAGAAAGTGCCAGATAATATAGTTTTCCTATTTTGGCTCTTCGATTGTTTTCAATAAGTGCTGTTAAATCATCTCCGCTTTGAAGTCCCGGATCGATTGCAATGGCTTTCTCAGGGTGTATCTGACCTCTTGCATTGCACACGGTAATTTCATATAGGTTCTTTTCATCATAGTAGATGCCGACTTTTTGTCCAATCATACTTGCGAAACTCGGATGCCAATACAATACACCATTTTTCTCAATCATGCTTCGTTGAACAGTCCTCATCTCAATATAAGGGTAAAGCATTTTGCTGAGTAGTTCTGTTTTGTTGGGAATGACATGTTCAACCTGAGTATATGCTTGAAGTGGTGAAAGTTGCTCTCCTTCTATTGTAACCAACGATGCTCTGGGTTTGTTATTCCAATACTCCACATACTTATCCAATTTCTCGGTGAACTCATCCCAAGTAGGAAATTTTTCACCAAATTTCCGCACTAAAGTTTTACTATCCATATTCTTATACATCTCGGGGCGACTCTCGGGGTTATTCCCACACCAACTCAGGAAACTCTTTTCAAAAGCAGAGATGGCATATCGCCAGAAGGGTTCTATTGATTTGCTTTCAGGATTACCGGGTATAGTTAAAGACCGCTAAATAGTTTGAGAAAATACGAAATAAAGTTTGAGATTTTTTAATCAGGATAAATTTTTTTTTGAAAAACTAAAAAAAAATCTTGACAAAAACACCTTGTTTTATAAACTTGTTCTACAGTGAGGTTTTAACCTATGACTTGTAATTAGGTTTATTAAAATAACTGACATTTGAAGATTTTATGAAATAAAAGATTCAAAGTCAAGTTAATTATATTGAGGTATATTGAAAAATTAAGATTATTGGAGGCTCTTGATGCTTAAACTGACACCAACTCATAAAACCTTTGGGACTGTTAGTGTTCTAAACGGAGCGAATCATCGTTTGCGGGAGAGGAATGCCCATACGCTTAAATATGTCAGCAATGTTCTATGTAAAACAACTTTAATCAATATAATCTCTGTTTTTTTTAGGTCATCTTGTGTATATTATTCACTAGGAGCAGTTAGTAATGACTAAATCATTCGTTTTAGGCTTTAATGAAATTCATAGAAGTGGAAGATTATCTGTAGGTAATAAGGCATTCAACCTTTCGTTATTGTCAAAAATGGTTGATGATATAAATATCCCCAAAAGCGTTGTATTGCTATCAAGTGCTGACGTAGATATGGAAGTAGCAAAAAAAGAGTTGTTAGATTATGTGCAAGCAAATATTCATTACCCCATAATAGCCCGTTCATCTACCACTGTAGAAGATTCTGCAGTCAGTTTTGCAGGGCTATTTGCTTCTGAAGTTTGCTATGATGAAAAAGATTTGGACAAGACTATCGACAATGTATTGAGTAGCCTATTCGCTGAGGAAGTTTTGAGTTATTGCAAGTTTAAACAAATCGACCATTCAGAAATAAAGATGGCAGTGTTGATTCAACAGTACATTAGTCCTGACATTTCCGGTGTAATATTTACAAAACATCCTGTATCTAATGATACTTCAATAATTCTCATTGAATATAAAGAAAAGACAAGCGATGCCGTTACTGCTGGAACATCTATTCCTCACAGCATACTAATAAAAAAAGACAAATTTGTGCTGTATGAGCCATTATTTGAGCAACTGAGAACCATTGCCTTATCAGCTGAGGTGGAATTTGGTTACCCACTTGATTTAGAATGGATTCTTTCAGATGAAAAGGTTTGGATAGTCCAAGTACGTCAAATAACTACTTGACATTAAGGAGAAAGACTTATGTTTGAAAAGACAAGACAATTCAAAGGATTGCCTGTTTCAAGTGGAATTTACGAAGGTGTGGTTAAAGTATTAAAGACCACAGCTGATTTTGGAAAAGTTGAAGTGGGCGATGTCATAGTCGTTTACGCCTCATCACCTGCATGGACCGTGCCTTTGCTCAAGGCAGGAGCATTAATTGCTGAAATGGGTGGTATTTTATGTCACACAGCTATTGTTGCTAGGGAAATAGGCGTGCCGGGCATTGTAAATATTGAGAATATTACTAACATACTCAAAGACGGTGACCGTGTAATTCTAAATGGAGAGGAGGGTACTTTAGATGTACTTGATTGATAAAAAACAACAACTAATAGATTTTGCAAAAGCTGTAGCTATTCCAGTTGGTTTGACAGATAGTATAAAATGGCCTGTTCGTGCTGGAACCGTAATATTTCCAGTCCGAAATATCTTTGTAAAGGAGTTCTTCTCTCAGATTAATGAGGCAGGTTTACATGGCAACCAAAATAAATGGCGGGAAGCCTTTTACGGACCCACACAATTGTGGAGAATGTCACATCATTTGGTAAATGGTCTAGTAGATGAGGATGTAGATCAAAGTGATATTGCGGAGAAAATCCTGCTTTTTTTGGAAGGGATATCTGCTCTCAACAATAACCATTATTTTGAACATATTGGTAAGCACTTCATTTTGGCTGATTCTGATGTGAGTAAAACAATAACAGTAGATATGCATGACAACAAGAAGGAAGCTCGTAAGGCATTAATGCTAGCTGGACTTCTATGGTCGTATAGCGAAACCAACTATTTTGTCGCACACGAGTTAACTTGTGAGTATCACGGTGCTTATACACTACCAGATGGTAATTTTGCTGTTATACGAGAATTTATGAATCTGCGTCCTATTGAGTTGTGGTCTAATCGAGACTATGGTAGCCTTCCTGATTTCTTGCGAATAATAACCATTCATGATAGTTCCTTGAATATAGGCTTTGATGTCTATAACAATCTGTTTGACGAGAAAGGCACAATGGCGACATCTTTGTTGAAAAGTGCCGTATGCACATCAGATAATCGTTCACTTTCCTACGATGAGATTTTATCATTAATTTCTTCTTTTTCTGCAAAAGTTGAGACATTTACTGTCGAAGTAGAAACGATGTCAAACTCTGATATTGCTCGAAAGTATACAGAAGTGTTTTGGTATCGCAAAAAATCTCTTACTGATTATATAGGAATTACTTGGAAACCTTCCGAAGAAATATATAAAATACTTGAAAAGGGTCTTGAACAAGGGCCGAAAAAAAAAGCAATTGTGATTTCAAGTGGGAACAATCTTGTTGATGAACTTATAAGTCAGTATGATTTTTCAGTTCACTTAAAAACATAGATGAGTCAAAGAAATAAACTAAAGGAAAAATTAAATGAGGAATTTTGATTACGAATCGTACTATCAAAAAGTTGCCCCAATATACGATACAGTTAGACTAGACAAAAAAAATGAATTTAACAGTACACTTGCCATAGTTCTTAAAAATTGTAAAATTGATACAACGCACATACTTGACATTGGTTGTGGTAGTGGACGTTATGCCCAGGCATTGTCAGAACGAGGATTTGAGGTAATAGGTGTAGATAAATCGAAAAGCCAACTCGAACAAGCCTCAAAAATCATCAATACACGACATTGTGATGCATCTAACTTGCCATTTGATAATAATTCGTTTGATATTTGTACAATGATGTCAGTGATACACCAAATGTCTGATGCTGAAAGATATACTGCTTTCAACGAAGTATTCCGAGTATTAAAGATTAATGGTTGTTTCATAATTAAAACTTGTTCTCATGGAGATTTAAAAAACAGATTGACGAGTTCATTTTGGCCCAAAACATTAGAAAATGATCTATTACGTTATCCAACTATCGATAAGATAAAAGATGAATTAATAAAATTTACTGATATTAATACAAAAAGAACAGAAACCAAAATCGAACTTCCAAAAAATGAATGCCTAGAAGAATATCGTTTAAGAAAATCTTCAAATCTCGGAATGTTAGATGATTCAGAGTTCCTAACAGGGATTCAACTCATAGAGAAAACATACCTAAAACATAAATCCATATTAAAAAGAAACTGTCATACTTTTTTAATTGCTCATAAAAACAGTAATTAAAAAATAATGGAGGAAAGCATGTCGTTTGAAAATAAAAAAAACTCAAATTCAAAGTATTGGATAAATAAGTTATATTACTCGCATTGGATATGGGTTCAAGTATTAAGTATTGTTATAATGATTCTTTTTTTATTATGGATTTATTTTATCAAAATACATAAAACACAAGTTATCGATGTGTTTTGGACAGCAGTATTTTCATCCATTATAGGCTCAGTGGTAACTTTAATATTTTCATGTATTTCGGAACTTATTACTAGAAAAAGAAATAAGTATCTTAAAATAAATACTATGTATTCTGAAACTGGTTGTCCTTTTTGTATTGCTCCCTCAGAATTATTAGAGACAGAATGTCCTTTTATTAATATTTCATGGGAGGATAAATTCCCATGCCATGCGCCACATATTAAAGATTATGAGAGTATCGGGAAAGCATGGGAAGACGTATTGAGTTATCTAGTAGAGTATTATCCAAAGCCGACGATTAATGTTCTGAAAATATACGCAAGTAAGGGAAAAATATTTGTATCAAATTTAAATGTACTACTAAATGAGATCAGATTCCATAAAATATGTATAGAAAAAATCCAGCTTATCATTAAATCAAAAGAAGACAATATTCTTGAAGACGAAGACAAGAATCTTGATCAAATTATCAAAAGAAATTTAAATAACAATATTAGTACAGTGGTGGAGTATGCTGATATACCTGATGAACCATTATTACTAACTCACTATATGTGTGTGATTGATAATTTATTTACAATTTTTGGTTGTAACACAGCACCTCAAGCTACTGCAGGTATAGAAAGCAATAAACCTTTTGTAGCCTCAAATAAAACTAAAGCTGGAGCTAAATTAGTTTCATATCAAGGAGAATGCTTTGATAAAATACTAGAAAAAAATAGAAACAAACTTAGTATTTATGTTCCAAAATAATTATTCATGAGGGAAGCACCAAATGTTATATATAATTTATCAAGTCTTGATGAAAGCTATGTGTGAATATCTTAATAAAACAATATTTTTCAATTTGGTGTTTATTCTAGCAATTTTTAATAATATATTGTTTAATTATTCTGAAAAGCTGGTTTATTATTTACTGGGATACTCACAATTTATCAACGATATAATTAGTAAAGTTCCATCTGAAATGGGTAGAATGTTCTCATCATTTATGGCAGGAAGAATAAAGAAACTTAGACACATTTCGTTTACATGTAATCAGTTAACTAAATATAAAAAAAATAATATTTTTATTTTTGAAAAATTTGAGATAAGGAAATGGTTGGTTATTTATGGTTAACAACATTATAGGGTATGATTTTGATTTAACAAATTTGCACCATACATACGAAATCAAGCACGGTATGATTTCTGTAGAGCAAGCTACAAAACTATTGGTGAAAAATAAAGGGCTTAGCTTCATAAATAATGGTGAATGTTCTAAGCTTTTAGGGCAAACATCTGATGGTTCTGCTTTAATTAAAGTAGCTATCAACACAGGTATTTCTCATATATCGCAGCTGGAGTCAGAAAAGAAAAAACTTGATAAATTAATATCTCTACCATATTTACCAGATATAATTTTTGATCATACACATATGGGTGAAGATACCATTAATGAATGGGATAAACGATTATATGCGTATATTGCACGTAATTTTAGTCACAAGGTAGTTATTGCAACCTCACCAATTATGGAGGTATTTGATCCCATATATGGAGTTGACAAAAACAAACTTTTTGACAGTATAGAACATATGGCTCTTTGTGGAGTGCGTCTTATGTTATTCCATCCTACAACATCACATGATAATTGGAAAACTGCTTGTAGTATAAGAAAAAAACCTTCTACCTCCTGGACTGGTTCACTTCTGTATAAAGATATGCTGTTGAATAAGCGTGTCCACAATATCGTTGCTGAGCATTTTGATGACATTTTAAATATACTTAAAAAATACGGAATTACTTTAGACATAGGTTCGACTTTTCGCCCTTCACGGATTTCTGAAGCATTAGATGAAGCTCATGTTATGGAATTGAAAGCACAAGAGATTTGGATATCAAAGGCTAAAAATGCAGGTGTTTTGTGCATACGTGAAGGTTTAGGGCATATTCAGTTGAACTACATACCAAAATTTGCTGAAATTATTGACCACTCTACACCGATGATGCCACTACCTGTCTCAACAGATGCTTCTATAGGATTTGATCATGTTTCTAGTGCAATTGCAATGACAGTGCTAGGTTTACATTGTAATATAGGGGTTTTGAACCCTGTCACAAGAGTAGAGCATACAGGAGGAATTCCGACAATAGATGATATTATTGAAGAACTTCAGACAGCCAGAATAGTTGCTCACAGTCTTGATATATGCAATATTCCTAAATGCAATGAAATTGATAACATCATTTCCGATTTAAGGCAGGGTGGAAAAACTTGTGTAGTTAGAGGAGGGATATTCGATAAAAAAAATGTATTAGATTGTAAAACGTGTATTAGGTGTGGTGCTCAATGCCCTTTAAGGTTAAATTAATAATCTATATTCACATAGTGAAAAAGATAGGATGGTTAAAATTTTTATATTTTTTTGAAGAATTTAAAATTAATTATGGAGGTGTTTTAAAAGAAAATGAATTTAAAACATATTAACCTTGAACCTGATACTAAGCACTATCTTTGGGTAATTATTTTTTCACTTTTAGGATTTATTTTATTTTCAATTGCTATAGTATGCTTTGGTATTCTTTTTCAAATTGAACAACCTGTTTATCTCGGAATAATGGCTGGATCAGCACTTATTATAAGTACTGGTGTGGGGTTCTTTATTAAAAAAAGGAATACGCATGCTAATGATATTAAAAAAAAAACTCAGGATGAAATCGAAAATGTTATTGAATGCCCAGACCTTTGCAAAAAGGGTGTCAATTTGTACTTAAATAGATACGCTACTGATTTACGTGACCAACTCAGTAATATCAAGAAAAACAGTGAGATTATTATTTTTCTTATTGATTTAAAACAAGTAGTTAAATGGTTTGAGCAAACAGATATTCAACAATCAATTGCAAATATGCTTCCAAAGATAACGATATATGCTCTAGATCCAAATAATGAAGATGAAGTTTTTAATGAACTTTGTTTATATTATTCGAAGAATTCTTCTCAAGAGCTAAAATCAGAAATAAATATAAATTATAACAAATTCCTTAAAGATATTGAGCCTTTGTACAAAAAAAACAACATAGAAATAAATTTTAATATTATAAATGTTTTCAAAAACGGAAGTCCAATTGCACCTATACCTCCGTTCCAATGGTTTGGTGTGAACGATTTTGTTTATATAAATCCCCTTATTACAATGTATATTCATGATGGAAATATTATAGCTCCTACCGAAAATTTGGATGATTTTATGCAAAGCGAAAAAAAAAGGCTTAAAGACAGCGTTCATATAAGATTTCATAGGAATAATAAAGATGCTAATCAGATGCTATCTGATTATGAAAATACCTTGAACTTTTATATTCAAAATTGCCTAAATGAAAATAGAAATGAAAAATAGTTCAAATTTTTTTCTATAGGATTTTATGTTTTGAATAAAGGATAACTATTAATTATGTTGCGGAGGTGACTATTGCTTTTTAACAAAATTACTCCTTTGGAATTTGAAATAGACGAAATTCTTAGATTATTTACTACAAATAGTTTCTTTATATCTGATTGGAATAAATCTGAAGACGAAATAAGTTTTCCTAATAAGCTATTGAATCCGTGTAAAGAAAATATAGATAAGAATAAGAACAAATACATTTTTTCAGATGAACTTCAAGAAATCAAAAGTTATTTCACATCAAATGTACATAAGGTATTTCATGAAGTTATTGATGAGGAAAAATTTTGCATAATGAATAATGGGACTTCTGGTTTATTTCTGACATTTTTAGCTTTAAAAAATAAAAACAATAACAACATTTTAGTATTTAATCCATCTTATTTTACTTACATTAATGTGTTTAATAATATAGGGTTGAATTATCACTTTTTAAACACAGATATCTATTCGTCATGTTTACAAATAGATTCAGATATGCTTAAAAATTTCATAATTGATAAGAAGATAAATATAGTAATAATCACAGATCCATTATTTGGCATAGGCATATCTATTGCAGAGATAACTTACGAAACAATTGTTGCATTATGTAATGAACTTAATATTTGGTTAGTGGTTGATTATCTATATGGCGGAATGGTATGGGATACAAGTAACCATATTGTAAATAGTTTTTTATTTGATCTTCAAAGAAAAAATGATAAAATGATTGTAGTAGAATCGATATCCAAAAGACTTTTCTTAAATGGAATAAAAAATTGCTTGGTATATGCTAATAAGGATATTATAAACGACATAGAAAATTTATCTGTATCATTCATTGGAAGTATTTCTTGTATACAGATAGATATTTTTAAAGAAATTTATTCAATACAAAATCTTTTAGAAATAAATAACTTAATAAGTGAAAATATAAAAAAAATTAAACAGTGTTATGAACTATTAAAGACTTTGATTATGGGAACAGATTTGTATATTAGTGACAGTAACAGTAGTTATTTTACTTTACTGGGTATCCCGTACAGCAAACTAAAGAACTTAAATGGTGTAAAAGCAGCACAACATATTGCAATTAAGACTGATATCATTACAATCCCACATGAAAGGTATGGATACATATTAGAGGGATTCTATACCTTTCGTGTAAATTTAACATCTAAAAAAGACTTACTATTTTTAAATATTAATAAGTTATTAAATGTCAATTTCAATTAATTTTATAAGTTTCAAGGCCTCTGATAACTCATCTTTTTTTTCATTTAATAGTGCTATTTTGGCTGTATGTGCGAGATATGCTATATCTTTAGTGTTTAGATTTGTTTTCTCTAACTGTTTTATTATTCTATCACATAAAGAGTTTTGAATCTTCATAGTGCATTTTAAATTATGGAATTCTCTAATAATTTTAGGTATTAAAAACACGACAACAGTTGGAATTGTGTACAATAATATCCAAGAACCTTTTCTTTCACTAATTAAGCTGTAGGTAAATTTAAAATTTAATATTTCGGATGCAATATCAAATATTGTTTTTGAAGATTCTAAAGCGGAATTATGATCTTCTGTTTGAAAAAACATTTCAATCTTTGATGTTATGACATTAGGAATACATTGAATAAAGTTATAATCATATTCTCCTGATTCTAACATTATTCTTAACACTTCTAATTTTGATAAATAATTAATTCTTTCTGATATATCAAATTGCTGCCAATTATTATTTGTAAAGAAATGGAAAATGTCAACGAACTGATGAAAAGGGATTACTTCGTTCTTGAAGTAAAAAATTATGCAATTAAGTATATTTTCTATTTCACTTTTTCTTATAAACTGCGGAAAGTCAACTAATCTTTTAAATGATTCTTTGATAAGAGGTAAGATAATATTATAATTACCAAGAAGAATATTAGCATTAATAAATTCATAGAATCTTTCTTGCGAATAAAGAGATTGTATATTTGATTTATCTAAACTTACTTTTTCGCCACGATATAGGAGAACCATATTTTCTAAATTTGTGTGACAAATCAAGTATCCAAAAATGTAACTACTACCTATGCATACATTTCTTAAATCACAGTGAATAAATGAATGCATTTCTGCATGCATTGTTGCAAAATCTACATTTTCTATAAAACATCTATTGAAAGACAACTTTTCAGTTGTTGACATCTCAAAACTACAATTTTTTATTTTACAGTTGATAAATGAACAATCGTACATACTAACAAGAAATTTCTCATCAGAAAAAACGCAGTTATTAAAAATGCTTTGTTGAATTGATGCATCTTTATATAGATTATTGTCAAAAACAGTATTTTCAAAATAACAGTTCTTAATTTCGCAACCGCCAAAATTTGCTGATTTAAAACTACATTTTGTAAAACAGGCTGATATAAAATCAGCCCTGTCTAAATTGTTTTTATAAAAATATACGTTTGTAAATTTTGACCCTCTAAAATCACTTCTAAAAAAAGAAATATGTCTTATGTGTTCAGAAAAATCGATGTTTTCAAACAGATAATAAGATAAATCTTCTTTTTCTCTCTGATAGGAACC
>Ga0099364_10006124_pt1 | contig 17595 bp, 13 predicted proteins | sample TergutTh196P3_FD_73070 | JGI IMG/M metagenome (GOLD analysis project Ga0099364, IMG submission 73070) | Microcerotermes parvus P3 segment gut microbial communities from Pointe-Noire, Republic of the Congo - Th196 P3 | ecosystem: Host-associated > Arthropoda: Insects > Digestive system > Gut ...
ATAGTGTAGAATCGCGGCGGTAGAGGAGGCGGGGCGGGAGGACGACGAGTCTCTCCCGTATGGCATCAAAAACATGGGAAATAGCATGTGTTTTCCGAAAAAGTGGTTAATTCCCGTGTTTTAGGCTATGCCTCAATTTTCAATGGGAAGTCTAACATACGCCATGTGAAAAAGCGTCAGTAATTTCGCTGACGAGTGTGAAGGCGGCGTGAATTGTTTACAGAGCCCGGAGCGGCAGCTCCGGCGCACAGAGCGGATTCGCCGGAGTTGCCGCTCCGGGCTCTGTGAATGCGGCTCTGTGAGGGTTGCGCAAAGGGCGCAAAGAAGATAACGTAATAACAAAAAAACGTTTACCCACTAAATTTTTACACACCGGCAGTCTTGGGGAATTGCAAAAAAAGAGAATACCGCTATATTAATGCTGTCATTCAGTCAAGGTTTAGAGAAGTATGATCGAAAAAAATACAAAAGGGGAAGTTTGGGTCTACGCAGAAATACAAGACGGAGCATTGCAGAATGTCTCGCTGGAACTTACCGGTAAAGCACGGAAACTGGCAGATACACTCGGTGTGCCCGTCGGTGCCGTACTGCCCGGAAACAATGTTGCCCCAGCGGCAGAAAAATTGATCGCACACGGAGCCGATCAAGTTTATCTCGTTGAAGACAAAGCCCTGTCAGATTACCGTACCGACCCCTACGCTCATGTTCTCGTAGAACTCGTCAAGAAATATAAGCCGCAGATCGTGCTGTTCGGAGCCACTCCTGTCGGTCGTGATCTCGCTCCCCGGGTTGCCTCGGCCACTCAGAGCGGACTCACCGCCGACTGTACCGATTTGGAAATTTCCGATGTTACAGAAAAGAGCGGTACAGTCCATCCGAATCTGCTCTTACAGGTGCGTCCCGCTTTCGGCGGAAATATCGTGGCGACGATTGTCAATTATGACCAATGGCCCCAGATGGCGACCGTTCGGGAAGGTGTGATGCCGCTCGGTGAAGCAGATACAAAACGCAAGGGAAATATCGTCAACGAGTCTGTGCCGTTGACCGATCAGACTCTTTTTGCTGTCGAAGTGATTCAACGGGAAGTCGAAAAGCGGAAGTTGAACTTGGGCGGGGCAAAAGTCATCGTGGCCGGCGGAGCGGGAGTCGGCAGTAAGGAAAATTTCGCTCCGCTCTTTGACCTTGCCGACGCACTGGGCGGTGAAGTCGGAGCAAGCCGGGCGGCAGTGGACAGCGGTTTTATCGCGTCCGAACACCAAATTGGTCAGACGGGAACGACCGTGCGCCCCCCCTTGTACATTGCGTGCGGAATCAGCGGTGCCATCCAACACCGAAGCGGTATGGAAGGCGCAGCAAAGATCATTGCCATCAATACGGATCGCGATGCACCGATTTTCGCCATTGCCCATTACGGCATCGTCGGTGATGTCAAGCAGGTTGTCCCGATGTTGTTGCAAGCATTCAAGGAAAGAGGGTGATGCCCGCTGTCAGTAATGCTCGTTGTCAAAAATGATGAAAGCCTATGGTACCTTGTAATCGTCAGAGTTGGGATACGCTTTTGGGAGCATAAAACTATGTTTTTTGTGTCCTTTGTGGTTAAAACAAAGGGGTGTACTGTGCCGGCGGGCACTGCTCACAGAGCCCGCGGCGTAAGGAAGCGTGTCAAAATAACATTCACCTATTTACAAAGAGCCGCAAGTGTAGGCGGTACTCCGCCGGAACTTGCGGGTGGCGGGCGTGTTCGGTATGCACCCGCGCAAGTTACGCTACGCTGTACTTGCGGCTCTTTGGATATGTTATCACGATACACTTCCAAAGCATACGCACAGTTCGCAAAGAAAAAAACGTCCCATTTGTCCCCGTGTAAGGTATCATTTTCACAGAGTATGTTACGGAGTATGTTATGAAGATTTTATTTGCCAGCAGCGAGGTGGTTCCCTTTGCCCGGACGGGCGGTTTGGCGGATGTCAGTGCCGCACTTCCCGCCGCCCTCGAACGGCTCGGACACGATGTTACGGTCGTGATGCCCGCCTATAAGTCGGTCTTTCACAGCGGACTGCCCCTTCGGGATACCGGAGTCCGCTTTTCTGTCCGCGTCGGCAGTAAAATCGTCCTAGCAAAAATCTGGAAAGCAAGTATTCCCGAAAGCGATGTGCCGGTCTATTTCATCCAGCAAGATGACTACTTCAATCGAAACGAACTCTATACCGAACATGGCGGCGATTATCATGATAACTGCGAACGTTTTGTATTCTTCTGCCGTGCAGTCATGGAGATGATCTCCGTGATGAATCTCCGAGTGGACATCCTTCATTCCAACGATTGGCAGACGGGACTCATCCCGGCACTTCATGCCGTGATGTACCGCAAGCGGACGGGCTTTGACCGTATTGCCGCTGTTCACACCATTCACAACTTGGCGTATCAGGGGGTTTTCTGGCACTGGGACTTGATGCTCACGGGCATCGGCTGGGAACATTTCACCTTCAACGGGTTGGAGTTTTACGGCAAATTGAATCTGATGAAAGCCGGGGTGATGTTTGCCGACGGTATTACGACAGTCAGCCCCCAGTATGCACGGGAAATCCAGACTCCCGCCTTCGGCTACGGAATGGAAACCGCATTGCAGTACCGGAGTCCGGTGCTTCGGGGCATCCTGAATGGTGCATGTATGAGGCGTTGGAATCCCGCCGCGGATCCCTATATTGCCGAGCAGTATAATGCGGAAAATGTTTTGGAAAAGAAACCCCTGTGTAAACATGACTTGCAGGCAACGCTGGGGTTGAAACAGAGTAGCAGTGCTCCGCTGGCTGGTGCCGTCAGCCGGTTCGCCTATCAAAAGGGGATCGATTTGATTGCCGAAATCATCCCGCTTTGGGTCGAAAAGCATGGAGTACAATTTTGTCTTTTGGGCAAGGGGGATTGGGGCTTGGAATCCCGCCTTTCCGCATTGGCAAGTCAGTATCCCGAAAATGTTGCCGTACGGTTCGAGTTCTCGGATGAACTCTCGCATAAAATCGAGGCGGGAGCGGATATGTTCCTCATGCCGAGCCGGTATGAACCGTGCGGACTGAATCAGATGTACAGTCAAATCTACGGCACGGTGCCGTTGGTTCATTACACGGGCGGATTGGCGGACACGGTAACAGATTTGACCGAAGAAACATTAGACAACGGTACAGCGACGGGATTTACCTTTCCGTCGGATGATATACACAGTCTGAACACGACGCTCTGGCGGGCATTGGATATCTTTTGGCACAGGAGGGATGTTTGGAATCAACTCATCAAAAACGGAATGCGTCAAGACTGGTCGTGGGCAAAAAGTGCCGTCGAATACGTCCGCTTCTATGAAGAATTGATAAAGAAATAGCCTTTTTTCCTTGCGTCCTTTGCGGATTCTTTGCGTTCCTTGCGGTTAAACAACAAAGAGTAACCGCAAAATGCGCAAAGAGTTGCGCAAAGGACGCAGAGAAGATAACGACGCAGAGGAGATAACGATAGTAACAAAAAAACGTTTACCCACTAAACTTGGACAGCCGCCTGACGCTTGACAAGGCATTTTCCCTTTCCTATAATGGACGGCAGTTTCAGATTAAACGTTAACCCCCTAATAAAGAAAGGACAACACATGAAACGTATCATCACGCTCCTGTTAGCACTGGGAATTCTGGCAACCGCCCAACTCGCCGCCGTTGCCCAACTGACCGACGAAATGAGAAGAGACGGCTGGGGCTCCATCTTCGACGGCAGAACGCTCGAAGGATGGAAGTCGAACGAAACCTATGAAGGATTCAAGGTCGAAAATGGTGCCATCGTCGGATTCGGCGGTCGAAACCACCTCTACTACATGGGTGAGCAGTACCGGAACTTTGAATTGAAGATCGATGTCAAAATCAACAATGACGGCAACTCCGGGGTCTACGTCAAATCGCAGTGGCAAGATGCCGCTTGGCCCACCACCGGATTCGAGTTACAGGTCAACAGTTCGCACGGCGACCCGCAAAAGTCGGGAACCCTGTATAACATCGTCAAAATCCACGAGGCTCCGCACAAGGATGACGAATGGTTCACCTATCACATCATTTGCAGAGGAAACGAACTTGCCGTCCATATCAATGGAAAACACCTCTACACCTACGTTGACCAAAGGCCCGGCGGAAGGCAGGGGGGACAGCAAGGACAGGGCGGACAAGCCCCACCCATCACCGAGCAGACCAAACGCATCTCCCAAACCGGACACATTGCTTTGCAACAGCACCATCAGGGTTCCGTTGTGGAGTTCAAGAACATCTTCGTGAAGAAGTTGCCCGATTAGTGCCGTAACGGGAGAATGTTTGCCTAAAACAAACAAAACCAACAGAGCCCGTGGCGTAAGCCAGGGCATCGCTAGGATGATTCCCTGGCTTACGCCCGGGTTCTGTGAACGCGGCTCTGTGAACGCGTTTTTCTTTGTGTGCCTCGTGTACTGTGCGGCTAAAAAGACTTAACCGCAAAGGGCGCAAAGAAGATAACGTAATAACAAAAAAAACGTTTACCCGCTACATTTTGACACACCCGCCCCCAGTCTGCAAGTCCGTCGGTACTTGAAAAATCATACGCTCTCTGCTAGAATCCCCGCACCGGGGTTTCGTTCCTTAATCTAATCGGGAGACTCATCATGAGAACTGCTCTTTTTCTTATCACTCTATCGTTGGCGTTCTGTACAGCACTGTGTTCCGAAGCCGCAGAAGACAAAAAGACCGTCGAAGTCATCATGCAAGCCAACAGCGAAGACGACGGCTACGAAGCCTACCGCGCAATGGACGGCGATGTCCGAACAATGTGGCACACCCAATGGCGAGGAGCAACACCACCACTGCCGCACACCCTGACCATTGACCTAACCGGCGAATACGAAATCAAAGGACTCATCCTAACTCCACGAAACGACAACTGGAACGGAACAATCCGACGCTACGAAGTCTTCATGAGTAATGACGCAAAAGAACCCGGCGAACCCGTCTTCCGAGGCGAATTCCCCAGAGAACAACGACCGCAAACTGTCCTCTTGGACAAACCGATGACAGGACGCTACCTCGCTATCAAAGTATTGAGCGAATACGGCGCAGGTTCCTACGCCTCCCTTGCCGAACTGGAACTCATCTGCGACACCGCCATATTCCGAGCGAAAAGAATGACATCGCTGCAAATGCAACTCGCCGAGCTCGGAGAAGAACTAGGAAGCGATGTCAATCTGGAGTTGCTCGACGAATTCCTCCGACTCGTCCGAGACATCAAACAGAAAGCCAGATTCGATAGAATTGCCGAACAAACATTTATGCCGGAGTCGCTCATCTTCGATACCGACCGTGATCCGGCAGACATTGCCTATCGCCGGACACTTGCATTGCTGACCGACTTGCAAACGATGCCGGATGCGCCCGACCTTTCAGAACAAAAAACATCACTCGACGCATTGAAAGAGCAAGTCGAAACCCTTCCCATCGAACAGTTGAAAGAACGGTTTGAACTCTTCACCAACATTGCCGGTCTGCGTCGGGAAATCGCCTTCGCCAATCCGCTCTTGAATTTCAACGAGTTGCTCTTCGTCAAGAGGCACCGGGCGACGTACAGTCACATGTGCGACCAGTATTACGGAATCAACAGTCTGCCCGGCGGCGGGGTTTTTATCCTTGAAAATCCATTCAGCGAAAATCCGGTAGTCCGTAATTTGCTTGAAAACTCCGTCGTTCAGTCGGGACGTTTAGAAGGGCAAACGCTTTCTACAGGTTCGTTCATTTCGCCTAATCTTTGTTATGATGCCGAGCGGGTTGCTTTCGCTTACGTCGAATGTACCGGCGATAGGCGGCATCGTTATCATACCGATCTCACGCAGGGACACTGGCATGAAGGTCGGACATTCAACATCTTCACTTGTAACATCGACGGCAGCGACCTGCGGCAGATTACCGACGGGACTTGGAACGACTTCGATCCTTGCTGGCTGCCCAATGGTCGGATGGCTTTCATTAGCGAGCGGCGCGGCGGCTATCTGCGCTGCGGAAGAGAATGTCCAACGTACACACTCTTCGACATGAATCCCGACGGCTCGCTGATTCGATGTTTGAGTTATCACGAAACCAACGAATGGAATCCTAGCGTTACCAACGATGGTCGTATCCTCTATACCCGCTGGGACTATCCTGACCGGCATGGTTGTACGGCGCACCATCCTTGGACGACCACGCTGGATGGCCGTGATCCTCGGCATGTCTATGGTAATTTTACGCCTCGATTTAGCCGGTCTGATATGGAACTCGGCAGTCGGGCGATTCCGAATTCACCGAAGTTTGTGGTAACGGCGGCACCGCATCATGGTCAGATGTTCGGAACGTTGAATATCATTGACCCACAAGTTCCTGATGACGATGCGATGGCACCGGTCAAGCGGCTCACGCCAGATGTCGATTATCCAGAAACGCAAGGCGGATCGCAAATTTACGGTACGCCTTATCCTCTTTCCGAAAAATACTATCTGGCAGTTGCCGACTTCGCCATGACTCCCAACGTGGGGTTCGAGTGGCATAACAACAATTACGTACGAGGCGATTATGGTATCTATCTAGTGGATGCTTTCGGCAATAAGGAATTGATTTACCGTGATCCTGAAATCGGCAGCGTTTCGCCGATGCCGGTGGTCGCTCGACCGATGCCGCCGGTGATGCCGCGAATGGTTTCCGATGCCATTGAAGAGCAACTGTATCTTCTTCCGAATAGGGAAAAACTTTCGACGCTTCCGCAAGCGACGATTTCGATTGTCAATGCGTATCACTCGTTGCGTCCTTTCCCGGAGGGTACGAAGTTGAAGGAACTACGTGTTATTCAGTGGATTCCGATGTCGGTTCCTTCGGGGAGTCCGCCGCATGAAATTGGTTTCCGTGAGCCGACCAGTAGCGATTCGGTGGTGCTTGCCCGATATGTCCTCGGTACGGCACCGATTGAAGAAGACGGTAGTGTGAACATTACTGTTCCGCCGCGCCGTCCTTTGCAGTTGCAAGTTTTGGATGAGGAAGGGCTTGCGGTGCAATCGATGCGTGGTTCGGTATATCTGCACGACGGCGAGACGCTCTCTTGCAATGGTTGTCATGAGCCGATGGGTTCTGCGCCGGTTCAGACGACGGCGATACCGAGGGCGTTTTTGCGTGCGCCGTCGGAGTTGAAGCCTGCTCATCCTGATGCGAATCCGTTTAGTTATCCTCGGTTGATTCAACCGATTTGGGACAAGCATTGTGTTGCGTGTCATACGGAGGAGCGGTCGAAGGGGACGGCGGGGGTGCCGAATTTGGCGAAGGAGCCGATTACGAATAAGTGGTATGCTTCGTACAATGAATTGGTTCCGAATTATGGTTTTTATTCTTATGGTGAGGCTTTGCGGACAACACCGGGTGCGTTTGGTGCGAGGGCTTCGAAGTTGTATCCTCACTTGAAGTCGGGACACAAGGGGGTTGAGTTAAGTCGTGAAGAGTTGGAGCGGATAGTTTTGTGGTTGGACTGCGTTTCTATCTTTTACGGCGTGTATGAAAGGGAGGGGGGCGAGGCGCAACTTCGCGGCGAGAGAGTTTATCCGACGCTGGAGTAGTGTCCGCTCAGGTTTTGCGGGCAAAACCGCTAACCGACACCCAAAGCAGTGCCCTTAGCAGCACCGGCCTATGGTTGATGGGGACGGTGTAGCCGACCATGCTCCTATGATCATCAGCCCTATAAACAGTATCGCCAGTATCAGTACGGCAGCATTGATGACGATGCCTGCGATGGCGATTTCGGGCTGTCGGGACTTCAAGCCGACCATACCGAAAATAATTCCGACAATCGGCACGACACCGAATCCTCCGAAAGTTGCCCAACTGAGGGCTCCGCAGATCAGTGAGGTGATGGCGGCAGCATTCCCTGTCGAAGGTTGCTCGAATTCTCCGACGTACATTTCCGTTTCATTCATCGACCAGCCGCACTGACCGCAAACTTTCTCTTCTCCCAAACTGTTCCCGCAACGTCCGCAGTACATGTTTCGATCCCCCTTGTTATTTTTACTGGTACAGGCGATAGGATGCGATTCTATCCGAAAGGGGAACAATTTGCAACGGAAGCCCAGACGGCGTGTTCGCGACGGAGTTGTGTCAAAATAACTTGCTATTTTTTTGCGTTACCCGCGATTCACCCGGAGATTACGGCGCGTGACCATTATCATTGGCATCATTGGCCGCCTACATCTCCGGCTCTTTGGGGAATGTTCTTTTTGTACAGTTCCAACGGGTGTGTCCAATTTTAGCGGGTGTTTTTTCAGGTTCTTTGCGTCCCTTGCGCATCCTTTGCGGTTAAATTTTCTTTTTTAACCGCAAAGGGCGCAAAGAAGATAACGTAATAACAAAACAATGTTTCCCCAGTCAATTTTGACGCACCCCGCCCGAACGTAAGTGTTCACAGGGCTTGTCTTTTTCATTCCTTTCGGGTAGACTATAGTTGTTATTGATGTCTTTTAATTTTGCGTTTACGTTATGACTGCTTGGATGACGGGGCGGATTATCGTTGTACCCCTTGATATGTCGGAGTTTTCGCTCAAGGCACTGGACGCAGCAAGGGAGATGGCCGACGATATTTCTAATATCCGTATATTGCATGTTTTGCCGCCGATTGACCGCCCCATCTTGGGTTCCGAACATAGAGAAGAACAAACCAGAGCCGCAATGAGTGCCTTTGTTCAGGAGCATGGGTATCCAAAGATGAACATTACCATTGTTGCCGGTGAGCCCGTCAAAAAGATTATTCAATTTGCTGAAGACTGTGCGGCGGGACTCATCGTCATCCCCTCGCACGGACGCGGAGTGATTACCGAAATGTTGCTCGGCTCCACAACATATAGCGTTGTCCGCCGTGCCGCCTGTCCCGTCTTGGTGCTGAAACCGAAAAAAATGTAGTTGACTTGTTCGGAAACTGTCATTCGTAGGAACCACCCCGTCATTCCCGCACAGGCGGGAATGACGGGGTAGAGAACAGGTCTAATGCCAAAAACTCAAAGGCGGCCAACAAAAGTTATACTGCAAACGGTGTCAAAGAGGCCGGTTTTCTTTGCGTTCTTTGTGCACTTTTCGGTTAAAAAAAGAACTAACCGCAAAGGACGCAAAGGGTTGCGCAACGGACGCAAAGAAGACAAGAACGTAACAAAAAAACGTTTGCCACTAAACTTGGACACACCCATACCGTTTAGCCGTGCCGTTTACAGTGTGCTGTTTCTCCCTTGACAAAAGGGCAAACGCCGTAAATAATGGAGGGATGCCATGGAAAGGTTATCACATGTTTTTGTCTTGGCTTATCTTGCATTCTTTTGCGGGGATATTTTTTTCGCTCTTTGCCGTCAGCGGATATGCCGGGACGTTGGAAACGATTCGGCAGCAGTTTGAAATCTATCACCGTTTCCCCGGCGAAATCGAAATTCTAGCAACCGAGAATACCAAGGAAATCGACGGCGTACTCAATCGTACCGAAGCAAAACGGCTGACCGTCCGAAGGGAATTGGACAAGGCTCTCATCGACAGAAAACCGAACAAAAACTTGCCCTCGCCGCTCTTTGCCGAAGAGTACATCATCCCCTTTATCCATTACGTCTCTGTGGAACGTGCCTTCGCTCAACGGACGTTGGAGCAAGGCCGACCAGAGGAAACGCTGAATGCCATTCAATATGTTTATCGGCTTGCCGACGAACTTTCGGAGTCCGGTTCGCTGGAACTGCGCACCCTTGCCGCTCGTATCCGGTTGCAGATGTTGGAGATTGCTCAGTCGCTGTTATACCATCCCCTTTGCCGTCGCGAACATCATGAAGGACTCTACAAAATATTCGAGAATCAAATCAACCGCCGAACGACCGATGCCGTGATTTGGACGCGTTACCGCGAAGAGGGGAAACAATTTTTCGCAGGAATCGGCCAGCATGGACTCTCTAAAATGGTTTCGCCCTGTCTGCGGGAAGAGTTAATGAGCAGGGATGCTTTTCGCGAATACGAAAAGGCAATGGCACTGCGGACGGTTCATGATCAATCGGTTTTTCATCGGGTATCAGGGGCAATAATCGAATCTTGTTCCGTACCCTTTTTTCAGCGGCAGCCGGTGTTGCGGCAACTGGAACAGGAACTTCGGACGCAGCGCGGCACTGCTGCCGAGCCGGTCTTTGCCTTGCTCTTGTTACGGGATGTTTCACGAACGATGCAACTCTTTGCACAGGAGCGGTCAGGCATTGAATTGGCGTATCTCGCCCTCTCCGCTTCACTGGGCAATCAGAGCCGTAGCAAACGATTGAATTTCCTCACCGGCAACGAATATGAAATCCGCCTTATTACGGATGGTGTGCTGTGTACCTATGAGGGGAACATCAAACCGTTTTACGTGCCGTACCGGTGAGAAGACTGACGACGGTATGGAGGTTGTTTTTCAGGGAGAGTCCTTTCCGCATTCGTGTAGGGTGGGGGGTGTCAAAATTTAGAGGGTCTTTTTCCTTTTCTTTGCGCACTTTGCGCCTGTCATGATTAACAAGGATTTGCGCACTTTGCGCAACCCTTTGCGCCCTTTGCGGTTAAAAAATGATTTACAGCCCCGGCGGATAAAAAAGTTCACAGAGCCCGGAGCAGAAACTCCGGTGCTACCGCACCGGGCTCTGTTTGTTCTTTGCTCATTTTTTCCCGCCAGCCCTGTAGCCGCAAAGGTCGCAAAGAATTCGCAAAGGGCGCAAGGGATTTCTATTTTTAGAGGTTTCCTTCAACCAATCGGACGGTCATAAATCCGATAGGTTTTGGCGCGGACGGCCCCTCCCTTTTCGAGACTGCCTTTGGAGTATGTATTCGATTCCAAGACCCACGAAAACTCTGCTTCCGTGATGCCGCATTCCATGACCTTCGGTACGAGTCCATTGAGCAACACCAAACCGAGTCCCAGCATTTGATACTCCGGTAAGACATTGGTGCTCAATACCCGAATGGACTTGATCTGCTCCTTACGGCCTAACAGTTTGAACAACCGCCAGGGTGTAATGCGTCCGCCAATCGCTTTGATTCGGGGATTGAAATCCGGCAGGGCAAATGTCGCCCCGACCATTTTGCCCTCCATTTCCACGGCGACGGTCAGTTCCGGCACAATCAAGTATTTCAGATAAAATGCCATCTCCTTGACTTCTTTGAGGGACATCGGCACGAATCCCCAGGTGTTTGTCAGCGATTTGTTATAGATATGCAGAAACTGCTCCACATCACGTTGGAAATTTTTTTGATCCACGGATCGGACGGTGACTCCCGTGCGTTCGGCAATCTGTTCGCAGACGGGGAGCAGTTTGTCCCGTATTTTCGGCAACATCCCGATTTCCCCCCAGTAGGCGTACAAGTCCTGTGTTTTTACAAAACCGCTCTCTTCAAACAGTTTTTCGTAGTAGGGCGGATTGTACGTCATCATAAACTTCGGCGGGCTGTCAAATCCTTCGATGAGCAAACCGAGCGTGTGATGGAGCGATGGATTGACAGGGCCACGCAACAGAGTACATCCGCGTTGTTTCAACCAATCGGCGGCGGTATCGAAGAGTCCTCGGGCGACCTCGGTACTGTCAATACAATCGAAAAAACCGAGAAAACCGACTCCATCGTTGTAACGGTCGATGTGTCCTTTGTTCCAAACGGCACAGATTCGTCCCACAACATTTTTTCCCTCGACGGCAATGAAGGCTTGTCCTTCATTGAATTCGTAAAAGGGGTCTTTTTTGTTTCCCAGTATTCCGAATCCGGGTGTTTTGAATCCGGCGAGTCCGCTCTGTTCTATGCGGAGTTGGGGTACCCAGTGTGGATCATCCTTGTAGATTTTCCAAGGAAAGTCCAGAAACGCCTTTTGCTGCGACCAATTTTTCGCGGGAATGATTCTCATCTTGGATGTCCATTCTAATCAACGTGGCGACGAAAATCAACCCTTTGTGTCTTTTGTGCACTTTGTGGGGCAGTTCGTCGACACGTCCTACTGGCTGTCCCCCTTTACTGTATCCATTTTCGGAATACAATGACGGCGTGGGGATTTATGTGCCCGGTGAACATTTCGCTGCCGAATGATTGAAGAACTCAAAGATGAAAGGCTTATCCGCCAGATCGGCGGACGATTCAAACTTTCCGCCCTCATTCAGAAAAGACTCGTCGCCCTCAATGAGGGAACGCCGTCGGCGATTGATTACGGACGCGATGCCTCTGCGGCAACCAGTGATAGGTTGAACACGACCATTCAGGAAATTCTACAGGATAAAATCTATCTCAATACTGAAAACACCCTCAGAGTACGGCACGATGAGGGAGTCAGTATGGTACTGGATACGGAATTTACCGAAGGATATTAGCCCCTTGTACTTTTCTCGAACAGCAGATATACCCCATGCTGAAAACGGTATGAAATTGGACTTTGCGCCCCTTTGCGGTTAAATCCTTTTTTGAACCGCAAAGGGCGCAAAGAAGACGCAAAGTTCGCAAAGAAAAAACGTCCCATTTGTCCCCGTGTAAAGTATACAATGGTTTAGAGACTACAAACTATTGTTTCTTTTTTTTCAATATTGCACCGTGAAAGTAGTAGGATTCGAAAAACTCTTCGGCTGTGATGTTGATTCTTGAGAATTTACAGCAAATAAAGCAGAACTACTTTTATGCCTTATTCACGAGGAGTCTAACGATGTGGCCGCCAATCCAAGGGAACCTGCAATGAAAATGGGATACAGAAAAAACTTGGTAGCGGACTGCGTTTCAATGCAGTCCGTCGACACGTTTTTTCTTTGATGACTCCGAAAGCCTTATTAGATGCGTTCCGCCGTCAGCGTTCTCTATTCCTCCGGCAGAGGTTGTCCTTTGGTTTCCGGGCCCATCCACGCGAAAATGATACCGAAAATAAAGGTGGCCGCCATCGTCGCTCCGGCATAACGGATCGGCTCCGCAAAATCATGGGAACTGTAAAACACAGTCAATAGTCCCAGTGCGGCAGGCCCCAGTGCGGCGACAAATCGGGCGATATTGTAGCAGAACGAAATGGCTGTACTCCGCAGACGCGTTGGGAAAAGTTCCGGGAAATAAACCGCATAGCCGCCGAAGAGGGATAGTATGCAGAAGCCCAGTATCGGTGTCATGACAAGGACTTCGTTTTCGGGACTCATAATCTTTCCGGCTCCCATCGTCATAAAGACGAAAATCGTCATAAAAAATGATGCCCCGAAGAAGAGGGTGAACGCGATTCGCCGTCCCCAGCGGTCTGCCACCGCGACGATAACCCATGTCCCGAAAATGGCACCCAAGTTGAACAAAATTGATGTAATGCCCGCCCAAATGGACACGTAACTGGTGATACTCTTTGCCCGTGCGGTCAGACTCTCCGCCAAGACTTCAAATGCGGCTCGCTCGATTGCCTGCTGTTCGGCTTCACGGAGAGTCGCTTCCAAGACTTGTCTCCTTTGGTCAAGTTCTCCCTGTAAACGTCTTTTCGCACTTTGCCATTGAACTCTTTGGAGTTGGTTTCTCGATAGTTCATCAAACATTGCCAAGACCGTCTCCGTATCCTGCGGCTGGGGTTCCTGGGCGAGAATCGCTTTTAAACGTTTCCTTTCTTGGTTACGTTTCTCTTCCAAGCGTTCTTTTGCACCGTGTTCCCCCATTTCTTCAAGTTCGTTTTCCGTCTCTTCATCGAACGCAGTCAATATAGTTTCGGCATTCAAACCATCCAACAGATCAAGAATGAATGTCTCATCACATTCGGGACATTTAACTTCAATGTTTAGACTGTCCGCTCTTTCTTTAATTTGAATAAGGAGTCGGTAAATCGCACCGGCATCGTTTGTTCTTGGTTCCGAGCCGACGAAATTCAGGTGGGAGATCCTTTTTTCTTGTGCGATCGGCAAGAACTCTTTGGGATTGTTTGCTAACATTCGGATCAATTCAAAATCTTTCGTCTCGACTTCGTTCCAAACCCGTGCCTCTTGATCCTTTACGAGGCGGAATGCTGTCCGGGTCAAATCGACGCTGAAAAATCCGATGCCCCAAAGTCCGATGACCCCGCAGGTGGCGAGGCACATCCCGACTATCACGTTATACCGCCATCGGGGATGGCTGAACAGGTCGGAGACGGAACCCGCCTTTTTCACGCCGCCGGATGCGATGGCATCTTTCCATGCTTTGGGCTCTTCCAAGTGCCGCATGACGGCGAAGGCGACCAGTGCTGGTGCGAATCCGACAAGGAAGAGGAACCGCCAAAGAGGGAACTCACTGAAATAGCCGAAACCTTCCAGTATGCCGCAACACATTGCCAACGTCGCCGCTAACACATTACAGAAGGCACCGGTCATTTGCAGCCATCCGAGCGATTTTGACCGTGCTTTGTCCGGCATCGTTTCTGCAAGGAGCGTTACTCCTGCGGCAAATTGACCTCCGACTCCCATTCCGCACAAGAAACGGTAGATGAAAAAGTCCCACCAATTCGTTGCCAAACCGCTCATACCGGTAAAAGCGGCATAGACGAAGATGGTGATAATCATCGTTCGGGCGCGTCCGTATTTGTCGGCCATAATACCGAAGAGGATACCGCCGAATCCCCAGCCGAGTAGCATGATCGAGGTTGCAAAACCGCCCATCTTGGCGACGGTTGCGTGGGTGGGGTCTAAGCCCATCAAGCCGGCAAGTGCCGGAATACGCATGAGGTTAAAAATCTGCTGGTCGAATGTATCCATTCCCCAGCCGAGACAACAGACGACAAAAACGAACCAATGATAGCGGCTCAAGCCTTTGTACCATGGTTCTGCGGGCAGGACGGGCTTGTCGTTGTCAGATGCGGTGCTGCTCATAGCGTAGAGGCGGTATCGAAAACGTCCCGTAAGTGTAATCCGCGTCGGGAGCGTTGTCAACAACTGGTGTGTAAAAGATTAGCGGGTATTTTCGTCCGCGGCGCACAGAGCCCGTGACGGCACAGAGCCCGGAGCGGCACAGAGCCCGGAGCGGAAGCTCCGGTGCTTCCGCACCGGGCTTTGTTTGTTCTTTGCTTGTTTTTCCCGCCAACCCTGTAAGTCGCAGTGTATTAGTGCACTGCCAGACCGCTGGGGGAGAGGGGATTTTTTTTATTTTTCCGGTATATTTTACAGGAAGTTTCACTTTTCAACGCAACACCTCCCGGCCACTCATTGCATGTCCTTTCTGAAATCTCTGCTCGGCAAGCCTAAATTGAACTATCGGCAAAAATATACCTTGCTCCAAGAAGCCATCTCCGGTACGATGTCAAAGGTCTTCAAAGCACAAGACCGGCAAACCGGCGAAATCGTTGCGCTCAAAATCATCGATTCCGACATCCTGCAAAAAGTGAATGCCCGGTGGAAGGGGGTCAATAAACCCACCGAAGGAGAAATCTCAGTATTGTTTAATCATCCCTATATCGTCCGAACATTGGATGAAGGACTCACCACCGACGGCGAACAATATCTGGTGATGGAATATCTGGAAGGAACCGGCTTGAACAGCATCCTGCTCATTGCCGAAGATTTAATGGCGGGAGCGAGAACCTTTTATATGCGTCAAGTGGCCGAAGCCGTTCAAGCCGTTCACAAGAAGGGATTCATCCATCGGGATATTTGCCCCCGCAATTTACTCTTTGTCGGTGATGCATCCATTTTGAAGTTAACGGACTTCGGCTTAACGCTCCCGAATAAGCCCCCCTTTACCGATCCCGGCAACCGGACGGGCACGGCAAACTATATGGCACCCGAATTGGTTCGCCGTAAACCGACGGACAGCCGGCTGGATGTCTTTTCGTTCGGCGTAACGATGTATGAGTTGTTTACCCGGGAACTCCCCTGGCCTCGCGGCGACAGCGGTATTGCCGCAATGGCACACAGCGAGCCGCCGAAACCGATTACCGATTACCGCCCAAACATCAATCAAACGGTTGCCAGGGCGATCCATAGTTGTATCGAACCAGACGTATCACAACGCTGTCCCGATATGGGGAAATTCCTCAAAATGATCCAAAAAGTCGAAAAGGATGATGAAAAATAAGAGAACGTTAAGGGAACCTCTAATAATACAAAAAAATCCTTTGCGTTCCTTGCGTCTCCTTTGCGTACTTTGCGGTTAAAAAAGGATTCAACCGCAAAGGAAGGATGCAAGGGACGCAAAGAATAAATGTAAAATATTGAACTCATTCGAGGTGCCCTTATGCACATTGCAATCATCATGGATGGTAACGGACGCTGGGCAAACCGGCTGGGGCTGCCTCGACATGAGGGGCACCAAGCGGGAGCGGTCAGGGTACGGGAAATCGTCGAAGAATGTGTGCGGCGGAGAATCGAACAACTCACGCTCTACTGTTTTTCCAGCGAAAATTGGAAACGGCCTCAAGAGGAACTCAATCTGTTGATGAACCTCTTTCGGGAATACCTGAAAAGGGAGCGCGGTAATCTTGTCCAGAACAACATTCGGTTTTCCGTGATCGGCCGTCGCCGCGACATTCCTGACGATATTCTTGCCGAAATGGAAGAGATAACAGGACTCACGAAAGCCTGTAAGGGCTTGCACCTTTGTTTGGCAGTGAACTATGGTTCCCGAGGCGAAATTGTCGATGCCGTGAAGAAGATTGTCGAAACAAACATCCCCGCCGGTCAGATTGATGAGCAGTGCATTTCGGATCACCTCTACACGGCAGGAATGAGTGATCCCGACTTGCTGATTCGCACAGCAGGGGAACTGCGGTTGAGTAATTACTTGCTCTGGCAGTTGAGTTACGCTGAAATTTGGGTTACGGAAAAGTGTTGGCCCGAATTTGATGTTGCATTGTTCGAGCAAGCCTTACAGGATTTTGCCCAGCGAAGGCGGAAGTTCGGCGGACTAGAATCGGAGTTATTACCGTAGAAGGGGACAAAGGCCGACGGCAATAATTTACCTTTTCTCCTTTGCGTCTCCGTTGTGTCCCTTGTGCACTTTGCGGTTAAAAAAGACTTACTGTGCTGGCGGGAAAAGTTCACAGAGCCCGGAGCGGAAGCTCCGGTGCTACCGCACCGGGAGATACGGCACGCTTAAATCACGGGAAATTCAACACTTTTTCGGTTTTCCATGCTATTGTCCATGCCGTGACATGCCCCAGTCTTGACGGACAGTATTTTCCCATCATTGGGTTGCGTCTACACTTTCGGCTCTTTTCCGCCTTTTTCCAGAGAACCTCTAAAAATACCATTTCCCCTTTGCGTCATTTGCGGTTAAACAGAATTAACTGCAAAGGACGCACCGCGTTCACAAAGCCCGAAACAGAGCCCGGAGCGGCAGCTCCGGCGAATCCGCTCCGTGCGCCGGAGCTGCCGCTCCGGGCTCTGTGAACAATTCCCGCCGCCTTGACACTCGTCAGCGAAATTACTGACGCTTTGTAACGTACCGTATGTTAGACTGCCTGTTGAAAATTGAAAACTTGGAAGCTGGCGAGCACACACGGAGAGCTACCGTGTGAAAGAGACTTTCGACAGCAAATAGTGGCAGAAGTGTTAGCGCCGTTTACTCGCTGATCGCCACTTTACCAAAAACGGCGAAGGTT
>Ga0099364_10006125_pt1 | contig 17595 bp, 10 predicted proteins | sample TergutTh196P3_FD_73070 | JGI IMG/M metagenome (GOLD analysis project Ga0099364, IMG submission 73070) | Microcerotermes parvus P3 segment gut microbial communities from Pointe-Noire, Republic of the Congo - Th196 P3 | ecosystem: Host-associated > Arthropoda: Insects > Digestive system > Gut ...
ACGAACATGAAAGCACGCAGAATTTTATCCCTGCTCATGGCGCTGGCGATGATGGCCGGCCTGGTGACGGTGCCGATTGCGTCGGCGGCGGACGACGGTTGCGACGGCAGTGGGTGGCTGGAGTTTTGGGCTCCAGTTTTTACCGGGAAAACGCCCGCTACCAATAATACAACGGGAATAGCCGATTTGGGCATTGTTTCCAACAGTGCGGATAACGGCATAATCGGAGTTGTGGGCGACGCATTGACCTTTACTTGGGGAACCACTGGAACCAGACAACTACGGTTTCTTGTTGACGGCACTGCAACGGACGGCTTTGAGCCGACAGCCGGAAAGAACTACAAAGTAGAGTTCACTGGGACAATCACAGGCGGTACGCTCGCCAGTGATACCCAAGGAAGTTTTATAATGAAAGGGAATGGTACGAGTGCCAGTTCTCAAACTAAGACATTAACAAACGGAACAGCTACGCCGGTATCTTATGAATGGACGCAAACCGGCATAGCGTCAACCAATTATCTGGAAATAGAAACTACGGCTGCTCTTGGCTGGGCGATTTCGGGGGCAACCGTACTCACCATTGAGGATTTCGTAATTTATGAAGGATGCCTCAGTTGCGACGAATGCGATCCCGACAGCAATACCCCCGTCGGTGATTGGGTGGAGCATTGGCGGCCTTCAGCGTCGTACACCTTTGACGTTGCTGCCGATTCAGGTACATCGACGGCGAATCGAGGCAGCGGATTCAACAAACTTTCCTCTACATCTACCCGTTTGGCTATGGCAAACCGTGATGTGGAAATTGAAGTAACCGGTGTGTCCTCCACAGAGAGAGCGCTGCTTCTCAGCAGAAATGACACAGCCAATGCGGTAGATAGCTTTACGACTGAGGCGGGCGGCAAATACAAGCTCGAATTTTTAGCGTACACCTCATCCGCAACGCATAATATTAGCGTGGCTCTTGGCAACACCACATACGCTGCCGCGAACCTCGGTCAAGGGTACGCCTTGGGGAATGACAGTGGAAACCCGACGCGGGTTTCGTATGAGTTTACACATGAAAACTTGAGTTCTAACGGCAATACCATCCGAATTGGTACGGGCAGCAGTGCGGCGGGATTAAACGGAAGCGCTAACTGGACGGGTACGATATATTTGAGCGATATCTATATTTACAAACTTGACGGCAGCAGCGGCGACGAGGACTGTGTCTGCGATTTTGATTACGCACAAGACATCGTAATCGACTGGAGTTCGCTTGTTGAAGGCACTATATACACCGAAACCAGCACAGGCGCTTTCCGCACGATAGGCAATACTTCCACCGAAGCGGAAGTGCTTGCGGACAACAAGATTAAAGTTACGAAAAGTAGTAACAACAGCGACAACATCGCCTCGGGTCTTGTTTTTGAAGTTGATCTCGGAACTGCGGTTTTAGGCGACTATGCGGCTATTACATACAATGTTACTATGGGAGGAAGCAACCGCGAAATGCGGGCTCATGCTTCTGCGGCCCCGCCCGCTTCCAGCGGCAACAACAATGCTGTCAATAATTTAGGGGCTGCCGGCAGAACGGTCGGAGGCGGCAATCCAACAGCCGCTGACCAGAATATGACGAATAACATTTCTACAATAACGGGAGATACCGCAGCCTTAACAGGAAATGTTTGGCTTTATATAGGCCATGTAGCTTCCAGCTCGGTTTATGATATAACGATTGACAGCGTCAAGCTGATTGCGAAAGTATGCGATGGTTCGTGCGTGGAGGGCGATTGCTGCGACGGCGAGTGCGACCCCTGCGACTGCACGGACTGCACCAAGACGGGTGTCGGCGAGTGCTGCGATGCGGTGTCGTGCCCCGATTGCGGCGCGTTCCCGTGCGAGTGTCCCTGCGAGCTTATATGGTCGCCGGACCTCACGACCAACCCGACCGGCGGGCGCGTCAACGCGCAGCATCTTGGCGGCGGGTACGGGGTCGTCACCTCCTCGTCCGGCCTGACCATAGCATGGGTCGCACCGGACGATTCTTTCCCTGTCGGCGCGTTTGACGTAACCATCAATTCAACGAGCCAAGGGGTGCATATCAACACCTCGGGAGTGGGCTGGGAAGCCGGCAAAGGATTTTCAACCCAGCCCGGCGTGGGGTACAGGATTGAGTACGCGGCGGAAGTCATCAATGACGGAGCCAACAGAACCAACAACCGCGTGCGTGTCAACGGTGCGCAAGTAGCGGATTTCGGCGCCATAACATCCGGCAGGGACGACGGAAGCTACACCTGGACGCCCCCCAACGAAACCGCGCAGCTCACCAGCTTCTCCATTATGTATCAAAACAGCACCGACCCGTCGGGAACGGTGCGGATAAGCGGGTTGAAAATTTACAGAATCGGCAATGCCTGCGAGGGCTGCGATATCTGCTCCGAGCTATGCGATGTCTGCGGTGAATATACGTGCGAATGTCCCGGCGTCGACGCTAAGAACATTACGCTGACGCCCGGAAGAAACGCGGCGGAGATCGGCTTTACCTGGTGGACGCCGAAGGACACCGCCAATGCGGCGAAGGTTCAGATCGCCCTGGCGGCGGATGTTGACGCCGGCGAGTGGCCGACAGACCCGGAAAAGTTTGCCGTATTCGACGGTACGAACGTGGACGGCCCGTGGGTCAACGACCCGATTGTCGCCGGCGACACCGTGGGCGACCCATACAACTACAACGTCAACAGGGTCACGGCGACAGGTCTTGACCCGGATACCGACTATGCCTACCGTCTGAGCGACGGCGCGGAATGGAGCAAGGTCAAGCTGTTCAGCACGCGCAACCCGGACAAATATGCGGTCATCGCCGTCGGCGACCCGCAAATCAGCCCCGGAGACGAGCGCACATGGAATAAAGCGCTGACCATGGCGGTCGAACGGGCGGACACGCTCGGCGGCGCGGCGTTTGCGATGAGCGCGGGCGACCAGATGAACTACGCCAACAACTGGGAAGAACTGGCCGGCTATTTATCGCCCAAGGCGATGACAAGCCTTCCCTTTATGACCACCGTGGGCAACCACGACACGCAAGACCAGCGGTCTGGCTCCGGTTATGCCGGTTTCGTCCGCGGCTCGCTGCTGCCCTTCACCTACAACCAGCCCAACCTTTATTGGCCCGTGGAGTGGCAGAGCCTTAACAATGACCAGGGGCGCGGCGGCGGAAACTTCTATTTCAGCTACGGCAACACGCTGTATATATCCATCAACTCCAACATCAAAAATGTGAATTCTCACGAGGCGTTCATGGAGGAAGCCATCGCTTCCCACCCCGGCGCGACTTGGCGCGTCGCCCTGTATCATCACGATATATACGGGGTCGGCTCCCACGCCAGCACATCGGGCTACGGCGACTCGGTGGACATGCAGCCGACATGGGGCCCCTTCATGGACAGACACAACATTGACATTGTCGTCAACGGGCACGACCATATCTACGGGCGCTCCAAGTTTATGAAGGGCGACGAGGTTGTCCTGTATCAAATGCCCACCGTTTTGGACAGAGATCATTTGGGCATTACCGAAAAGAACCCCGGCACATACATACTGCCGGACGGCACATTATATATGGCGCTGGGCGCGGCGGGCACAAAACGGTATGACCCCTATGTATCCGACTGGCTTGCCTATACCCCCGGCAGAATCAATGTTTCCGAGTATTCGATTATGGAAATCGAAGGCGATAAGCTGACCTTCACGACCTACCGGATTGACACGGACGCGGTCGTTGACAGCGTCACGCTTAAAAAGACCGCCGATTACGCCGATTTGCAACGCTTGATTACCAGCAGCGAAGCGGTGCCGGCCGAGGGAATCACAACGGAGTCCTGGACAGCGTTCCAGGCGGCGATCACCGCGGCGGAGAGCGTAGCAAGCGACGCCGCCCCGACGGTGATCCACAATGCCTTTGTCAGCTTGTATACCGCGTATTACGCGCTTGAAATGGAAACCGACAAGACCGCGCTGGGAACCCTGATCAGCGAAGTTACAGCCCTGCTGGCCTCCACCGTCGAGGGTCAGTTTACCGGCCAGTACGGCGAGGGACAAAAAGCCATCTTGCAGGGGATTCTTGAGGATGCGGTGATTGTCTATAACACCCGGCTGGCCACACAGGCGGAGGTCGACGCCGAGGTCAGCAAGCTGGGACCCGCGCGCGCCGCATATCTGGCGACAGAAGGGTCCGCGGTGCCGCCCAGCTTTATGCCTGTCACCGATATCGGGGCGGACGGCCCGCAGGTATTGGAACTGATTAACTGGATGGCGGATACCGGCGAACCGTTCTTTGTCGCCACCGATCAGGAGCGGTATAGCAATCACTACACCAAGCAGGACTTTGCGAAAGACACCTTTGGAGCCATGCGCAATGACCAGCTCTACGGCCCGTATAACCTCAGGGGCGGGCGCGGAGACATCGAGGCGTATATCTCCAAGACACACATCGGCACTTGGATTCGCTATGAACTGAATGTGGCGGAAGAGGGTATGTATGAGGTCAAGCTGGGCGCTCTCAACAAGACGGCCACGGCGCAAAGCATCGTACTGAGAGACGATCAGTATAACATCCTGTCTGCCTTTACCGTCGCGGCGGGCGCCGTGGGTCATACTTGGGAAGATAACGCGCAGGATGTGACAGGCAGCGATGAAATCTATCTTGCGCAAGGCAAAAACATCATTGAGCTGTACTTCATCAACGACGCCACGTCGCAGGGAGCCAACCCCGCTTATCCCGACGGCCCCGACATTGACATCCTGACCTTTGAGCGTACAGGCGACGGGACGCCTCCCGACTTTACGATTGGCGTCGGCGACGGGAAACTCGCCTATGTCCTGCCCTTGCCGTCCGTCCAAACCGGCGGCGCGGCCGTCTCCCAGCGCGGATGGAGGGCCGGCGGAAGTGACTCAAGCCCCGGTCTCACCGTGGCGGAGCTAAAAGCGGCCACCCATCTCGTAGTGGAAGTCGCCGCCCAGCCCAACAGCGGCACCTTGCAGTTGCACCTTTGCTCCGACGGCAACGACTTTACATGGACGGATACCGCGGTAGGAACCGGAACCGCTCACTGGCAATCTGCCCAGAGAAGATTCTACATTGACCTCAGCGTATACAGAGAAGGCCTGGATAACGATTTCGCCGCCTGGCGCGGCATGACGAATTCGGGCTATATCGACCTCAGCTACTACAACTGGGGCTGGGATGCGCTCAACGTCATGAGGGCGTATTTGGTCCTCGACGAGGCGCTCTACCTTGACCTCACCGCCCCCTGTGAGGACTGCGGCGAATATCCCTGTGAATGTGTCCCCGAGGACAGCCGCGAGATCGTACTGTTTGAAGGCAGCAATTCCGATCCTGCCGATTGGGAGGGCTGGGGTCCCGCGGTCGTAATCACCAATGCCGGCTCATTTGACGGCCGCCCGAGCAACATCGCCATGACAGCGTTCCGTCAAGCCTTTACACAAGACACGCTTTTGGCCGTAACGTTTACCAAAGGCTCGACTCCTCTTATGAAGTTCTTCAAAAACGGGGTTGCGATTGAACCTGAAAACGCGGCGCTGTTAAGTCCGGGAACCAACACAGGCGGTGTGGCTGTCTTTACCTACGCCAGTGTTATGGCCTACCTTCGGAGCCACGGGATCAACAGTCTGACGGAGATAGACGTAATTTTCATCAATGGCAGGGGCGATACCTCTCCCATCGGCTTAACCGTAACCAAAGTCGCGGTTCTGACTCAGGCTTCCGCCCCGCCCGCCAGCGGTGACGATCCTCCCGGCGGCGGCGCCCCCTCCAGCCCCGGCACAACCCCCGACCCTGACCCCGAGCCGGAGACAGGCGTTGAGGTGGAACTCAGCGAAGAGCAAATCACGGAAATCATAGACGCCATTGACGATGCGATTGCCGACGCGCTGGAAGAGATCGCGGAGCTGCTGGAAGCTGAAAGCGGCGAAACGGTGGTCGTCAGCGTCGTCCTCGAGCTCGGCGCGGAGGTGGACGCGGACACGGCGGAGGTGAGCTTTACCGTACCGGACACCGTCGCGGACGCGATTGCCGCGGCCATCGAGGCGATGGAGGAAGCCATTGAGGACGGCGCGAGCATAGACTTCACGGTCACCCTCGACCTCGGCGTCGCCGCGCTCACCCTCGACCTCGAAGCTCTCGCGGAAGTTTTTGGCGGAGATGAAGCTCCGGTACTCAGCATTGTCATTGAGCAGCGGCAGGAGGAATCCGTTGAGGAGCTGCTCGCGGGGCTGGACGAGGACGTCGCCGCGATGGTGGAAGGCCGCAAGGTGATCAGCCTCATCATCACCGTGGGTGGTGTGCCGGTCACGGATTTTGGCGGCGGGGCTGTCGACGTGGTTATCCCGTATACGCTGGGCGAAGACGAGGACAGCAACGCGGTGCTGGTGAAGTATCTGGGCAAGGACGAGCCGGAGCTGATGCGCAGCTATTACGACGACGGGTTTGTCTACTTTTCGACCAAGCACTTCTCGATGTTTGTGATTGCGTATAAGCCCGTAACCTTTACCGATGTCATTCCCGACTGGGCGGCGGCGCACGCGGCCTTCGCGGGCGCGCGGGGCCTGTTCGTGGGGAACGAGGCGGGAGAGTTCCTGCCCCATCTGAGCATCACCTATCAGCAGCTGGCGGCGGTGCTGGCCAACTATATGGGCCTGGGCGGCGAGCTTGACTGGGGAAGCGGCGACCATAATACATGGGGGAAGGACTTCGGCCTCTTCGGCGATTTGGATGTGGAGTTCAGCGCCGTCGCCACCCGCGCCGACATGGCGTATATCATCTACAACTTCATCGTCAGGAGCGGCGTCAAGGTCAGCCCCAGGGCGGGCGTCACCTTCACCGACCTCGGCGGCCTGGACGACGCCTATGTGGCGGCCATTGAGTTCCTCGCGGGACGCGGCATTGTCAACGGAACGGGCGGAACCGGCTTCAGCCCCGACCTGACCGTTGACCGCGCGCAGGTAGCGGCCATCGTGGCCAACATCGTGAAAGCGTTCGGCCAATAGACCGGCGTCACCGCGAACCGCGCGGCCTTCGAGCGGCCGGAAACCCTGGCGTTTGCGGAGTAAGGGCACAATAAAACACACGGCAAAAGCGGGGGCGTATGCCCCCGCTTTAGTTTGTAATCAGCTCTGTTTCCGTCATGGGGTTCCGCATTTCATATATCCCACCGTAAACGGCAGTTGCTCAAATGTTTGTGTTCCCGTATGAACAAACCCATTCGCGGCGTACCATTCTTTCAGAACGGCGTTTTCTTCAATGATGCCGATGGTGATTTTATTCCCGCCAAGCTCCGCAACTTTTTCTTTGCAAAAATTCAACAATGCTTGCCCATAACCGAAGTGCCGAAATTCCGGCAAAACGGCAAGATCGTTCATTTCGTATGTACCACTACCCACATCGGTGAGCGAGGCGAAACCAACCAATTTACCGTCCGCGAAATAGCCGAACGGATAGTAACCGTCTTTGATTTTACTTGCCAATCGCTCATCGGTGATAAAACTTGTATGACCGGGGCAGTTCTCTTTCGTTAGGCTAAAATCCTGTGCTGCCGTGGCGAAACTTTGACGTATGACCTCTGCGCACATGGGAAGATGTGCTTCTGACAATGGACTAATCCGTCCGGGCGCGTTATCTCCGTACACGGCAACTTGCCATTCATCCTCATAGACAATCCTTCCGGGAAAGTTCGTATAGACAATATCATAGGGTTTTGAATATTTTTCAAGCATATCCATAAGCGGTTGAAGTTTCCCGACCATAAATCCTGTTGTCGCCGTCTTGAACCATGTGATAGGTTTGCCCGGTTTGTCGTCATCGTAAAACGGAGGGTTCGGCAAATTTTCATCAAACCAAACTTGGTCTATTTCGTGATATATTACCTTTTCCTCATCGGTCAGTAATCCGGCTTGTTGTAACCGATGAACGGCGGCGAATATTCCAACAGGCATACCCGTCCGATAAGCGGTTTCCCGACCTTGTATACGAACATATTTCATGTTGTTTGGGTTTTCACTCATTACGAAAAGCCTCCATATTAAATGTTACCACGCCGTCGGGACAAATAAATTCTCCGCTATGTTTAGACGCCCCCGCTAAAAGGTTGGATAAATCACCCCCTGCCCGCACAGCTTCCATCAGCGGAAAGAGCTTCGCCATCGACTTTGAGCAGAACCCGCCCGGACAACCGTATTCACATGAATATGTATCGCCGACTTCGTGACCGTTACGGCAATTCTCCGGCTTACCGTTCGCACCGACCGAAACCACGGTGATTTTGAAGGAATATTCTTCTTTGTAGCAGTTTTAGGGCAGTTCCCTGTGGAGACAGCAAAGAAAGTGCAAGGGTATGGCCGGGACGTGTGAGCAAGACAAAAAGAGAGAAAACCAAAAGTCGAGGCCAGGACAGGCTGGAAAAGACCCTTACGGTAAACAGCAGTGCCTTCCCGCAAACAAAACCCCCGTATGACCGGCAGGGGGGCTGGGGGCGGCACGCCCCCAGTGGGGGGCTCCGGGGGAGACCTCCCCCGGGAATGCCTGAACACCACCCAAACCAACAGCCGGACGGGCAAACGGTGAAAACCCTTTCCCCCGGAGTTTGCGGATAACCTGCGGGACGCCGAGGTCTGCGTCCCCTACACATACGTCATGTTTTAGATGACGCGGCGTAGTAGGGGCGCGCATTGCACGTCCGCCGGTCGCCCGGCAAACTACAACACAGCGAACGGGTCATGGTCCGCATCCTGGTTCCATACGTATTCGATCACGCCGGCCGCCGCTTCGGCGGCTTGAAGCCCGTGTTGATCGCGGACAAAGCCCAATGTCATATCTATCCCGGCGGAAACCCCCGAGGCCGTATAGTATTTCCCGTCCTGAACCCAGCGCGCCTGTTTGATCCAATCCACCTCTGTGCCGTGGGAGGACGCCCACGCAAAGGCCATCTTGTTGGACGTGGCCCTTCTCCCATTCAGCAATCCTGTTTGGGCCAGCAAAACAGAGCCGGTACAAACCGTGAGTACATGCGGGGCCTTTTCGGCTAACATCCGCAGCTGATCCATGAACTCGTCATCCTTCAGCAGCGGCCTTACCCCTATGCCGCCCGGTATCAGCAGCACGCCCGCGGTGTCCATCTCCGCAAACGGCAGCGTATGCGTTCTTACGTTTTGTTTGCTCTCCACAGTCCCGCCCTGCAAGGAGAAGCAGTTCATCTCGTAGCCGCCGGGGACATGGCCCATGACCTCGATGGGGCCAAACGCGTCGAGCGTTTCAAAGCCGTCAAACAAAACGGTGTTGAATTTTGTCATGTTTCACTCATCCTCCGCCGTTCTCCAGCTCCTCCTCGATCCGCAGCAGCCGGTTGTACTTGGCCACCCGCTCGCTCCGGGAGGGCGCGCCGGTCTTGATCTGGCCCGCGTTGGAGGCGACCGCCAGATCGGCGATGGTGGAATCCTCCGTCTCGCCGGAGCGGTGGGAGATGACCGCTTTATAGCCCGCGCCGCGGGCCGTTTCGATGGCTCCGAGGGTCTCGGTCAGCGTGCCGATCTGGTTGGGCTTAATCAAAATCGCGTTGGCCGCGCCCAGCGCGATGCCCTTTTTCAGGCGTTCCGTGTTCGTCACGAACAGATCGTCGCCCACCAGCTGCACCTTGCCGCCCAGCGCGCCGGTCAGCTCCTTCCAGCCATCCCAGTCGTCCTCGGCCATGCCGTCCTCCAGCGAAGCGACGGGATACCGGCCGCACAGGTCTTGCCAATAGCGGATCATCCCGTCGCGCGTCATTTCCGTTCCGGCCTTGGGGAGACGGTATACGCCCCCGTGGTACCACTCCGTCGCCGCGGCGTCCAGCGCGAAATTAAAGTCGGCCCCCGGACGGTAGCCCGCCGCTTCGATGGCCTCCGTCAGCAGCGCGAGGGCGTCCTCATCCTTTTCCAAATCGGGCGCGAAACCGCCCTCGTCTCCGACGGCGGTGACCATGCCCCTGGAGTGGAGTATCTTTTTCAGGGTGTGGAAGACCTCGGCGCACCGGCGCAGGCCCGCGGCAAAGTCCGGCGCGCCCACGGGGCGGATCATAAATTCCTGAATGTCCACATTGTTGCCGGCGTGCGCGCCGCCGTTGAGGATATTCATCATCGGCACGGGCAGGCATTTGGCGTTCACGCCGCCCAGGTAACGATAGAGCGGCAGATGAACGCCTTTGGCGGCCACCTTGGCGGCGGCCAGGCTGACGCCGAGGATGGCGTTGGCCCCCAGCCGGGACTTGTTCGGCGTGGCATCCAGGGCGATCATCGCGGCGTCCAGCGCGGCCTGATCCAGCGCGTTCCTGCCCAGCAGGGCGTCCGAGACCTCCCCGTTGACCGCCGCGACGGCGTTCAGGACGCCCCTGCCATGATACCGGTCCATATCGCCGTCGCGCAGCTCATGGGCCTCAAAGGCGCCGGTGGACGCGCCGGAGGGAACCGCCGCGCGGGCGCGGTACACGCCGTATTCGTCCTCCGCCGTTACTTCGGCCTCCACCGTCGGGTTGCCCCGGCTGTCCAGAATTTCGCGCCCGCGGACATGGGTGATTTCGAGGTATTTCATACTGCCGCTCCTTTCTTTTTTGTAAAAACCAGTATCCCCCGCTTATCGGCGGGGGATACGCCGCAGCGCATTTGGGGGATATGGGGGGATCACGTCAATCTAATTTCCGTCCTATAGCACACACCCTGTAGGGACGGTCGCCCCCGACCGTCCGCCGGTGCGCGTAAAATCGGGAACACCGGCGTGGTTTCCGCCTGTTTTCGGACGACCGGGGGCGGTCGTCCCTACTACAATGTACAATCTAAAGCATGACGTCTGTGTAGGGACGCCATATATGGCGTCCACGGGCGACCGGGACGGTCGCCCCTACAATCGGCGTAAACTTTTAGATGTTGCGGTGTCCTAGGGATAATGGCCCGGCCCTTTTGGGCATCGTTTATTTCCAGCATTTACTCCTCATATAAATCCCCGCTGTTTTCTTTGTTGAGTGTCCCGTCCAGTTCAATCATTAAAAATTTTGATAATGCTGTTACAACGGGTCTGTGCCTCACGCCTTTGGGGACAATGATCAATTCTCCCTCCTCTATTTTGATGAGCCCCTCGTCTGTTTCGAGGTGAAAGGTCCCCTCAATCACATAAAAAAGCTCATCGGACTGTTCATGGATATGAAAATCCAATGTGCGGTTTTCGACCTTCACAACGCTTAACACATGGCCGTTCAAGCGCCCGACTTTGTCATAAACATATAGCTTTTCTACCGCGTCAACGGCTTTTTTCAGGTTTACTTTTTCCAGCATACTATGCTTCTCCTATCATCGCTATTTAGGATCGTGGTTGACTATGTCAAGGAGCAGGTTTGCCTCTTCGGGCGATATATTTTCCGACAGCCTTGCCCCGGCAATGACGGGCGCCCATACAAAGATTTCATCTTGGGAAATCCCGCTTGTCTCGCAGTACAAACGCAAATACAAATCCGCAAAATCCTGTGAAAACTGCACATATAACAAATAACTCCGGTATACGTCCGCCCTCAAATCTCCCGAGCTCGCGTCAACCCAATCAATAATCGTTACCTGGTGATCATTCAGAATCAGATTAAATATATGATAATCGCCGTGACAAAGATGATTTTCGTGCTGAATGGCATACATCCTTTCGATCAGCGTTTTCTTTTGTTTGTCGTTTATGAAGCGGGCGGACAGCAGCTGACGTTCTAGTTTATCTGTCATGCGTTCAAAGTCCGCCGCGTGAACCGCGTGAATTTTCAATTGAACATCAACGGATATATTCATATATTCATGCGCTTTCGTCATATCCTCATACAGCATATCGCCCACGGTTCTGCCTGTAATATGTTCCATTACAATGGCCTGCCTGCCGTTTACAGGGACCACGCCGTAAACATAAGGAACAGGCAGGCCGCGGGAATAGGCGTATTTTTGCTTATTGGCTTCATATTCCGCCTCTGTGTCCCGCAGATTGTCATTCAAAACTTTAATAATCTTTCCGTCGTGCAGATATATTCCGGCTGTGTTGCCTTTTTGAATCGGTTCTCCTAAATGCACAGTCACACCTCATTGGTTCGGTTTTGGGGGATGTAAAAGGAGCGGCGGAGATCGTGTTTACCGCAATGTTGCAAAATACTGATCATTCCAAATATGCGCTTCTATCACTCTTTGCCCTATTTGTCGGTGTACGCTGTCCAATACCATTTCGATATCATTTCCGTTTTTAGCAAGAAGCGCTAACAATTCATCCTTCATCAATACGGTATCTCACTCCAATCCAGAATACCCTCCGCGAACTAACGCTGATATACAAGCTCTCCAGTCCGCATTATTTCCTCAACAAAGCCCGTTTCATCTTCCTGTCTGTCTAATAAAACCGGTTCGATCGCCGTATTTACATTCCATGTAAGACCGGATAATTTTACACAGGTTTGAAACCAATCGCCCGTGAAACCGTCAAAGATAACCGCTATATCAATGTCACTCGCCTCAATCGCAGTACCTTTAGCACACGAACCGAACAAAATCACTTGATTCGGCGACATTTCTTTGACCACCGCATTGGCGTATTCCCGGGCAATTCCTAAAGCTGTTGCTTTATCCATGTTAAAAATATCTCCGCTTACTTTACAATCAGGCTTTCCCCCGTCATTTCCTCCGGTTTGTTCAGGCCCAGTAAGTCCAGAATCGTCGGGCAGATGTCGCACAGACGCCCCGGCCTCAGCTCGGCCTGCGCGCCGCAGAGGATGAACGGAACGGGATTGAGCGTATGCGCCGTGAACGGCGTGACGCCGTCGTCGTCGAGCATCTTGTCGGCGTTGCCGTGGTCGGCGGTGACGATGGCCACGCCGCCCTCGGCGGCGACCGCCTCGAGCGTGCGTCCCACGCAGATATCGACGGTCTCGACGGCCTTGACCGCGGCGGGGATGATGCCGGTATGCCCCACCATGTCGCAGTTGGCGTAGTTGAGCACGATGACGTCATACCGGCCGCTGTGGATGCGCTCCACCACCTCGCCGCAGACCTCAAAGGCGCTCATTTCGGGCTTTAAGTCAAACGTCGCCACATCCGGGGTCGGGATCAGCACACGGTCCTCGCCGGGGAAGACGGTCTCCTCGCCGCCGTTGAAGAAGAACGTCACGTGCGCGTACTTCGTCGTCTCCGCGATGCGGAGCTGGCTCATCCCCAGGCGGCTGATGTACTCGCCGAAGATGTTGTGCAGGCTCTTCGGCGGGAACGCCACGCGCACATTGGGCATGGTCGCGTCAAATTCGGTGGCGCAGACGTAGCACAGCGGGAACATGCCGTTGCGCCGCGCAAAGCCCGTAAAATCGGGGTCCACGAAAGCGCGCGTGATTTCCCGCGCCCGGTCGGGCCGGAAATTGAAGAAAATCACGCTGTCATACGGCTGAACGCCGGCGTTTTTCTCACAGACCACCGGCACGACAAACTCGTCCGTCACGCCGGCGGCATAGCTGTCCTCCACGGCCTTGACCGGATCGGGGTTTTGCACCCCTTCGCCGAAGACCATGGCGTTGTACGCCTTGGCCACGCGCCCCCACTGCGTGTCGCGGTCCATCGCGTAGTAGCGGCCCATCACGGTGGCGATGCGCGCGCCGGTCTGCTCGCACTTCTCCCGGGCCTCGGCCACGAAAGCGCGTCCGGACTCCGGCGGCACGTCGCGCCCGTCCAGGAAGCAGTGCAGGTATACCTTGTGAAGCCCGTGGCGTCTGGCCAGCTCCAGATAGGCCCACACGTGCGTGTTGTGGCTGTGTACGCCGCCGTCGCTCATCAGCCCCATCAGGTGGAGCGCGGAGCCGTGCTGCTTACAGTGCTCCACGGCGGACAGGAACGCCTCATTTTCAAAGAAAACGCCGTCCTCGATGGCCTTGGTGATGCGGGGCAGGTCCTGATACACCACGCGGCCCGCGCCGATGTTGGTATGGCCGACCTCACTGTTTCCCATCTGCCCGGCGGGCAGACCGACATCCAGGCCGGACGCCGAGAGCGTGGTGTGCGGGCATTCCGCCAGCAGCTTATTCATCACCGGCGCGGAGGCCAGGCTCATCGCGTTCCCGCCGGACGGCTCGGCCAGGCCGTAGCCGTCCATGATGATGAGGACAAACGGCGTTTTCTTCATCAGAGCACCTACAATACTATTGATTGGCCGCCTGCACGATCGCGGCGAAGCTGTCGGGGTCCAAAGACGCGCCGCCGATCAGGCCGCCGTCTACGTCCAGCTGGGCCAGAAGCTCGCGGGCGTTGTCCGCGTTCATCGAGCCGCCGTACTGAATGGTCACGGCCCTGGCCGCGCGCGCGCCGTACTTCTTGCGAATCAGCGTGCGGATATAGGTGCAGACCTCCGCCGCCTGTTCGGGGGTGGCGTTGCGTCCTGTGCCGATGGCCCAGACCGGCTCATAGGCAAAGACGATTTTCTTCAGCTCGTCCGTTGTGGGAATTGAGTCAAACGCGCTGCGCACCTGCAAGGCGACGACCTCGTTTGTCACGCCCATGTCGCGCTCCTTCAGCGTCTCGCCGACGCAGACGATGGCGCGCAGGCCCGCGGTCAGCGCGGCCTTGACCTTCCGGGCCACCAGCTCGTTGCTTTCGCCGGCATACTGGCGCCGCTCGGAGTGGCCGATGATGACATACTTCACGCCCGCGTCCTTCAGCATTTTGCCGGACACCTCGCCGGTATACGCCCCGGATTCCTCCTGATGCAGATTCTGCGCGCCGACGGAGATGCGGCAGTCCTTGGTTGCGCGGGTCAGGGAGACGATGTCCGTAAAGGGAACGCACAGGACGACCTCGCACCATTTGCAGCGCGCCACGCGCGTCTTCAGCGTCTCGGCGAGGGCGCGCGCCTCGGTGGGGGTCTTGTTCATCTTCCAATTGCCTGCGATGATGGTTTTGCGGTACCTTCTGTTCATATTCGTCGCTTCCTTTCTATATTTCCGTATTCTTAAAATGAGGAGGGATCGGACTACTTATCCATCAGCGCCGCGATGCCGGGCAGATCAAGGCCTTCAAGGAACTCCAGGCTGGCCCCGCCGCCGGTGCTGACATGGTCCATGCGGTCGGCATAGCCGAATTTTTCGACCGCCGCCGCGCTGTCGCCGCCGCCGACAATGCTGATGGCGTCCGACTTGGCCATCGCCCGCGCGACGGCCCGCGTGCCCTCGGCAAACTCGGGGAATTCAAACACGCCCATCGGGCCGTTCCAGATCACGGTTCCGGATTTCATGATGGTGTATACATAGCGGTCCGCCGTTTTCGGCCCGATATCCATGCCCATCATATTGTCCGGGATATGCTGTACGGTGACGGGCTTCGCGTCGGGCCCGAAATGATCGGTGACGATGTGGTCGCCCGGCATCAGGAACTGAACGCCCAGCCCCATCGCCTTCAGCATCAGGTCCTTGGCCAGGTCCAGCTTGTCCTGCTCACAGCGGGAAATACCGATCGGGCGGCCCGCCGCTTTTTTGAAGGTATAGGCCATCGCGCCCCCGATGATGATGGTGTCGCATTTCTGGAGCAGATTTTCGATGACGCCGATCTTGTCGCTGACCTTCGCGCCGCCCAGAATGGCGACGAAGGGGCGTTTGGGGGTGTCCAGGGCGCGGCCCATGACCCGGATTTCTTTCTGGATCAGGAAGCCGCACACGGCGGGCAGATAGTCCGCCACGCCGGCGGTCGACGCGTGGGCGCGGTGGGCCGTGCCGAAAGCGTCGTTGACGTACAGCTCGGCCAGCGACGCCAGCGCCTTGGCGAAGTCCGCGTCGTTTTTCTCTTCTTCGGCGTGATACCGCACGTTTTCCAGCAAGAGGACGTCCCCGTCCTTCAGCGCGGCGGCCTTGGCCCGGGCGTCCGCCCCCACGACATCGGCGGCCATCGTGACCGGCCGGCCCAGCAGATGGGCCAGGCGTTCGGCGATGGGCGCGAGGGAATATTTCGGGTTTACATCGCCCTTCGGGCGTCCCAGATGGGAGCAGAGGATCACTTTGGCGTGGTGCTGGATTAAGTGCTGAATGGTTGGCAGAGATTCGACGATGCGCTTGTCCGCCGTGATGGCCCCGCTGTCGTCCTGCGGCACGTTGAAATCGCAGCGGACGAGAACCCGCTTCCCGGCGACCTTCACGTCCTCGATGCTCTTTTTGCTGTATCTCATGTTCGCTTCCCCTTTATCCGGTAGTATGTTGGTCACGGAGGGTATTATATTCCCAAAGTCATCTGAAAAGCAAGAACTTTTTGAAAAAATTCATGATTTCTTTATATTTTGTACTCTAGTACGGCTCTCCGTAGTAGCAGACGGCGACGCTTTCCGGCCCGCAGTTGGTGATGACCGTCACGCCGATGGTGTGACGCCTGACGCTTTTGGGCTTCAGCGTTTGGATCAAAAGCGCCTCCAGACGGTCCAGCTCCTCCGGCGGAACGCTGCCGTGAATCAGGTACAGGTCCTGCTCCTCCGACCGGACAATGCGCTGCCGGAGCTGGGCGATGATCGCCGGCACTACGTTTTTCCCGCCGCGCACCTTTTCCACGGGCGCGATTTTCCCGTCCCGGCACAGCAGGATGGGCCGGATACCCAGCGCGCCGCCGACGAACGCCGCCATGCCGCTGATGCGCCCGCTTTTCTGCATACAGCGCAGGGAGTACGCGCCAAAAATTCCCTGATTGCGCCGTGTGCGCTCCCGCAGGTCCTCCACGATCCGCTGAAAGCTCCAGCCCTGCCCGGCCTGTTCCAGCGACTCCAGAATCAGCCGCCCGTAAATCATGGAATACTGCCTCGAATCAATCACCTCGACGGTCAGCGCGCCCGGGTATTTGCCCTCCAGCTCCTGATGCGCCACGGTGATGGACTGGGCCACGGAGCTGGCCGTTGAGCTGATGGTGCAGACGACCGCGTGGGTATAGCCGCCGCGCAGGGCGTCCTCGAAGGCCTCCAGCCACTGCTCGGGCGTTCCCATGGCATGGGTGGGGATTTCCGCGCAGGTCTTCAGATACTCGTAATACTCCTGCCGGTCGACGTTGGTTTCAAGCTCGACGCGGCCGTCGCTGAAGATGACGCTGGACGGAACCATGCGGTAGGGCAGTCCCTGCGTGTCTTCCGGAAGCAGGTCCGCCGGCGAGTCCGAAAAGAACATGATTTTCTCCATAATTATGGAATCTCCTTCCTGTTTTTGTTGCGCCGATGGGGTAGTATACTACAAAAACCTGTATATTTCAAGGGGCTTTTTTGCCTGGTTGCACATTGTGAAAAAATCATATATACTGAACGATAGGAAAATGGAAACCTCTGTGGATTCCGGCGCGGCATTCCGGCCGCGCTCCCGGCCCTCTCGTTCATTTCTTCATTCAGGCCGGCGCCTCGCGCGCCTGCCGGACAGGACGTGTTTGTGATGCACTATCAGAGAACCGTGGTCAAGGTGGGAACCTCGACCCTGACGCATGAGACCGGCGCGCTGCATCTGGAGCGCATGGACAGGCTGGTGCGGACGCTGGCCGACCTGATTGGCGCGGGGCGCGAGA
>Ga0099364_10006126_pt1 | contig 17595 bp, 15 predicted proteins | sample TergutTh196P3_FD_73070 | JGI IMG/M metagenome (GOLD analysis project Ga0099364, IMG submission 73070) | Microcerotermes parvus P3 segment gut microbial communities from Pointe-Noire, Republic of the Congo - Th196 P3 | ecosystem: Host-associated > Arthropoda: Insects > Digestive system > Gut ...
ATGACTTATGAATATCCTGTGTGCCACAAATGAAACGAACTGACGACATGCCGTATCCGTGTGTATCCATCGTTCGTTTGGCGGCTTCAATCACACGCGGATGATTCGACAGCCCCAGGTAGTTATTGGCGCAAAAATTCAATATTTTTTCGTCCTCATTGACCAAAATATCAGCCTTTTGCGGGGTTTTGATCATTCTTTCTCTTTTATATAAACCAGCCGACTCGATATCAGCTAATTCGTTTGTCAGGTGTTGTTGAAATTGTCCGTACATATTGTATTTCATTTTTTGTGTGACAAAGGTAGGTTTTTTGTCTCAATAAACACTGATTACAAGACAAAATTTGTACCTTTGCGCTATAAATTTTGGTAAATATGAAGAATATATTGATCATAGGTTCGACAGGGCAAATTGGTTCGGAACTGACAATGGAGTTAAGAAAGCATTATTCAGGCGCTCAGGTTATAGCCGGTTATATTTCAGGCGCTGAACCGAAAGGAGATTTAGCTGAATCAGGACCATCAGAGCTTGTAGACGTACTGAATAAACAACAGATTGCAGATGCAGTAGAAAAATATCAAATTGACGCCATTTATAATTTGGCTGCAATACTGTCGGCTGCGGCTGAAATAAAACCTTATTTGGCATGGAAAATCGGAATGGACGGATTGTTTAATGTATTGGAAGTGGCGCGGGAAATGCACTGTGCTGTGTTTACGCCGAGTTCGATTGGCGCCTTCGGCTCAGATGCACCCAAACAAAAGACTCCGCAAGACGCTGTGCGTAATCCTCGTACCATGTATGGAATTACAAAGGTAGCTGGTGAGTTATTAGGCAATTATTATTTTACACGATTTGGAGTAGATACCCGTTCGGTTCGTTTCCCTGGATTAATCTCGTATATCACACCTCCGGGGGGAGGAACAACAGATTATGCTGTGGATATTTTTTATTCGGCAGTGAAAAACGAACATTTTATCTGTCCGATTGCAGCAGGCACATTGATGGATATGATGTATATGCCTGATGGACTGCGGGCTGCAATCCAGATTATGGAAGCCGACCCGTCACGATTGATTCACCGGAATGCTTTCAATGTCACAGCAATGAGTTTCGATCCGGAAATCATTTTTAATCAGATTAAAAAATATGTGCCCGACTTCACCATGGAATATCAGGTTGACCCTTTACGCCAGTCCATTGCCGAATCATGGCCTGATTCATTGGATGATACATGCGCCCGTGAAGAATGGGGATGGCAGCCTCAATATGATTTGGACGCCATGACAAAGGATATGCTGGCAAAATTAAGAGATAAAATCAAGGAATAATTGAGGAACAATACAAAAATAGTACAAATTTATCCATAATCAATCATTAAAACAAAAGAATTTTATAACTTTGCGTCCCCGAACGGTACAAATGGAAACAGCAGCGGGAAGAAAACGTTTATTATTCACAAAATTAACATTTTTTTGAGATGGTAAAAACAGCGGGAAATTTGATTGGGAATATGATTCCGAATAACTTTTTTGTTGCCAAGGGCAGTGGTGAATCCGATTTGGAAAAACACGCCGGTTCTTATCACATGGCGTTGTATGATGCCGGTATTGCAGATTTTAATATTATGTCGTATTCGTCGGTGATTCCTGCAACGGCTCGTCTGGTGACGATAGACGACATTGATTTGCCGCCGTTTGGCTCCGAGATGAAAACGATTATGGCTGTTTCACACGGATATCAGGATGAATTTGTTTCAGCCGGTATTGTGTATGCCTGGATGTACAGGGATGAAAATTTTGATGATAAAGTGGGTGGATTGGTGTGTGAAGTAAGCGGACGTTACCGGATTGAAGAATTGGAATCACGTCTGATTCGTGTAATCAATGATCTCCATCAAAAGACGTATGGCAGGTGTTATCTGGGCGACTTGAATTTCATCACAGAAGGAATTACCATTGAAGAACGGTATGGTACGGCTGTGGCTGCTTTGTGTTTTGTCGATTTTCTGGTTCCGCCTGCGGAAGTATAAGGGTAAAAAAACCATTATCTTTGTAAACAATAATCAATACAAATTCTTATTGCCATGAAGCAATATCATTTTTTAGCTTTCGATTTGGGAGCATCAAGTGGCAGAGCCATTCTTGGTTCTTTTAACGGTATTCATTTTGAAATGAAGGAATTATCCCGTTTTTCCAATACAATGCTGGAGTTGCACGGGAAATATTACTGGAACCTGTTCGGTTTGTACGAATCGTTGAAGGATGGTTTGAAGATTTGCGCCCGGCAAGGCATTACGCTGACTTCGATTGGGATAGATACCTGGGGAGTGGATTTTGGCTATATCGGAAAAGACGGGACGATACTTGGTTTGCCCCGTGCATACCGCGACCCGTATACCAATGGTGCGCCGGAAGATTTTTTCAAATTGATTCCACGCGAAGAAGTATACCGGCTTACAGGTATCCAGATTATGAATTTCAACAGTCTGTATCAATTATTCAGAGCCAAAGAAACAGGTTTCGCACCGTTAAAGGCGGCAGATAAGATTCTGTTTATGCCCGACCTCTTATCCTATCTCTTAACGGGAAAACAGGTATGCGAATATACCGAAGCGTCTACTTCGCAAATGATAAATCCTGTCACACGGCAATTCGAACCTTCTTTATTGGAAGTTACCGGTCTGTCCGCTTCGTTACTGCATCCTTTGGTCGATCCGGGAACGGTGATTGGCACACTGACCGATGTACTGTCTGAAGAAACAGGGATCGGAAAGATACCGGTTGTGACCGTAGCAGGACATGATACAGCGTCGGCTGTTCTTTCGGTACCGGCTGTAAATCCGAATTTTGCCTACCTGAGCAGCGGGACATGGAGTCTGATGGGAGTAGAAACGACAAGTCCCATCCTGACGAAAGAATCTTTTGAAAACAACTTTACCAACGAAGGAGGGATTGAAGGTACGACCCGTTTTCTGAAAAATATCACAGGTATGTGGCTGCTGGAAGAGTGCAGGAAAGAATGGGAGAAAGAAGGTCGCAGTTATACTTATCCTGAAATTATACAATTGGCCAAACAGACAGAGGGAAGCCGCATGCTGGTGAATCCGGATGATCCACGATTGGCAAGTCCGACTCGCATGACAAATATTATTTCATTGATATGCAGCGAAACAAACCAATTAATCCCCGCATCGGATGCGGAGTTTATACGCTGTATTTTTGACAGTTTAGCGTATCGTTACAAGGAAGTACTGGGGAAATTGTCCAGTATGATTTCGTTTCCGATTGAGAAACTGCATGTGATTGGGGGCGGTTCACAAAATGCACTACTGAATCAACTGACTGCTGATGCTATCGGTATACCGGTCGTGGCAGGCCCGTCCGAAGCAACCGCTATCGGAAACTGCATGATGCAAGCCAAAGCAGCCGGATTGGTTTCGAACCGCTGGGAGATTCGCCGGATTATAGCGGAATCATTTCCGGTAAAAGAATATGTGCCAATCAGAAAATGACTCAATAAAGGAAGTGTGATAAACAGCATTTTTAAAAGCGCCCTTAATAAAAACGAATAATATAGTTTAAATTTATAAAATAAAATGATGAAAGAAAGTGTAATGAGCAAGGCGTATGAGATTGCTAAGGAACGGTATGAGGCTTTAGGTGTTGATACGGAGAAAGCGATGAGATTATTGAATCAGATTCCTTTATCAATGCATTGCTGGCAGGCTGATGATGTGGCAGGCTTTGAAAGCCAGGGAAGTGAACTGACCGGAGGGATCCAGGTGACCGGAAATTATCCGGGTAAAGCGCGTACGATGGAAGAACTTTGCGCTGATGTGCTGAAAGCCAAATCATTGATTGCCGGAAATCACCGATTGAGTTTGCATGCCATTTATGGCGATTTCGGAGGTAAAAAGGTAGACCGTAACGAAATCCAACCGGCACACTTCCAAAGCTGGATGGAGTGGGGGAGGGCAAACGGGATGAGATTGGATTTCAATTCCACATCTTTTTCACACCCCAAAAGCGGAAACCTGACGCTGGCTAATCCCGACAAGGATATCCGTAACTTTTGGGTTGAACATACAAAGTGTTGCCGCACCATCAGCGAGGCGATGGGAGTATACCAGGATGATCCTTGCAACATGAACCTCTGGGTGCATGACGGAAGCAAGGAAGTACCTGCCAACCGGATGAAATACCGCAGGTTGCTGGAGCTGTCGTTGGATGAAATTTATGCTGTTGAATACGCAAACATGAAAGACTGCATCGAAGCCAAACTGTTCGGCATCGGATTGGAAAGCTACACGGTTGGTTCGTACGATTTCTATATGGGCTATGGACTTAAAAAAGGGAAAATCGTCACTTTGGATACTGGACACTTTCATCTGACCGAAAGTGTAGCCGACAAGATATCGTCGATGTTGCTTTTTATGCCTGAAATCATGCTTCACGTGAGCCGTCCGGTACGTTGGGACAGCGATCATGTGGTGATATTAAATGATGATTTGCAAGATTTAATGCGCGAAATTGTTCGCTGTGATGCGCTTGAGCGGGTACATATCGGTCTGGACTATTTTGATGCCACCATTAACCGGGTTGGCGCTTATGTGATTGGTTGCCGTTCGGTACAGAAAGCCATGCTGATGGCGCTTTTAGAACCTGCGGATCTGTTAGACCGGTACGAATCGGAAGGACGCCTATTCGAGCGGTTGGCTTTACAGGAAGAAATCAAGAATATGCCCTGGAATGCTGTGTGGGATATGTTTTGCCTGCAAAATGGGGCGCCGGTAGGCGATGATTACATCCCCGAAATCATGCGATACGAACAAGAAGTAACAAGTAAACGATAATCGATCAGGTATGACACGTCAAAAAGGAAGTTTAAAAAGTACGATTACCGTATCGCTGACCAATTTTTTAGATGCGGGTTCCATCGTTGCCGGCGCAAGCGGACTGACGCTCTGGCAGAATTACTTGGGATTGACCGAAACCAATCTCGGATTGCTGAACGCTATAAGCGCAAACTGTTTCGGAGCCGCTGTAGGCGCAATCATCGGTGGAAGGTTAGCTGACAAATACGGACGAAAAGCAATCTATTCCCGCAACATGCTCCTCTACATGACAGGGGTAGGTATCATTATGCTTTCGTTCAATTTTCCGATGTTGCTCCTCGGTTTTTTAGTCACAGGAATTTCCGTAGGCGTAGGTGTGCCTCCTTCCTGGACTTACATCTCCGAAACGTCGGAAGCAAAAAACCGCGGCCGAAATATCGGTATCTCGCAATTAGCCTGGTCGGTCGGACCGGCAGTTATTTTCCTGCTCGGATGGCTGTTTGCACCCACAGGACCCTTAGGGTCAGAAGTGCGAGGACTCGGAATACTTGTATTACAAACAAGCGATACGATTGCACTCGACCTCTTCGGCAACCGGCTGATATTCTTCACCCTCTTTGTTATCGCATTTATCTCGTGGCTTTTGCAGCGGCGACTCGACGAATCGTCGGAATGGATTGAACTAAAAACACAAAAAACAGTCGCCCAACAAAAACATCCGTACAAAGAACTGCTAACGAATAGTATCAATGTAAAAGCCATTGCATTTCTTGTCGGGATATACCTGACGTGGAATTTTGTAGCAGGTGCGATGGGATTCTTTATGCCCCATGTCTACGAGACTGCCGGTGGTCTGACCAACGAAACAGCCAATTTCCTGCAAATGGCTATGTGGGGTTTGACGGCGCTGTTTTCATATTTCGGCTTTGCATTGCTTGCCGATAAAGTGAATCAGCGTTTGTTGTATGCTTTCGGCACCTTGCTTGGCGTTGCCGCCTGGGTGGCGCTTACTTTTGTCGGAATCACAAATACGGCAGCGCTTTGGTCGTTTGTCATCCTTTGGGGCGTTCATGCAGGTTTCGGGGTTCAGGCGTTTTATGCATTGTGGGCTTCAGAACTGTTTCATGCGCGGTATCGTGCTGCAGCTCAGGGTTTGATGTTCTTTATTGTGCGTGGAGGAGCCGCCATCTGGTCTTTTGTGTTCACTGGCGTGTATGCTTCGGCAGGATTTTATACGGCGGGTCAAATGATGGTTGGTTTATTAGTAATAGCATTAGTCATCGGAATCATCCGGACGCCCGACACACGAGGAAAAACCCTGAAACAGATTTCAGACGAAAGGTATAAATTCTAAAGAATTTGCAGAAAAAACATAAGAATTTGCGATTATAATCGCAAAATTATATAAAATTTCGACTTTTTATCACAAATACAGAGATGCAGAGCACACAAAGTTGTGCAGAGAAAAATGCCAGTCTTTTTGCGATAAGTTGAATTGAAAACTGTATCTTTGCAGGCAGACATGGCTTATTCAATGAAAAAATATGTATTAGACTTGCTGGTGACGGAGAATACAAGGCTTTCGCACGACTATTATCTGCTGAAACTGACTTCTGAAAACAGATTGCCGGAGATACAGCCCGGACAGTTTGCTGCAGTCCGGGTAGACGATTCGCCTTCCACTTTTCTGCGGCGTCCGATATCAATCAATTTTGTAGACAGGGAAAAAAACGAACTGTGGTTGCTGATTCAATGCATCGGTGCGGGCACATGCCGTATGGCCAGATACAGGGTAGGGGAGATGGTCAATCTGCTGATGCCCCTGGGTAACAGTTTTACGATTCCCGGCAAATCCGAAGACTTCCGCTTGCTGTTGATTGGAGGGGGAGTAGGGGTGGCTCCGTTGTTATATCTTGGCGATATACTGAAACAGACTGGTTTTGAACCGGTATTTTTAATGGGTTACCGTTGTAAGAAGAGTATAGTGCAGTTTTCTGATTTTCAAAATATTGGAACAGTGTATGTTACAACAGAAGACGGTTCGATGGGCGAAAAAGGATTGGTAACCGATCACTCCGTTTTGTACGACACGGCATTTAACCGGATTTACACCTGTGGACCTAAACCGATGATGGTTGCAGTAGCTAAGTATGCGGTATCAAAAGGCATATCATGTGAGGTCTCATTGGAAAATACGATGGCGTGCGGTTTCGGAGCGTGCCTGTGTTGCGTGGAGCAGACGTCAGAAGGGCACAAGTGCGTATGTACAGAAGGTCCTGTTTTTAACATCAATCAATTGTCATGGCTGAGTTGACGACAAAGATAGGCGGGCTGACCTTGAAAAATCCCGTAATGACGGCTTCGGGAACGTTTGGGTATGGTACGGAATATGCTGATTTTATGGATATTGCCTGTCTGGGTGGAATCGTTGTGAAAGGAACAACCATTGAGCCGAGGGAAGGAAATCCTTATCCCCGTATGGCTGAAACTGCTTCCGGCATGTTGAATGCGGTCGGTTTGCAGAATAAGGGAGCCGATTATTTTATACAAAATACATATCCTGCAATCAAAGACATTGATACGCATATGATTGTCAATGTAAGTGGCTCTTCGGTAGATACATATGTGGAATGTGCGGAAAAGATGGCTTCGTTGGAACGGATTCCGGCGATTGAGTTGAATATTTCGTGTCCGAATGTCAAACAGGGCGGGATGGCTTTCGGGGTGTCGTGTAGCGGGGCTGCCGAAGTGGTACGCGCTGTCCGGAGAGTGTATCCGAAGACATTGATTGTTAAACTTTCGCCTAACGTGACAGATATCACTGAAATTGCGCGTGCCGTCGAAGCGGAAGGCGCCGATGCCGTATCCCTGATTAATACATTGCTTGGGATTGCTATTGATGTGGAGAAGCGGACGCCTGTCCTGTCTACCGTCACGGGAGGATTGTCGGGACCGTGCATCAAACCGGTTGCGCTTCGCATGGTATGGCAGACCTGCCGGACGGTGAAAATCCCGGTCATCGGAATGGGAGGAATTGCCGGATGGAAAGATGCCGTCGAGTTTATGCTGGCGGGAGCTACAGCTGTACAGATCGGGACATTTAATTTTATTGACCCGGCAGTTTCGGTCAAGGTGATACGTGGTTTGGATGATTATTGCAACCGGCATGGCTTTCGTTCGGTAAACGAATTGACGGGAGCGTTACATATATAGTTATGAAGATGAAAATGAATTTGTTTCTTATTTCAGCCATATTATTGGTGAATGTTGGACATGCTCAATACCTGCATATTCCCGATGAAAATTTTAAAGCTTATCTGGTAGCTCATTTTGATTTCGATGGAAATGGTGAAATATCCATTGATGAAGCCGCACAGGTAAAAGTGATTGAGTGTACGGATAAACCTTTGTCAACGCTCGAAGGAATCCAATACTTTACTGCATTGGAAGAACTTGACTGTTCGTATGCCAATTATTTTGCACGCGGCGGATTGACCTCGCTCGACCTGAGCAAGAATACGGCATTAATTAAACTTCGTTGTAACAATAATCAGTTGGATACGTTGGACTTAAGTCATAATACGGCATTGAGAGAATTACACTGCAGGAATAATTACCTGACCAGTCTTGAGTTGAATGCCCATCCTGCATTGGAAGAAGTGTTGTGTGATAATAACCGCCTGACAACGTTTCTGATCGGAGCAAGTGATGCGCTGGTGATTCTGAATATCAGTATGAATCAGTTGGAGGAGATTGATTTGACCCCGTGTCTTTCTTTGCGTTGGCTGAACTGCTCGGAAAACCGCTTAGACTCGCTCGACCTTTCCGGAAACAGAAGGTTGGAAAGTCTGTTTTGCAGCGATAATCTGTTGAATACATTGGATGTCGGTCATAACAGTGCGTTACGGGAACTGTATTGCGGACGTAACCGGTTGGATTCGTTGGATGTAACCGGAAATCTTGTCCTCACGGATTTGGATTGCGGGAGTAACCGGCTAACCATTTTAGATGTAAGTATGAACCATTTGTTGACTGACCTCGAATGTAGTATTAACAGGCTTACTACATTGGATGTCACGCAAAATAATATGCTCCAAAAACTCTACTGCAATGTAATGCCTTCTCTTGCTACGGTTTATTTGCGTAAAGGAGATACCTATCCTTCTGTGAGTTATATGAGTTCTACTTTGATAATTTATCTCGTAGACGAATTGACGGGCGCATTGGAAATCATGCCTCCCCCCGAAGAAATGAAACCTGCTGAAGTAAAGGAAATCATCCATGCGGAAGAGAAACCGGCTACAACAAGACCCCTTACAGCCCGTGAAATCTATTTCAGTGAATCAAGGAGATTGGAGGAACTCCGAAAAATTGAAGAAGAAAAAAGAGCTGAAGAAGCGGCTCGGAAGGAAGTGATACGTAATCACATGGGTTTCATTGAGATATCCGATGATTCTTTCCGCGCATATCTGTTAGACTCGTTCGATACGAACCGGGATGGCGAAATATCCGGGCCGGAAGCCCGTATGGTAAAGGCGATTGACTGTTCGGGAATGGGTATTGCCAATCTTGAGGGGATTGAGTATTTCTCGTCACTGGAAAGCCTGAAATGCAGCAAGAACACTATCCGTCATTTGGATTTAAGCTATCATCCGCTGTTACAGTCATTAGATTGTTCGCAGAATAAATTGGACAAGCTGGATTTTTCGCAAAATCAGGCATTAGCCGAAATCCGGTGTTTTGAGAATAATCTGATTGTGCTTGATGTGAGCCGGAATCAACGGTTGAGGGTGTTGGATTGCAGCAGTGTGCGTCTGATTAAATTAGATGTGACTGCCAATACGCTATTGAATGTGCTGATTTGTCATAACAATCATTTGGAGGCGCTGGACGTCTCCCAAAATCTGAATTTAGACAGTCTTGTTTGTAGTCGTAACCAGTTGAAAATGCTGAATTTGGTTCAAAATAACCGGTTGGCGCATCTGAATTTCAGCAGTAATCAGTTGAATATGATTGACCTTTCGCGTAACACGGTATTAAAGGAACTGCACTTCAGTCAAAACCAGATCGCAGCAATCGATTTGAGTCAAAACACCCAGTTAGAATCATTGGATTGCGGACAAAATATGCTGAGTACGATTGATCTAAGTCGTAATAATACATTAAGGGAATTTTATTGCAGGGGGAACCGTATTGCCGATTTAGACCTCAGCAAAAATCCGGCACTGGTAAGGCTGAACTGTTCGGACAACCTGTTAAAGATTGTGGATGTCAGAAACAATATGAATCTGAAATATTTGGAATCGGCTCCCATGCCTACGCTTGAAACCATTTATTGCCCGCGTGAAGTCGTTTATTCCCGGTTTTTGTATCCGATCAATGCGAATGTGAATTATAGATAATATAAAACTATTTGCCTGCACAACAGGAATAAAAACATGATAAGGGCGGAAAATAGTAACCATGTACGTTTCGACCGTAAATAACAAAGGAATAAACCTAATATTCCATAAGCACAGAGCAGGGTTATCAGGTCGAAACGAACGGCAAGCGTAGCCCACGGAATCTGACTGAACCGGTTGACAACTTCCATCATGCTCTTAATCAATACCTCTATCACCCATTGAAGAATACCCATGCCGGGTATCTCTGTCGGTAAGATCATCCAATAAAGAGTGGTCGGGATTAATACAATTGCCATCAACGATACAAATAAATTTGTGAACAGAAAGACGGTTGAACATCCTCCGAAGTAAAAACAACCTAAAAACACCGTTCCGATTTGAGCTGCCGTAGTGATAGTCACAATATCCCAGAGTGTGATGAAAATCGGATTACGAAGTTTAATCAACCGCGAAAAACGAGGTTGAAGATAGAGGATGAAGAAAACAGCTGAAAAACTTAACTGAAATCCGATATCAAATAAAGAAAGCGGATTATAAGCCAACATGCAGAAGGCTGCGGCAGACAGTGTATTATATCGTTCGGGTCGACGATTCAATACCTGACCGGCCAGCCATATCGTAAGCATCAAAGCAGCTCTTGTCGCCGGAGCGGACAGCCCTGAAATAAAGGCATATGCCCATACCAATAACATGGTCAATAGAAATCTCAACCAACGAAAGAATGGTCGTCCGGGAAAAACTGAAAATAATAACGATAAGAATCCACTTACAATGCCTACATGAAAGCCGCTGACGGAGATGATATGCGCAACACCGCTTGCCGAAAAACGGTTTCGTGTTTCGCGGCTCAATGTCTGCCTGTAATTAACTGTGAGTGTAGCTAATATGGCTTTATCTTCGTCCGAAACCTGAAGCTTGTCTAATTTGGCGACCATTGCCGCCTGTGTCTCCTTCGCTTTTTCGAATAACCATCCCGATGAAGCAGGCAATGCCATCCGTTTTTCGGCAAGTGAAGTCGACTGAATGGCGAAGAAGAGAAAGAAGCAGGCAATCAATACGCCCCAAACCCAGCGACAGGAATACAGGACATCCGGTTGTTTCTTTGCAAACAAAAGAGAAAAAATGACCACCCCGACTACCAAAAGCAACAGAAACCAGGATAACTGTTCGAGCGGAAAACAAACCTGTAACAAGATGCCCGTTATCCACCAAAAAAGCGGCCTCACAAAAGGTCGCTTCTGTATTTCTTCCAACATAAGACTGATGGTTAAAATGTTATATTACAGCAATTTCAATTCCCCTATTGTCCGTATGGGATCAGCTGAATTGAACACATAACTACCGGCAACCAACACATCGGCTCCGGCAGCAAACAAACACCGCGCCGTATCCATATTGACGCCTCCATCAATCTCAATCAACGTTTGCAGTCCTTTCTCTTCGATCATTTGCCTTAATCGTACTGTTTTATTCACCGAATGTTCGATAAACGCCTGCGCTCCGTAACCGGGATTTACCGACATCAATAAAACCATATCTAACTCATGGATAATATCTTCGAGTACCGCAACGGGAGTGTGCGGATTCAGTGTTACGCCAACTTTCATCCCAGCCTCTTTAATCGCTGCCACGGTACGGTTCAGATGCACACACGCCTCATAATGCACATTCATCATAAATGAACCTGCAGCGGCTACTTCACGAATGAACTTCTGAGGTTCGACAATCATCAGATGCACATCCAACGGTTTGACAGACACACCTTTCAACGCATCCAAAACTGAAAAACCGAATGAGATATTCGGAACAAAAACGCCATCCATAATATCTAAGTGCAACCAATCGGCATCACTTTGGTTGATCATCTCAACGTCGCGTTTCAAATGCATGAAATCGGCCGCCAATAACGAAGGCGCTATCATTCGTTTCATCTTAATTACAGAGTTTAGCGTATAAACTATTAACCATTAGCTATTAACTATTGAATATCCTCAATTGACGATAAAAGATCCAAGCCCCGTATCCAATTTTGGTTCAAATTGATAGACACGGGCAAATTGGCGAATTAAATCCAACGTCATCTCAGTTGGACCAAATAGCATTGTCTTCATGCTTCCTGTTTTGTTTTTTTGTTCTTTACTTGAATTACAGCGGGTAAAATTTCTATCCATAGGCTTCTTTTTTATGTATCCATAGATAGAACGATACAGGATGATTTTTATTGCATCCTTTTTAATTTATTTTGCACTAAAAATACGCGATTTTTTTATGCCCAGGCAAGTTCGATCCTGTTTTCTTCTGCCATCCGGCGCATATTCAGGATGGCGTAACGCATCCGTCCCAATGCCGTATTGATACTTACTCCCGTTACTTCGGCAATTTCCTTGAAACTCATATCCTGATAATAGCGCATTTCGAGTACTTCGCGCTGGTTTTCAGGCAAATGCCTGATTAATTTTCTTACATCTGCAAATACCTGGTTTTGAACCATGTTATCTTCAACTGTGCCTTCACACAAGCGGATATCATTGAACAGATCCACTTCGACTTCATCGTTCGAAATCGTATTTTCGTTACGTTCCTGACGGAAATTGTCGATAATCAGATTATGGGCAATCCGCATAATCCATGCTTTAAACTTGCCGTTTTCGGTATACCGACCCTGTTTAATCGTTACGATCGCTTTCATAAAAGTCTCTTGAAAGATGTCTTCCGTCAAATCCCTGTCGCGTACAATATAATATATGTACGAATGAACACTGCTCTTATGGCGGTTCAGCAAAACATCAAATGCAGGATTATTTCCTATTGCATAGAGAGCGACCAATTCTTCATCGGCCATCGTCTTCAAATTATTCATTACTTCTCAATTTTTAAGTTCAGTGTAATGTATATGCAATAGGCAGTAAGATTTTAATTATTAATTCAATTATCAACGACAAAGGAAAAAAGATTTCTCGAAACAAACAAATTTTTCACATAAAAAACTTTCCAAATCGTGCGATTATTGTACAAAACAATGGATTTTAGGGACGAAATTATATTTTTTTTCTCCAAACTGATATGGATTATACGCCCGTCATTGCATTCTGAACTTGTTCCAGGATCTCCCGCAATCTCATGCAAATAAAGGAGATTCAGAAACAGGTTCAGGGTGACGCAAGAGGTTTTCGCAAGTATCTTTAACATTTGAAAAAAAAAAATTCAGGTGTTAAAAATAACACCTGAATACCTGTCCGGTAAAACGGTTTCATTTAAAACTTATACCCCAATGTCAAATACATCCGCATTGTTTTGAGTGATATATCGGCTGGCTGGGAATAAACGGGTTCGAGATGGAACTCCGGGTAATCCCATTCGCTGTTGGTACTTGAAAACGGATATAGCTTTTCCTTCTGCACGCGGTAGATCAAAGCTAAATCCATATAAAAGTTCGGCGAAAATCGATAGCCTAAACCTGCCGTATAATAATTTGTGCAATCTGAAACAGTATAATGTGGAATCGTTCCGGCTGTATAGACGACTACATCATTATTCATCAACTGATTCTTGACCGGAGTTTGCTGCCAGACAAAACCTCCACGGATCGCAAAGCGGGGAGTAAACTTCAATTCAGCGCCTGCCTTCAAGGTCGCGCTGTATTTTTTAAAGTCTTCCTTTATAAAACTGTTATCACCGCTGTAAGGATGCCGATTCCAGTCTCTGTCGGCTAAATACATGGAGTTATAATTCGTTATCTCATAATCCAGACTTAGCAAGGCTGTTTGTCCGATAATGCTTGCCGCGCTGAATATCCAGCGTCCAGGCGTCTGCAAACTGTATTCTGCAAACGAATATTCCGGAATATAGCCTTCCATCAACGGAACACTTTCATTGGCTATATAGGATTCTCCGTAAGCATCGAAATGATCGGTCAATAGATACCATTTCGGTGAATTATAGGCAATTCCAAATCGTAACTGATTGATTGGACGAATAATCGCCCCAAGATTGAAGGAATATCCCGTTCCTTCCGTTTCGATACTGTTACCTAAGATCAGATAGTCCTGTTCGCCAAATGATTCATTGTGCCACGAACTCATCCGATACTCGATACTGGTTACTCCGAGCGTAGCGCCAAGAAATAAAAAATCGGAAATATTGGTTGCCAAAGAAAAATTATATTCGTTGATGCTTCCGCTTTCACCGATTCTCAAGGTTGTCTCATTAGGCGAATAGGGCATCCATATATCGCCACTCTTACGTCCGTAGGCGCTATGATACACATCCGAGAATTCATTATATTTCGCTCCAATGAAGCCGGATTCATATCCTAAAATTGATAACCAATGTCCATTCAAATGCCCGTTTTTATAGGGATCATACGAATTGGTCAGGATCAAATCATTTTCCGGAATACCGCTGTCTCCGAAAGCATTGGAAGCCCAGGAAGCGACATAATCCGCCATGGAAAAAATTGGACTACCTACTGCTTTATAACTTCTGTTAAAATCTTTTACTTTATTGTAAGCAATTCCGATATTCCATCCTCTGATGCCTGCGTCGTTGGCAGTCGGAAAATAGCCAACATACGAAAAATTATCAAAGCCGGTTCTTGTCTTCTGAATATTACTGTTTATACCTGTCCAGGTCGCATTTGCCTTTGCCGAATTCAGACTCAGTGTGGTCTGAACTTCCGAACTGCGGTAGACTCCCAGTCCGGCAGGATTGTGAGACATGGCCGACATATCACCTCCTAATGCTCCGAAAGCGCCTCCCATACTCATCGAACGCGCCGAGCCGTTCAGATCTGACTGTGAAAGACGATATGCGTCTATTTCACCCTGTGCTAACAACATTCCGCTACTCACAAGAAGTAGCGCACTGATATATATTCCTGTCTTTTTCATTATTTGTAATTCTTTCTTTATCGACGCCCTCCACTGCTACCGCCACTACTGGAACGGCTTGAACCGCCGCTGCTACTACCGCCACTGAAGCCTCCGCTACTGCTGCTTGAACGGGAACTTGCACCGCTATTAAAGCTACCGCTGCTGCTACTGCTTGTTGAGCGTGTTGTTGTTCCTGTGGATGAACCGGATACTGTAGAACGACTGGTGCTACCGGTACTCGAATTACTCCTTACTGTCGTGGCAGGCGTTGATGAGCGCGAACTGCTGCTGACAGCGCCGCTACGCGACGTCGATGTGGAAGCGTTGTTGTTGCTCCGTGTGATCGTTGTGGAAGAATTGGTTCCCGAAGAAACTGCGCCGCTCCGTGTTGTGCGGGTTGTTGTAGAACTGCCGTTGAGCGTACTCTCGGCGCGACCTGTTGTATTATTTGTTGTACCAACAGATGAGCGTGTAGAACGATTGGCGTTCGTATTCGACACCGCATTATTGGTTGAGCTGCGCGATGAGGCATCATTTCTCAACGATGTGCTTCGTCCGGTGGTAGTTGTAGTAGCGCTGCGCGATGAAGTGGAAGCGCTGCGCGATGATGCCACTGCTGAACTGCGACTGTTAACGGCCGATGAAGAAGTATAGCTTGAACTGCGGCTACTTCTTTGTCCATAGGTTGCAGCTGATGCCCTTCCGCCTTGATTCCGTGTGTAGTAAGGTCTGTTATAGCCATAATATCCACCATAATACCCGCCATGATATCCACCATAATACCCGCCATGATATCCGCCATAGTAACCGCCGTAATATCCACCGTAATATCCGCCATAGTAACCACCATAATAACCGCCATAGTACCATGGGTCGTACCAGCCGCCATACCAGCCTCCCCAGCCCCAGTGCCAATAGGGGCGATGCCAGTAAGAATAAGACCAGTATGGATGATGCCACGAACTGTAATACCAGGGACTGTACCAGCCGCCTCCCCAGCCGCCATATCCATGACCCATATCAATATTTACAGTAACATTGGTTTGACCATCCATATAATCAGTATCATAGCCATACGCATAATATCCGTCGCTCAGGCGTAAATCCACATTATCCGCTCCGATAATGGTGATTGTGCTGGGCGAATGATAACGAATGATTCGTTCCGTATATTCCAGATCCGAACGACGTACGATAACCGTATCCGGATCATCATACCAATCATCGTCATCATAGAAATATTCATCATCCGCATTTGTATACCTGCGATTGTAAGCATCTACATCCATCTCTGCAATTGACGATGGCGTAGTTTGGCGGATTGCAGGTGTTGTCGATCTTGTATCAGTTGAAGATGTATTTTGGACTTCAACACTTGCTCTTTTACTGTTTTTCTCGGAAGAGAAATACACATCATCAAAGAACTCCTGCCCTATGGCATGGAATGTCATGGTCAACATAACCATGAACGAAAAAAATTTCATTGTTCTCATTTTTCTTTTCTCCTCTATTTTAAAATCATACATTTTTCTTTTTTTTCTCTATTTATTAGACGCTTAATTCTTTGAAAGGTTTAATATTCTTCTGCAAAAACAGCTGTTTTTTGAAAGAATATGCTACTTAAGTTACAAAAATAATACCTTTCTGTCAATAATCATGCAATTATATACTATTTAACATTCTCTTTTTAACTTTTTACTTTATCTTCTATAATTATATAGACGAAAAAAAGAAAGGAAACGTTGCATCGAACGTTTCCTTTTAAGTTTTTTTAAGATTTGGGATTCATTTATTTATAATTTACCCTCATTGACGTTTTGTCGGCAGTGGGAAAATCGTCGGGTACTTTTTGTGTCACGTTCCCTGTGGCAGCCCATTCCGAACCACGTAATAATGTCACCTGAAATCCCGTACATTGCATAGCCGGCGAATTTTCTACTGTGCGTCCTGCATGTCCCAGCATGGTATGGAATATACGCGCTTTGCCGTAATCTACCGTAAAAAGTAACGGTTCTTCACGGCCTGATTTCATAATTCCACATATTTAACGAACAAAAATACAGTTTTTTCTGAAATAAACGATACTTTTGCCATCTAAATTGAAAAAAACAGATGAAATCTTTGTTAAAATTTATATACGGATTACTCTTTTTGCTTATTTTCAATCATGCAAACAGTCTTTGGGCACAGGCAGAATATGTAGATTGGAGAGAAAAAATGAAGTATCTGGTATATTCGCCCAGGTATTTCGGCCCTAATGCATTTCGTTTGCCTGACCTTCAAAGCGGACGGCTTGCGACACGCTTGGAAATTGAAGTCAGAGGCGAATATCATTTCTACACAGGCGACCAGACAAAAGATTTATTCGGGCGTCTTTATATTCCGATTGCGAACGGGAAAGCGGGCGTAGAAATCAGAGGCGTCGTTATTGAAACGTATCTGACGGATGATGAGACGAGGGATGAACGTCATGCCATTGAG
>Ga0099364_10006127_pt1 | contig 17593 bp, 16 predicted proteins | sample TergutTh196P3_FD_73070 | JGI IMG/M metagenome (GOLD analysis project Ga0099364, IMG submission 73070) | Microcerotermes parvus P3 segment gut microbial communities from Pointe-Noire, Republic of the Congo - Th196 P3 | ecosystem: Host-associated > Arthropoda: Insects > Digestive system > Gut ...
CGGGCTTGACCCGCAATCCCCAGAAAACGACGAGATTGCGGGTCAAGCCCGCAATGACATTCACAGTGTGGATGTCTTCGATATGCTCGGCAGGAAAGTGATGACCGTTACCGAATCGCAAATCGCACACCGCACATCGCAAACCACATTTGATTTATCAAATGTCCCCACCGGAATCTATTTTGTACGCATACAAACAGAAAACGATGTGGTAATACGGAAAGTGGTGAAAGAATAGATGAAAAATATCATTCCTCCTTAGATTGAGAGATCATTTCAAAGATCAATTCGCCCCCATCCATAATATCCTGATGGCGGAGGAAGGTTTCGTGATACGGTTTCCCGTTGAGGGTTACGGATTTCACATAGATATTTTTTGAATTTAACGCCGGGGCTTTGATGGTGAAGGTCTTTCCGTTTTCAAGATAAATGGTAGTCGTCAAAGCATTGGGCGAGCCAAGAACATATTGGTCGCTGCCCGGACAGACGGGATAAAACCCCATCGCGCTGAAGACATACCAAGCCGACATCTGCCCACAGTCGTCGTTGCCGCACAGTCCGTCGGGTTTGTTTTTATACATTTTGTCCATGATTTCGTGTACGCGGTAGTGCGTTTTCCAAGGTTGGGACGTCCATGCGTACAGATAGGCGACATGATGGCTCGGCTCGTTGCCGTGTACATAATTTCCTATAAGACCTTCCGTTGTAATGTCTTCTGTCTCAGCAAAATACTTTTCAGGCAACGACATCGTAAACAACGAATCCAAACGCTCGATAAACCGTTGTTCCCCGCCCATTTCATCTATCAAACCCGTTACATCGTGCGGGACGAAGAAAGAGTAATTCCATGAATTTCCCTCGATAAAGCCTTGTCCGTGTGTTTCCAAGAGATCGAAAGGGTCTTGAAACACTCCCTGTTCGTTGCGGGGACGCGCAAAACCCAAAGTCCTGTCAAAGACATTTTTATAATTCAACGCCTTCTGCGCATATTCTTTTGCTATATCGTTGTTTTTCAACTTATTTGCTAACTGAGAGATGCTCCAGTCGTCGTAAGCATATTCTAACGTTTGCGAGGCGGAAACCGTACTTTTCTCCAGAGGGACGTAGCCCAAACGAAGATAATCGCCGATAGCGTCGTAATAAGAGAGTCGGGAACTGTTTAAACACGCTTCCAACGCCAAACTGTAGTCGAGTTCAATACCTTTGACGACAGCGTCGGCGATGACCGAAACGGAATGATAGCCTATCATGCACCAGTTTTCATTCCCGTGATGCGACCACACCGGTAATGCCTTATGCACACTTTGTTGATAATGACGCAGTAACGAGTTGGCAAAATGCCGGCTGTAATCACGTTTTATCAAGTTCATCAATGGATGTTGCGCCCGAAAAGTGTCCCAAACCGAGAAAACGGTATAATTCACCTCTTCCGCTTCCGCCTGATGGATGTTGTGGTCAATGCCCCGATAGCGTCCGTCCACATCCTGATAGAGTGAAGGATGAATCATGGTGCGATACAGGGCGGTATAAAAGACCGATTTTTTTTCGTCGTTGTCCTCTATCTCGATGACACTCAACTCTTTTTCCCATTTGTCCTGTGTTTCCTGTCTCAGTTGCTCAAAAGATTTCCCTTCCGTCTCCGTTTTCAGGTTTTGCAACGCTCCCAGACAATCAACAGCCGAGAGCGCCACCCGTATTTCCAACGCCTCGCCTTCGTCGAAATCGAAATTGAAAAAGGCGGTCAGATGTGTTCCGAACATCTCCGGAAAATTATCCGTCATGTCGAATTTCCTCCAAAAACCTTTATACTTCACCACTTCATCGTTTTTACAGCCATAGTTTTTAATCGGTTTGGAGAATTTTACGGCAAAATAGGTATGATTCATCCGCGACCATCCGCGCGTGATGCGGTAGCCGGTGAGCGTGTATTCATCCTCCACGCGAAGGTTGGAAATCAAAACCTTCCCGTCGTAGTTATAAATGCCGTAACTTAAATCCAACACAACGTGCCCTTCTCCTTTCGGAAAAGTATATTTGTGAATGCCAACCCGTTCTGTAGCAGTCAGTTCCGCCCGAATGGAATAGTCGTCGAGCACGACGCTGTAATAACCCGGCTGCGCCTGTTCGGTTTCATGGCGGAACGACGAACGGTAGCCCTCTGCCGGATTTTCGGCTCTTCCCATTTCTAATTGAACGTTGCCCGTTGCGGGCATCATCAGGATGTCGCCCAAGTCGGAATGTCCCGTGCCGCTGAAATGGGTATGGCTGAATCCGATAATCGTCTTATCGTCATACTGATAGCCGGCGCAATAACGATACGCCTCAGGCTGATAGACGCCGTCAATATTGTGCGGAATCATCTCGGTGTCGGGACTCAACTGAACAGCGCCAAACGGCGCACAAACACCGGGGAACGTGTGTCCCATGTTCTGCGTCCCCACAAACGGATTTACGTAATCAATGAATCTACTCTGCATGGATTGTGAAAAAATAAAGGCTGAATGTATAAAAAATAAGGGGAGTATAAATGATAACTTTTTCATAGTTCTGTATCTTAATAGTTCTTCTATATCAATATCTCCGGCAAAGGTACAAACAAAATACGAAATGCACAGTTACATTCGAAAAAAATGGAGAAAAAATGAAAAAAATTTTTACAGATAAAAAAAAATGTTGTACACTTTGCCGTGTTTTTATGGGTTGCGTATTCGTATCATTTTGGGTAACAAAAAGTACACAAAATGCACATAGTAAAAATGAGTATAAACAGTTGATATATAATGATTTACATGGAAAATACGTATAAAAATTTGGAGGATAATCGCATGGGGACATCATATCGGCGTCCAGCTCCGCCGGATGCCGTTGTATGCAACCTGCGAAAAGCAGTACGGTAATTGGCAGGGTGACAGAAAAATATCTGCAGATTGAATAATATGTTAAAATAATAAACGTTAATATAAAAAGGAGGAATTTATGACAACGAGTAAAAGTTCAGAAAAGAAATCGATATTGGATTCAGCGAGTAAAGTAAGCGTAGATAAGAGACTATCCAAACAACGAATTATAGGTTTTTTGCTACTATTTTAGGAAATTATTCAAGTTTCGTATGCACAAGATAATAATGTTGTATCTGAAAATTCTAAATCACTCAAGAAAGAACTTAAAGAACAAGCAATTAAGTATGAAAAAGCAGGTAAAATTGATTCTGCTATAATTGCGTTTGAAAAATTATTGTATATGGATACCACATTGAATATATTAAATTTTGAGGTAGGAAGATTATGGAATAATTTAGGAAATCAAATAAATGACACTCTCATGTTTGACAATTCCATTAGGTATTTTGAAGCATATTTATCCAATTTTAAAATAAAGTCAAAACAATATCCAAAAGGTGAAAAAGACTCTACGGAATATCATAAAACATATCAAAATCTACTTTTGATAAAGAGAAAAAATTTATCTTTAAAACAACAAATTCGAGATTTAAACGAATACGATTCATTATTAAAAACATACGAAGGAAAGCAGAAGGCAGAAAGCGCGAAAGGAAAATGCAGAAAGCGGAGTGGCAGCAAACGACCTTTCTGCTTTCTGCTTTCTGCTTTTCTCCTTTATTCGTGTATTCGTGGCAAAAAAATCCGTATTTATACCCATCAAAATTGGGTATAAATAGTCTTTTTCACTTCACACATTCGCTCTATCTTTGCGCTTTGAAATTTTTTTATAGAAAACAGATAGTTTATAAACAATGGAACAAGAGAAGAAAATACTCGTCGCCGGCGGCGGACCGGGAGGTTTGGAAACCGCCAACACGCTTGCCCGCATGGGCTTTAAGGTAGAAATCGTTGAAAAAGAGGAGACTACGGGCGGTCATCTCAAAGAGTGGCACCAACTGTTTCCCAACTTTCGGGATGCGTCGGACGTGATGGAAGAACTTCGGCAGCGCAGTCAACATCCGAACATTTCGATATGTTACAACGAAGCGATTTTGGACGTCAAACGGGTGAACGGTCATTTTGAATCGCTGACCTCGAAAAAGCGCATCATCGAGAGCGACGCCGTGGTGATGGCTACCGGTTTCGACGCTTTCGACGCCGAGCGGAAGGAGGAGTTTGGCTATGGCGTCTATCCTAACGTGATTACCAGCGTCGAACTCGAAAAGATGTTGCGCGAAGATGGAAAGGTTACGACCACCGACGGACGTGTTCCTGAGCGTGTCGCCATTGTTCACTGCGTCGGCTCGCGCGACGAGAAAGTCGGCAACTTCTACTGTTCGCGCGTCTGCTGCATCTGCGGCGTCAAGCAGGCGATAGAGATCCGCAAACACCATCCCGAGACGCGGGTAACCAACTTTTACATGGACATGCGCATGTCGGGACAATATTTCGAGGAGTTGTACCGCGAGTCGCAGGAGCGCTGGGGCGTCTATTATGTGCGCGGACGCATCTCGGAAGCCTCCGGCATGATGGACGGGAAAATCCGGGTAAAAGCCGAAGACACCCTCATCGCCAAGCCGGTAACGTTGACCGTTGACCTGTTGGTGCTGATGACCGGCATCGAAGCCTCGAAGACCACCAAAGAACTCTCGAAAAAATTGGAAATAGAGTCCGACTACGGCTTTTTCCGTCCGCGCGACCGCCACTACGACGACCAGCACTCGCCCATTGACGGAATCTTCTTGGTAGGAACGGCAAAAGGTCCCGCCACCGTCAAAGAGACCTTGGCAGACGCACGCGCGGCGGCGCAACGGGTGTGGGAATTTTTTGAGAGTAAAAACGTCTAACACTATTATATATATATGAACACCTTTGGTTATAAAATGTCTGCGCCGCGCTCCATCAACATGGACACGGCAGATTTGTCGGTAGCGCACCGAATTTTGGATTTGGAACCGACGTTTCGGCTGTGCATCTCGTGTGGCGGATGCACCTCGACCTGCACAGCCGGCAACTTTACGGAGTTTAACATCCGCGAAATCAACCTGTTGCTGAGACGTGGACAGTTGGATACGTTAGAAAAGGCGTTGGAAAACTGTATGTTTTGCGGTAAATGCTACCTCGCCTGTCCGCACGGCGTCAACACCAGAAACGTGATTCTGCTGATGAAAGAGCAATTACAGGAGTGGAAACAATCAAAAACGACTACGCTATGAATTATTTTGACATCTTCGTTATTCCTTTTTATATAGGGACAATCTTTTTATTTTCGGTACTGATTATCAAATTTTTGCAATGGTTTATCCAAATACCGAAAAGCGGGAAAAAGTTGATTTGGAAAAACATTTTTTCAACTAAAACGCTGAAATCCAGTCGGGAGTGCTTTTCGGAATGTCTGCTGCATTTACGGATTTTCAGAAAAAACCTGCGTCTCGGCTATATGCACACCAGCATCGCATTTGGGTGGTTTATGCTGATTGTCGTCGGAAAATTCCAATCAACAGCCGCCACCGGAGAGTGGATTGAGCCGCTGCATTTAGCGATTTTCCTGAAATATTTCCCCGTTGGCGAATCGTTCCGGTATGCCTACCTGTTCGGATTTCTGATGGATTTCTTCCTGCTGTTGGTACTCAGTGGATTGTTGGTCGCCATCGCCAAACGCATCCGCCCGAAAGTAACAGGGATGAAACGTCCGACCAAACATACCGCCTTCGACAAGGTGGCGTTGGTCTCCTTGTGGGCGATTTTCCCGTTGCGTCTTTTGGCAGAGAGTTTTACTTCGGGATTGAATCACAACGGACACTTTCTCACCGGAACACTGGGGAAATTCTTCGACCTTTTCCTGCCGTTAGACCTCCTGCAATATCCGACATGGTGGGCGTACTCGCTGGCGCTCGGCGTCTTTTTCTGCGTGATGCCGTTTAGTCGTTACATGCACATTTTCACAGAGATAGAGCTTGTCTTCCTGCGCAACTGGGGCTTGAAAACCGAAGACCAACTCGGCGGATTTGCCAACTTCGAACTCCACGCCTGCTCCCGCTGCGGAATGTGTATTGACGTCTGCCAACTGAGTACGGCGGCGAAAATCAATGATGTGCAGTCGGTCTATTTCCTGCGCGGCGAGCGACACCATACCTTATCGCGCAAACTCACCAACAACTGTCTGATGTGTGGACGTTGCGAAGAAGTCTGCCCCGTCCGGATTAAAACCAACCAACACCGGCTGCTCACCCGCACATCACCCTTTGAAACAGAAGGACATCGGTATGATTATCTACAGCCCCCCCAAGCCCCCCCGAAAGGGGAGGTGTGCGATTCCACCACAGAACAAGAACATTCCGTAACGACGGCATTTGCCTCACATCCCCCCTTTCGAGGGGGCTTGGGGGGGCTTTCCTACTTCGCCGGCTGCATGACCCACCTGACACCCTCCATCAAAACATCCATGATTAAGATTTTTGAAAAAGCGGGAATACCTTATACTTTCATTGACGAACAGGATGGTGTGTGCTGCGGTCGTCCGATGATGTTGAGCGGGGCGAAGGAAGCGGCACAAAAAATGATTGCATTTAATCAAAAAGTGATAGAAGAGTCCCAAGCGCAACTATTGGTTACCTCCTGCCCTATTTGCTACAAGTTTTTCAAGGAAAATTATCAATTGGACATCCCCGTCATGCACCATACGGAGTATATCAACATGCTGATACAAGAGAAAAAGATAAAACTTCACAAGACCGCCGAGAAATATATCTATCACGACCCCTGCGAATTAGGACGTCTGAGCGGTGTTTACGAGGAGCCGCGCACTATCTTGAAAAAGACCGGTATCTTGGTCAGCATCCCCGACGAGCGCGAAGACGCTTTCTGCTGCGGCGGCAGCCTCGCCAACACCGAGATCAACTACGCCGAGCGCGGCAACATCGTCCGCGAAGCCATCCAAGCCCTCTGCGCCGCCGACCCCGACTACTTAGTTACCGCCTGCCCGCTCTGCAAAAAAACCTTTAACAAAGAAAATGTCATCCCCGTGAAAGATATTGCGGAGGTGGTGGCGGGACGGCTGTGAGATGTAAGATTGTCAAATAAAAATCGTACCTTCGCCGCAAAATTTTAAAACACGTTTATATGAACACACACAGACAAATTTTAATGACGATGGCGGCAGCCGTGATGATTGCTGCTGTAGGTATTTTTGCAGGATGCAAAAAAGATGATGACAAGAAAGATGATGTCAAGGTAAAAGTAGCCGAAGTTACGGTATGTCCTAATGCTTTAATGCTTTATGTTGACAGCACTGCAACGATTTTGGCGACTGTTACGCCTTCAAATGCAGACGATCTCTCTGTAACATGGACGTCCAGCAATACGTATGTTGCAACTGTGGAAGACGGCGTTGTAACAGCTCACGCTACGGGCGAAGCCATTATCACCTGCACAACCAACGATGGTGGTTTTACTGCCGAAGCCACGGTAATTGTCAATCCGTTTCACAATGATGATGATTATGCTACCTTGGTTCTTGGCTTTTACTTTGGCGATATGACCATGACATCGCCGATGAATATGCCGGTAGAAGCAAACAACCCTATTACCGTAAAATACCAAAAGTTAAACACCATTAAACTTTCTGTTGATGAAGCATTTATGGGAGGAACCGTTCCGATGAAAGTTGATTGCGAAGCAGAGTTAACACAAACAAAAGATGGATTTTACGCTGTGGGCGAAACAACCGCAGATGTAAGCGGAACAATATGTCCTGTAACAGTTGAAAGCATTTTTGATGGCATCAGCACAGTTAATATGACTATCTACGTTAGCGAAGTTCCTGTGATGGGCAATCTTGTTCTTAATTTCACAGGCACGGTAACTACAGTAGCTTGCATTGATTAATAATTGCTCAACACTATATCAAAAATAATTTAGCACGCAGATAACGCAGATATGAGAGATAAACGCAGATTTTTTTATATCTGCGAAAATCTGTTCAATCTGTGTTATCTGCGTGCTTTTGTAATTTCCACAGCAATCTTCTCCATCAGCCATTGAGGTGTGGAGGTGGCGCCGGTGATGCCGATAGAATCTTCCGTCCGAAACCATGACGCATCCAACTCCTCCGGTTTGGAGATATGGTGGGTGCGTTTGTTATTTTCACGGCATATATTAAAAAGGTATTTTCCATTGGAACTCTGGCGACCGCTCACAAAAACGATGACGTCGTATCCTTTGGCAAACGCAGATAACTTCTCGGAACGGTTTGATACCGAATGACATATCGTGTTGTATGCGACGACGTCGTCGTTGCCGCACAGTCGGGTTTTGTCGAGAATCATTTGGGATAATTGTTGAAACTCTTCCACGCTCTTGGTGGTTTGGGAAAAAAGACGGATGGGCTTTGTATAGTCCACATTTTCAATATCTTGCGGACTTTCGATGATGATGGCGCTGTTGTTGATCTGTCCGTTCAGTCCGATGACCTCGGCATGGTTTTTTTTCCCGAAGAGGAGCACTTGTCCCGATTTTTCGTTCATCTCCTCCCCTGCCCTACGGATTTCCTGTTGCAGGCGGATGACGATGGGGCATGTGGTGTCAATCAAGGTGATACCGTGTGTTCGGGCAAAGTCGTAATATTCGGGAGGCTCGCCGTGCGCCCGAATCAGCACTTTGGGAATTTTTTCTTTGTAAAACTGTTCTCTGTTGATGGTTTTCAGCCCTTTTTGCTGTAGTCGCTCAATCTCTTCTTCGTTGTGAACGATGTCGCCAAGACAATACAGCGATGGTTCTTGCGCAAGGGCTTCTTCCGCCTGTTGAATGGCGCGGACTACGCCAAAGCAAAAACCGGCGTCGGGGTCAATGTCAATCTTTTTCATCGTACGACTTGGGGGCGCGGGGAGATCGCTTGGCAATCAAACGGTCTATGTTGGCGGAAAAGGTGAAATAATTGGGCGACCCGGCTAAATGATACATCGAACGACCGTAATCAATGGAGAAACGTTTGAAATTCAATCCCAATCCCCAACTAAATCCCATCATGCCTTTTCTTGTCTCTGTTTTCAGTTCTTGACGCCGTCCGTAGTTGTATCCGCCGCGCAGATTGATGACTTTTGCTATAGTAAATTCGGCTCCGAAAGTCAGATGGCGCATGAGGTTATCGCCAAACTTGTCAATATTTTTTTTGGTGGTCGTTTCGCCGGTGATGGGGTCAATGGTGGTAGTCGGTTGGCTGTTGCCGCGCAAGTCCCATTTCTCTATGTTGTTGTATATCAACACATAACGCAAAGGAATGTGTTCCAATCTTTGAGAAACACCCAACGACATGGCAAACGGGAACCAACGATTGCTATCTTCCGACTGCGAATAGGGCTCAAGCACATAGCCGATGTTGTTGGCGACCAAAGATACCGTCAAACGTTTTTCGGCGTTAAAGTAAGAACCTGCCACGTCAACGCCCAATCCGAAAGCGTTATAGTCGGCATACATGGAGGAGTAGGCAAACTTCAAATTCGCTCCGATAGACCAATGCGGAGTCAACTCTCTCCCCCACCCTATGTTGGCAGATAGTTCGTTAGCAGAGAAATCGCCGTAGGTATTGCCTGCTACGTCGGCTTCTTTCATGGTTCCATAGTTGAGAAACTGCATGGATGCCGCAAAACTTCCCACCTTGTCAAACGTGTGCGAATAGATCGCATAGCCGTAGTTGATTCCGCCGAAGTCGTTGATGTAATTCATTGCAAATGAATGATGTACATCCGAATTAATCAGGGAAGGGTTGAAAAGTGTGTTGTTCACATCGCCGTCTTTTATGGGTAGCCAGTAACTTCCCAAAGCAGCCGAGCGTGCCGAGTTGGTCAGCGTCAGAAACTTAAAATCGTGATTGCCACCGGTTTGCGCGTAGCCGCTGCAAAATGAAAACGACAATAACAATATGATTAATGGCTTATGTATCTGCTTTGTATTCGACATCAATGTATTGATAAAGTTTAAAAATGATATTAAAATAACGGTTATCGGCGCTGTTTAGTATAAAAGATTAATTTTTCTTAATCGTCGCCATCACCGGAAAATGGTCGGAATAGGGCGCATCGAGGACGGAAAAGGCGCAACTTTGGAATGTTTTTGAGTACAGGATGTAGTCAATGCGGATGGGCGGCAGGAGGGCATTGTTGTAGGTGTTTCCCAGACCTTTTCCCGATTTGATGAAAGCGTCTTCAAGGTTTTTGGCGATTCGATGATAGGCAAATGAAGTGGGCGTGTCGTTAAAATCGCCGCAGACGATGACGGGATAGGGCGACTTGTTGATTTCCAAAGCGATAAGACGCGCCTGCTGCGCCCGTAAACGGTAGGCGTTGGAGAGTTTAGAGTAGATGTTTTTATAACTGTCGGCGTTTTGCAAATCGGGAGCGCTGTTCATTACAAAGTCAATATCTTTCTGCGCCAGACGGGTTGACTGTAAATGAACGTTAAAGACGCGCACGGTGTCGTTTTCTATCAGCAAGTCGGTAAACATTCCTATCCGTCTCTTTCCCAGCAAGATGGCATCTCTATTGACAACCGGAAACTTCGACAGGGTAATCAGACATAAAGAGGAATTTTGGAGATGGTCAATAAAATAGCGTTGATAGTGAAAGTCGTGGGCGTTGATTTTTTTGGAAAAGTCGTCCATGAAAGTTTTTATCTCCTCCTCTTTCACGCCTCTAAACTCTTGCAAACAAACGACATCGGGCTGTTGCTTCGCTATGAAATACGCAATGGAATCGGAGAGCGCCTTTCCGTGCGTCTTCTCATAATTGCTGTACAATCCTTGACAGTTGTAAGAGAAGAGTTTAATATCCTCCTTTGCCGGTTGCGACTCTTCCGGTGCAAAACGATAGTGCTGCGAGACGTCGTAAAGGCTGAACAACAACATGATAATTCCCGGAATCGCCATCTTCGCCTTAGTAAACAACAAAAGCACGGTCAACACCAAATTCGCCACAACAATCCAAAGGAAAGCCAGTCCCGCAAAAGCAGGAAACGCCACCTTGTCGGGCGGGATGTAAGGCGCCACCATCGCCATCGCCAATAACAACAGACACGGGATGGCGAGGAGGAAAAAGAGGATGGAGAGGAGTTTTTTCATATCACAAACACATGGCTTCTTCGACTGAGAATACTTTTGAAAGTGTCGGAATATCAAAATCAAAGTAAATATCGTCTAAAACTCGCCATTTTTTTTGTTCTTCTTTCGTAAGCCGCTTAATATCGGGGAACATAGATAGTGGAACAAATAGTTGCCTCCCGTCTTCCAAATGAAGTCCCATTTTTCCCTGATGTGAAAAATCAATCTTTCTGATTTTCACGGTAATTCCTTCTATTTTACACATAATTTATTCTATTTTTAATTCAATAAACTCCCGTTTCATCCGCACCCGCTCTTCCAGAACCTCCAAATAGACTTTATGGATTTTACGGGAATGGAGAGCGTCGGCGCGTCTCACGTAGTCCATCGCTGTTTCGAAGTCTTCGTTGATTTCCTGATAGACGGCTCTGTTGAACCATGCTGCCGACTGTTTCTTTTTGTTTTTGTCTTTCGACAGGGCTTCCCAGAAGTAGTCCGCCCGTTCCCATGCACCTGCCAGGGCTGCTTCCGAGGCGTTCAGTGATTCTTTTCCGGGGGCGACAATCAACACTCTGTCAACTTCCATCCATGAGGGGAAAAAGTAGGTCGCCACTTTTTTACCTGCCTCATAAGCAAGGTATGCCAAGATGGATTCGCGCTCTCCCCGCTCTAAATTCATAAACTCGTAGCGCGAGATCTCCTTCGAAATCCAATAGACGGAATCTATCAAAGATTTTTTCCCAATCAGCGACTGGGACGCCGCATCGTAAAAGAGCAACGAGGTAGAGATTATTCCCCGCGTAACGGCATATCCGCCGTAAATGGATGGTACGAAATAGGTCTCATCTTTCATCTTAAAATCGTTCAGAACCAATAAGATATCGGGATTGTCGTCTTGCGTCAGCGACAGTATGTCGGAAAGGGGGGTGTTTTTTTGGAGCAGTCCGACGTTGGCGACATCCGTGAAAAATTGCGAATCGCCTACAATGTCCTGCACGCCTTCCATAAAAATCTCGGCGTGCAGGCGCACGCGGCACGTTGTGTCTAAAACGGTTCTGTTTTCGTAAAGATAACTCTGTCCGCACTTTGGAGGGTCGAAGACATCGGTGATGAGGGCTACGTCCGCCGATTTTTCCAATACGGGTTGTTTGGCGGGTTTCAGCACGTCAATGGTGAGGTAGGTGTTGATGCTGCATCCGCAGAGGAAGAATATGATTATCAGAGAAATATACTTTTTCATTTTTAAGTTGACGTTTGAGATAGTTGTTTAATTGCCTTATCAAAATCGCTTTCCAACTGCCGCATTTCACGTTGCCGATAAATTTCAAATTCCTGTTCTGCTTTTCTAACGGCTTGTTGGTGTGAGATTTTACCTTTATCATTCAAAATATCTTTGTTCAGCATTTTGAGTTGTTGGTCTAAAAAGTTTTTCCAATCATTCATCGTCATAGGTTTTTGTTCTAATGCTTGCAATTCAGCGTATCCCAAAAATCCTTCGGTAAGTAGATTCAGTTTTTGCAGTTCAAGTTCTGAAAGATAATTTTTTGCGATACGGACATCTTCCTTTGTGATGTAACTCCCCTTAAAATTCGTCATACCAAGCATAACTTTTTCGTTATCAACACGATTATAAACCACTTCGGCTGCTGTTTGCCTATGGGTTGCATAGTGCATTTTATTTTGTACGGTTGCGAAAAAATCTATTGTTATTGCGCCATGGGGGTCATAATCCACACTTGTAGCATAAATGTCCGTAACTTGTTGCCAAAGATTTCTTTCAGAGGAACGAATATCGCGAATGCGTTGTAAAAGTTCTCGAAAATACCGACCCCCACCGTTTTTTAGTCGCTCATCGTCAAGCGTGAAACCTTTCACAATGTATTCTTTGAGACGCTCTGTTGCCCACTGACGAAATTTGGTTGCAACTTTGGAATTGATACGGTAACCAAGCGAAATAATCATATCAAGATTATAATGTTCAGTATTGTAGTTTTTACCATCGGCGGCAGTTGTAAAGAAAAACTTTACAACTGAATCTCTGTCCAATTCGCTTTCATCTATAATATTTTTAATGTGCTGACCTATGTTTTGCTTTGTAGTGTCAAAAACGTCCGCCAACTGCTTTTGGGTTAGCCAAACAGTTTCCTCTGCCAATCTCACCGATACTTTTGCAACGTTATCGTCTGCTTCGTAAATGATGAAATCCGGATATTTTTTCTGTATCTTGTTGCTTGTCATTGTGCTAAGATACTTTTAAATAGTGCCTTTTACATGGTCTCACTTCTCAAAGAAATTCCATTTCAAAGCAGCCATTCCGCCGCCTACTAACGGAGCAATGATGAAAATCCACAGTTGGTTGAGCGCCTCGCCGCCTGCGAAGATGGCGGGTCCGATGCTGCGCGCCGGATTGACGGAGGTACCTGTAATCGGAATGCAAACAATGTGAACCAGCACCAACGCCAAGCCGATAGCCAAGCCTGCAAACTTCGTGTGTCCCAATTTGCTCGTCGCTCCGAAGACGACAAAGACAAAGATGAAGGTGAAAACGACCTCAGCGATAACGCCCTGCAAGACCGAATAGCCATTGCCCACGTTCACGAGATTGGCGCCGGTATTGCCATCGCCGCATTTTCCCGAGATGAGCCACAGCAAGGCAGAGCCGATGATGGCTCCAAGGACTTGAAACAGCATGTACATCCCGGCATCTTTGCCGCTGATTTTCCGTGCAACCCACATGCCAAAGGTGATGGCGGGGTTGATGTGGCATCCGGAGACTCCGCCAATGGTGTACGCCATTGCCACAACCGACAGTCCGAAAGCAAACGAGATGCCTAAAAATCCAACATAGTCGCCCGCTATAACAGCGCTACCGCAACCCATCAGTACCAATACCATGGTACCTAACATTTCTGCAAAATACTTTCTAATGTTCATAGATGTAATATTTAAATTTAGTGGTGCAAAGGTACGGAAATTTTAATAACTGAATAATTGAGTGAGATGTGAGACTGTTAGACACAAGACTGTTAGACACAAGACATTTATTCTTTGCGCTCCTTGCGTGAAATCTTTGCGTCTTTGCGTTTGAGCCCCCCTGCCCCCTCCAAAGAAGGGGAATTTTAACGCAAGGGCGCAAAGGGAAGCCGCAAAAGACGCAAGAAAAAACTCTGTGAACCTCTGTGGTTCTCTGCGTCTCTGTGCTGAAAAAAGACCGTTCCGACACTTTCTCCAAATAGCGGATATGATTTTCCAAATAGCGGATATGGGTTTTAGCCGGACGTTGTACTTTTGCCGAAAATTTTTAAACAAATTATTAATCATTTAAAAGTAAAACTTTATGGCACAAATTCAACAGCAAAACAGTAGTAATTTCATGAGTTTAATGAAAATTGGCAGAGTGATTATCCTTTCATGGATATGTACGTTAGTAGCGATATCGGGCGTATATGCGCAAGAGCCGCCCAACAAGAATGAGATCTTATCGCTGATGGGATTTCCGATGGGGGCGCCCAACGAGTGGGAAGACCCGACAAACTCCAATCCGTATGGCGAGGGGGTCAAAAACATCAATCCGTTTCACGAATTGGCGGTTTCAAACTCACGGAACGGCACGACATACCTTTATGATTCGAAAAAATCGTCATCGGCACTGACCGGAAAATCTTTGGTGAGCAGTGAGTTTTTGCAATCGGTGTTAGGCGGCTCAATAGACTTTGATAAGATATGGGCAGGGGATTTTACCGGTAGCGGAAAGTTAGATCATGTAGTTCATGTTGGCTTCAATGACGCCCGTGCTCTTCTATTGTTTTTTGTTCCGATTGGCGAAAATTTTTCTGATGTGTTAGTATTTCCGGGTCAGGCTGTTTCCGATTTGCCTGCGTGGTCTGCCAATGCGGTTGTTTCGGCGGCGGTGGGCGATTTTAACGGCGATGGGAAAGATGAAATTGCCGTTTATTTGCCGGGCGAAAACTATTCACCAAATGTAATACGTATCTATTCACATGCAAACGGTAGTCCTGTATTGGAACATACCATCACCTTGCCATCGGAATTTAACAACGCCAATTTGAACAATAATAAACGGAATTATCTGTCGGTTCAGTTGAGCGCCGGCGACCTGAACCGCGACGGTAAAGCCGATTTGGTGGTGATGGCGAGTTTTAATAGAGAATCCAACATCATTTCAAATAATGTAGCCAACTGCTACTCGCGGATGTTGATATATTACGCGGGCGACGATTGTGCGATGGAGTTGAAACAGACGCGGTCGTTGCGGTTTCGGAACAGCGCCGGCGAGCAGTTGTACAACCTGCGCGACGCAAACGTGGTTATTGGCGACGTCAACGGCGACGGTATCAAGGAGATTATTGTCGCCGGATACTTCTCAAAGGATAATTCGTGGGATTTGGAAAAAAACGATGCCGGATACGCTACCTACCATGCGCCGAAAACAGCTATAACGTGGTTTAACTACGACGGCACCCTCGGACACCAAGGACAGGTAACAGGCGGCATCTATATTGGCGCTTTCGATATTCTCGATGGCGTTACAAACAGCGCACGGAGACTTGTCTGTACCGGCGACGATGTAACGGTTAATTCGCCGGTCGCCTTAGTTACATTTAAGGAAAAAGGACCGGGATACCCTGAGGCGGTCTTTTTGGACGGCGGGATATATCGGTATGAAAATAAATTTACGCTTGTGGAAAATGCCACCAACGCCATTTTGAATGGCGCAACACATTCCGGTTTCTGGCTCACTTGGTATGGACAAGTCGTAGCGGGAAATTTCACCAACGACCCAACCGGAAAAGAAGGCGTGATTTTCGTTCATGCCACCAGAGATAACGGCGTGTATTTCACCGTAGGCTCGGTCATTCTTACTAACGAAATAGATGACCTGTGGACGTCTCAATACACGTATGATGTAGTAACTGCTCCTACTTCTGAGGAAAGTTCTCTTATAAACCTGAGCCTCGCGCCTGTGGATTACGACAACGACGGCATGTTGATGCGCTACAAGGGCGAGAAAGATTACTATTTCACCGACCCCAAGATCGTTGCCATCCTGCAGGCGGCGCCGCATTTTGCAGAGTTAGACGCGCTCAACGATAGTTACTCGTCCAATGGTTCTACCTCCATCAGTCGTTTTGTGGGTGAGGGGACATCTACCAATCAGAGCGTATCCATAACGGGAAGCGTTATTACCGGATTTGAATATGATTTTTCGGTTGCCGGCGTTGCGAATATTGGCGGCGTCAATTTTGAACTTAAATTTTCGGCAAGCATGGGATATGAGTATCAGTCGTCGAGCGAGCGAACGACCAGCGTTACGGTAAATTCGCCGAGCGACGTTGACCGCGTTATCGTTACCATGATACCCTACACGCGCTACAGGTATGACATGTTCCTGCCACAATCAAGACTGATGACGTTAAACCAGTACAACACTTATAAATACAGATTGACTACCCTTGAATACCAACTGACATACGAGTTAGACCCCGAAGATACGGAATACGAAAGATACGCCTCAGAATATTATTCCATCCTTAAAATTATGGACAATATGGACAAATTACTGGCGCAAGGTCATACCTTTAACGAGATCATTCCGGGCGGTTGGGAAGAAACGGTAGTAAGCATACCCGCCGCGCCGCGCACGATGACCATCACCGTTGACCAGTATGAAGCCATCGCGCAGGAGTTCGGCTTGGAATCCATTCGCGGGAATGCCCTGACAACCTACACGGAGGTGGGCAAACCGGCGTCGTATCGTTCCACTCCGGTTCCGGGCGCCGACGTTACCGGACAAGGTTGGCAAACGGTAGCAGCAAGCGGTCTCTCTACCCGAACTTTGGAAATATCCAACACCGAAACAACAAGCCATGGGCTTACTTGGGGCGCCGCCGCCGAATTTACCTTTGTTGCTAAATTAACAGGGATTAAATGCGGATTCGGCGCCGGAATTGAATACGAGGGCGGATTTGCATGGAGCAATACCAGCGGTAATTCCTTTGCCGGTACCGTCAGCGACCTGCCCATAGGAACAAGTGGCTACTTCTTCGACTGGGATTTTATGATATATAATACCACTATAAACGACGAACAATGTATCACATTAGAATATTTAGTGAGAAACGTGCTGCAACCGCCGCCGTCGTTTTATCCTGTAACCAACATTAAAAACGTTCCCACAGCAGCCATCGCCAACATACCGCGCACACTCACGTCAATGGTAGTGCCGAGTTATGCCACCAACAAAACCATCGTCTGGAGCATTAAAGACGCAGGAACAACCGGCGCAACCATCGTGTTGGGCAATATCTTCAACGCCATAAAGGCAGGCGCCGCCATCATCACCGCAACCATCACCGACGGTACTGCCGTCGGAACGGATTATACGCAGGATTTCTTAATTACGGTTACCGGCAACGCGCAAACGCCAACCATCACCGAACAACCCGTAGGAGCGACTGTGCCAATCGCCTCTACGGGAACAACCTACCCCCTGACCGTCGCCGCCACCGTAACCGACGGCGGAACGCTGTCGTATCAA
>Ga0099364_10006128_pt1 | contig 17593 bp, 4 predicted proteins | sample TergutTh196P3_FD_73070 | JGI IMG/M metagenome (GOLD analysis project Ga0099364, IMG submission 73070) | Microcerotermes parvus P3 segment gut microbial communities from Pointe-Noire, Republic of the Congo - Th196 P3 | ecosystem: Host-associated > Arthropoda: Insects > Digestive system > Gut ...
TGCTATTTCGTGTGTTTTTACAACGAGGACAATCCATTATAAATTTACCAAGTATATATTGTTAAAAAATACAAATATAAGAAATATATACTATTTTAACAATACCCATTTTTATAGGTTACATATCCAATGCTTCAACTTTTTTCTATTTTAGTAATTTTATATTTATTAACTGCTACAGGTGTTTTTAGTTCAAAACTATCGCCTACGGATTTGCCCATCATTGCTTTTCCGAACGGTGACGTAACAGAAATCTTGTTCTGTTCAAAATCTGCTTCAGCCGCACTAACAAGTATATATTCGTCAATATCTTTCGTTTTTTTATTTTTTACAGTAACTTTTGATAAAATATATACTTTATCGGTAGGGAAATCATCTGAAGATATTACTTGTGAGTTAGATAGCATTTCAGCGATTTTGCTGATTTTTAATTCTAACAAGCCCTGTTCGTCTTTTGCTGCGTCGTAATCAGCATTTTCAGATAAATCACCGTGTGATCTTGCATCTGCTATTTTTTGAGCAACTTCTTTTCTTTGAATTGTTGTTAGAAATTGATATTCTTGTTCTAACTCTTTCATTCTCTCTTTAGTGAGATAAACTATATCAGACATTTTAATTATCCTTATATTATTAAATTCTATTATTAGCAAATAAAATAATAAAAAGAAACCTCCTCTGTTTAAGGAGATTTCGTTATATTTTACATTTACTTTTACAAAAATACGTTTTTTTGTATTTTTTTTCTGTCATACCGAACTCGTTTCGGCATCCTCTTCTTGTTTAATTGCATTTATTTGCAAATTTAAGAAACATAATTATAAATGTAAGAAATCATTTTGAAAAAAAATATAGCACACTATTTGCTAAATGGCATCCAAACAAAACTAAAAAAAGGTGCTATATCTGCTGTCGTTAATACGCCCAAACTAAAATCAGCATAAACTTTACTGCCTGCTAATCTGAAACCTAATAATATACCTGTGTTTGCAGCATTTCCAACATCGGTGTTCCATATTTCTAATATCAGCGATAAATCTTTACGTTTAGTAAAATGTCTTTCAAATCCACCACAAATACCAAATGCTCCATCAGGATAATCAAATAAAAATGTTCTGCCTAATAGCATAGTCCATTCAGGAAATGTTTGGTCGCCTACCTTATAAAAAATACCCGCAGATACATTTGTCGGACTATAATCACTATCAAAATTATATGTTCCTATACCATATAAATGATGCATCTTATTATGAACACCAACCTTACCATAGTTATAGCCAAAAGCAAAACATAAATCGTTATTCTTTTTAACATTAATATAAGGAATAGAAACTTTTGCATTTACTAAAGAAATTTGCTCGCTTGACGCAGTAAAAGGAATAAAAGAACGGCATCCAATTATAGATAGATAATCTAAAATGCCAACCCCTCCCATAATAAGAAACAACTCATAACTACCTGCAAAATGGTTATTAGAAATAGGATTAGCAGTAGGCATAAGAAATAAAGAATGATTCTGATATTGAAAAGTGTTTCCTACAACTTTTCGCACCTTAATGCCTATTATCTCATCCTCATAAATAATTACTTCCTCGTCAAAAAACTTAAAAATAATGAACGGCACAAAACTATCTAAATCTATTTCATTTTTATTAAGTAACGTATTTAAATCACTTATAGAACTAACAATATCTATAATATTACCTGATATTACATCGCCATTATTTAACTTAACGATATATGTAATGTTGTTTTCTACATTATTATTTTCTTTATAAGTTTGCAGCGAAAAAGGAAATATACTCGCATTCGCAATTAGCAAAGCAAGTATGAAAATAATAATTTTGATTTGTGTTTTTACTATCATAATTTTCAAAAATAATAATAACTTATCAATAAATGTCATTTTCACAAAAGTGTAGCCAATATACAATAAAAAAGGAAGCATTAATGCTTCCTTTTTGTGTGGTTGTAGTTTAAAAACTACTTTCCTATTTCTATAATACCATCGTTTTGTATTAGACCTTTGTTTTCAATGCCCAATGTTCTTATTATTGGCGCTGTAAATGGATCATTAACAATTATATACAGACCCTTCAAATTCAAGTTATAGTAAGAAGATGTAGGATAAGTAATACTTTTTGCCATAGTAAGAAAATCGGTAAATGTCATAGTCATCTCATCTGATGTGCCGCCTGCTTGAACCTCTATTGCTTTAGGATTATCAAGGTCGGTATGTTCTTCACTAAATACTAATACTACGTCCCAATCCATTGAATCACATTGTGTAAAGTAATTAGTATTAGATGCCGGTGCAACAACAGGAGGTTGTAAATAATTACATATCAACAATGCTGATGGTCCTGGTGGAAGAGGTACTTCGCCTTCTGGTGCCCAAGAATCTGGCTCTATAATTTTTAATTTACCTGATAGCCATGCTTCTTTTATGCCTGCAATAGTAAATGTATTTATTTCACTTTCGGCACGTCCATAAGGTCTTGCACCAAATAATAGATTAGTAGGTGGAACTATAGAACCGTCTGCATTACCTGGTCCTGCCCACAATCCCGTATAAATAATGTGTCTAATTATTACTGAATCTTCTTCGGATGGCACTATTCCTGTTGCCCATACAGCAGGGTCAGACCATCTGCCAGGTCTTACAGTAGTAAAGATACTTGGTATATATAATATTATCTCGTTGCCACTTTCTAATACGCCGAGAGTTGGATCTGCACCTGTATTTTTAAGTGTAATATTGGCATTTTCTGCAAGATATCGGTAATGTGTATAGCCTGTTGGTGAACCAATTGTATTACTTGCTGTGTCGACATTAGCAAGCAACATCGGTTGCATACTGCTGCTATAACCTGCACCAAATAACATTGTAGTCCGTTTATCATGTAAAGCACTGTCAACTTCTGCTTGACCTATGTATGCTAAAGCAAGGTCTTTAATTATCGGCACTCCCCCACTTGCAATATCAAATTCTGCTAAATAATATCTCTGACCGCGTTTAGAACTATCAGTTGGGAATATTACCTGCTCTGGAGGATTGTAAGAAGCACAAGGCACCGTGCTACCCGTTCCAGGATGAGACCACCTTGTAGTTAATGCAAAACTTGGCAATGTAGCATCTGCCACAGAAAAATTAATGTATGTTCGTCTGTTTGTGAAAACATAATCCTTATTTGTTGTTGTTGCCGGACCAAATATAGATGTTCTACGCTCTACTTTACCCATTGCTATGCCATGCCAACTACCATTACTTACAGCAGGAGGATAACCATTCGGACCTGCAGTATAATTATTATGGAACGTTAAATTAGCATCAGCATCAACAAATACTAACGGAGTGTAAAAAGTCGGCGTTGTGCAAGTGTTGTTAGCAGTATTACCAAAAATACTTCCCTGTGCTCCTGCTATCATTAATGCTGAATCCGATTTGCCACCAAGACATATTTCATCACCATTAGCAAAATAATTAAAGTATGCTAAATCGGCACCAAGGAATATTTCTACTCGTCCATAAGGATTTGTCGCTATTGTAGGCATTATATGAGCATGGTTGTGGGCAACTACTGATGCCTTATTAGTTGCATCTGTATAACTACCTCTGTGGAAATAAACATTATTCCTGCTCGTATTATTATTTACTAAACCAAGTATTTCGGTAGTGCCTCCTCTATGTATATAAAGTGTAGAGCCCCTTAGCATCGCAAAATTACCTGTAACATCATTAGCAGTAATATTAGACAAACTTTCTAATGTATTATAATCTGCAACATTGCTCGTATTAGAATTAAGAACTAAACCACCCGATACAGCGTTTGAATTTGTTTGGGCTAAAGTAGCACCCGACATAGCAACAAATCTATTTGTATCTATAATAAATTGTCCACCTTCAAAAACTTCTATTCTTCTTTGCACTACCAATGAATCACGACCATGTTCAGGAGTTCCTGTCATAATAAACTTGCCATCATAAATAATTTCAAACGAAATAGCAGGTGTACTTGCTGTTCTGTTATAAGATTTAACTGATTCATACACTTTAACTACTCCACTCTCTAACTCAAATTTCACTGGCGCAACAATGTTAGTATTATTATTAGTATTAGTTGCAGGAACAAGACCATTATACAAACTTCTATAAATATTTAATTCGCCGCCTCTTATCTGTGCAGTTGCTGTTCCTGCTGGTGTAGTATATGCTGTAAATCCTGGATCTCCGTCATTGCCGTGTGAACCGTTTAAGAACTTTGCTCTTGTTTCAGTAGTAGAAGTGGCAACATTCATAACACCACCATAAATAACAACAGTACCTGAAGACCCTGCCCCTGGTGCGTTTCTAAACCATTCTTTTACTTCTATAAATGGTTCATCGCCTGATGAACTATTAGCAGTAAGGTTTCCGGTGGAATTAGCGTAACCATTAACAAAATCTTTTGCAACTATTAAAATGCCTGCCCCTAACAAACTCGTATTTCCTGTAGCACTTGTAACACTTACTTCTGCTCCATTTATAAAATTATTTCCTACTGTGAAAATAGTCGGAGTAGCAGTGCTACCATGTATATCAGTAAATGCTTTGGAACTTTCGCCGAATCCATTTATAAAATTACTATCTATAGTAAAATTAGCAGAATTGACATTGTTCCAACTAAATGAACCTATACTATGGATACCATAAGCATTGTAGACATTTGTGGTTTGAATTGTGCCTGAATAACGGATATCTCCTCTTGTGCTGTCGCCGACACTATTAAGTATATCTCCTTTAACTGTTAAGTAGCAACTGCCATACATATCAATAATACAAGAATCATTAATATAATGCGGAGGCAATACTGCATTATGTAGGTCGCCTAAAGCAGTCAATTTAGCACCTTGTATATATACATAGCCATTGTTTATTAATGATGGCTGGTTAACATTTTCACCTTCAGTTACTAATACTTCAGGCATATCAGGAGCCATTAGTTGCAAACCTCTTACGTTTGCCCAATCAGTAGAAGTCGTCCAAACAAACGAATTAGGCGTGTCGTTGGTAACATTTGTAATTTCGCCGATTTCTATATCTGTTCCGCTATTATTTGTAATTGTGCCGAATGAAAAAACAACATTCGGATTATTTCTACCTGCTGTATTAGTCATAGCATTATTATCAGAAATATGACCTGCACCTAAAATTAATGTTCCGCCATCTTCTATTATTACCATTCGGGCTAATCTTGCTGTATCGTTTGTTGCGTTTAAATTTAATTCATCTTCATTTGGTCCTACTTCCCAATCCGTTCCTTGCACTCCCATAGCAGAGCTCGCTCCCCTACCGTAAGCACGACCACCGAAGGATTTACTTGTAGAACCAGTATAAACAATATACGGAGCAGGAATTATTACGGTTTCATCAAATTCTGGAGGAGCGTTGTTGAACCATGTTTCAGGGTCAGCCCATCTGCCGTTACGCACTGCTGTATTATAACCGCAAGTTTTTACTGCTAAATAGCAAGGATCCGAAATCGCTACGCATAAACTACTATTAATATCTGTAGTAGCATTTGCTACTCGCATTCTATAATATCCCACACTTGCTAATGTTGATGAATCGTTAGTATAATTACCAATTATTGTTTGCACTGCAACTGCAAATGTATCTGCTGTTCCCGGCAAGTTAGACCAACTTATACCATCAGCACTATATTGCCAATCAGTTATAATTTGTTTTCCTGAACCGCCAAGGTTTCCATCATCTATATATGTTGCTGTTAAAGCAAATGGAGCATCTAAACACACTACTCTATCTCTGTCTAAATCAATAGGTGGCAAACATATTCGTATTTCTATATCATCCAATGCAAAGTCCGCTCCCGTGCTGCCCGTAGAATTATTAATTATTTTCAATATTAAAGAAGAAGCAGGTGCTACAAATTTAAATCCATATAATCGCCAAGTAGGATCCGGCTCTGGCAAATCACCCGTTCCATAAGCATAATAAACATTGCCTAATGTATCAGCAACTTCAAATGTTAAGTTTGTTCTATGCGCCCAACCTGAAGATCCCATCATAGAAACCAACCAAGCCGAAAATGTTAATTCTGCATCAGCACACAAGCCATCTATTCTTGTTTCATACATTTTACCTGGAGTTGCTGATACATTTGCTGCAAATAAATATCCCCGCGTTGAATCGCCTGGATAAGTATGGTCAGTTAAATGATACCAAGGATTTCCAGCAGGTTGTCTAAAATTAGTAACTTTTATTAAAGCATATTCTGATTCACCTAAGGCATTAACTCCTTGCACACCATCCCAATAATTATATGTTGTTATGCTTGAAGGTAATGGCGAACCAAGATGCGGATCCGAAGGTGAGTTTCCACCAAAGTCCTCTTTAAATATTATTGTTCCATCTACAAAACAACCCATCGCTTCAATATCGCATACACCTAAATATAAACGAACATCATCTCTTGGGAAAATAATTCCATTTACCGTTGCTTGAACCCAAAATATTTCCTCTGTAGCAGAACTTTTAAATACAAACATTGAATCACTATTTGCTTGCAATAATGTTCCATCTGTTTGGGCATCATACCAATTATAAGTATAAGGTGATGGCGAAACATTGTGCATTTCTAATTTAATTCTAATGCCTTCGCAAGCATAATACTGCAATGCTGTAGGACTATAAATAAATATATATGCTTTTGCTGTAAAACTATCTAATCCAACTGTAACATAATATTCTATACTATCTATACCGTATTGCCAAGCAGTCGGCGTATATCTTATAATTGTATCTTCTATCATTATTGCATCACCTTTAGTTGGCTGTGTTCTTATACCGGCAATTATAGGAGCATTACAATTAGATATAATTACATCATTTACTAATATATCTATATCTACAGGTGTATTTACTTTTGTTATTGCTATATCATTTGTTAATGTTATATTATTTAAAACAGGACGAACATAAACTGTTGGACTAACCGCCACGCAAGGATCATCCCAACTGGAAAGTGATGCCGTAACACGCATCCTATACATTCCTGTATCAGATAATTGCGGAGTAAATACATATGATAATGTTATTGTTGTATTTAAAATATTGTCTTCTGAATAAACAATCTCCCAACTATTCGTTGCTGTGTTATATTTTTCCCAAATTGCTTTTGCACCAGGGACAGCGGCAAATATTGGAGACGCAGGGTTATCTACAAATTGTCCTGATAGTGTAGATGTAACTCCAACACAAAAATCAAATGTATTAGGAACATTTACAGGTGGCAAACATACACGTATTTCTATGTCATCCATTGCTAAATCATTTCCTTGATCGTGGACGGTAAGATTGTTTAATACAAATTTAATAGAAGGCGTTGTAGGAGTAAATACAAATCCATACAATCCCCAATCTGTATTATCATATGGAATTCGTCCCGTAGCATATACTGCAAGCACTTCACTTGTAGCAGGGTCCACAATTCTCATAGTTACATTTGGTTCATATGAAGGACCAGGCGGAGTAGGAGCAGATGGATTGTATGGATTCATATTTATATTTGCTAACGCTACACTAAATGATAATGGAACGCCAGGACATAAACCTGTTATTGTGTGTGTATACATTGTATCGCCGAATTGCAACGCTAATGCTTCAGAAGGATCAAGTATTGCAAAATATCCTCTTACTTGAGTTGCCCAAGCAGGTGGTGGTTGCGTCATTAGTTTTGTGCCCTGCCCTGCTGGTCTTGAATCGTTTTTAAATGTATGGTCAAAAAACAATCGCCAATCTGCACCAGCTGGTTGCCAATTTACTTCATATTTTACTATCTGATATGAACCAGACAATGGCGCAGCATTATAAGGTAAAGTTACTATTCTTCCGCCAACGACATTACCATTAGGGTCTCTTGCGTCAGTGCAATGTAATCTTGTTAAATAATGATTGCTTGAATTACCACAATTAGCAGTAATTTGTCCTTGAGTTCCTGTTTGAGTAAAAGGTGTAGGACGAATAGGGTCAGGAAGGTTGCCATATCCCCAACGAGTATCAAAGTCCTCTTTAAATAATAATGTTCCTTCTACAAAGCAGCCCGTCAATTCAGAGCCACCGCATCCTTCACCCATATTAACATATATAGGGAATCTTCCAAATAAAATCCTATTATTCCAATATGCTTCTACCCAATATGCTTGTGCTGGATCGCTATTTTTTTGCACAATTCTTGTATATGGATCTGGCGGGCTTGTTTGAATAATAGTTGTACTTATTTCTGTTTCATACCAACGATATTCTACTAAACTTTGTGGGGTTATTGCTATTATTATGTCTGAGCCCTCGCAAGCATAATAATCTGTTGCCTGTGGCTTGTAGATAAATAAATACACCCACGCTGTAACACTATCTGTTCCGATTTTAACATAATATTGAAAACTATCTACGCCTTGCTCAAACACAGTAGGCACATACCTTATAAGTGTATCTTCTTCTATCATTGTAGAACCTTTAGTAGGATTGGTCCTTACTCCTAAAGTGATAGGAAAATCACAAGGTGATATAATTATATCATTTAATAATACTGCTATATCAACAGATGTATTTACTTTAGTTATAGCAGTATCGTTTAATAATGTTATATTATTTTTAATTTCCATAACGCGAACCGTTTTACTAACCGCAACACAGCCCGAACTCCAAGATGAAGTTGTAGATGTAACACGCATCCTATAAAGTCCCGTATCAGCAGTAGTAGGACTAATAATTGGATATTCCAATGTTATTGTTGTTTCTGTTATATTTGTTTCTTGAATGACAATATCCCAGTTGTCTGTTGCTGTATTATATTTTTCCCAAATTGCTTTTGCACCAGGGTCAGCAGCAAACATTGGATTAGCAATATCATCATAAAATGTTCCTAATAAAACAGTATCTACTCCTATACATATTTCAAGTGTATCAGGCACAATAACAGGTGGCAAACATATTCGTATTTCTATATCATCTAATAATAAGTCGTTACCGGCAGATGACGGAACATTATTTTTAATTCTTATTTTCACACTTGTTTCGCTTGTAGTTTTGAATATGAAGCCGTATTGTTTCCAATCGCAATTAGAACCTGATTGTTCAGGCAATTCGCCCGTATTAAATCTTGCAAATATTTTAGTGCTATCAATAGGGTCACACACAATAATAGAAACATCAGGATGATAGTGCGTATACACAGAAGCATCATTAGTAACATTTTTCAGCCACATTCCGACAAATAATTCTGTATTAGGACATAAATTATTTACTACATATCCGAATGCTGTTCCTGATGTATCAGATTCAAAATCTAAAACTACAAAGTATCCTTGCGTAGGTGAAGTAGGATATGTATGGTCATATGTTGGATTACAAGAGAACCAATCAGCCGTTCCTTCTTTCATTCTATAAAATGTTCCTTGAGGACAAGTAGAACAAGCAGTCGTGCATGGAGGTATATTTGAATATCCTGTTAAACCTAATGAGTCAAGATAATTTACACCACCTATATTATATAAAGTCGTCATACAAGCAGGATCCGAAGGTGAATTCCCGCCAAAATCTTCTTTATATAATATAGTTCCCGTCACGGCACAACCAGTATCAATAACGCCACCACAACCAAGTCCCATATATAAATTTATAGGGAATCTATCAAATAAAAATCTACCCGTCCAATGTGCTTGAACCCAGAACACCTGTGTTGTATCGCCAAGTTTAACCACCTCTCTTGTGAGTCCTGTGGCTATAGTATCGTTGCTTATTTCGGTTGGATGCCAAGTGTATGTTACGCCTGCTTGGTCAGTTATGCCTATTAAAACATCTGCTCCCGGACAAGCATAATATTCTGTTTCTTGTGGTCTATAAATAAATATATATACCCAAGCAGCAATGCTATCTCCGCCACATTTAACATAATATTGAAAACTATCTAAACCATGCTCCCAAGGAGTAGGCATATACCATACATCTTCATCTACAAAGGTTGCCGTCCCTTTAGATGTGTTATGAGAGATGCCAAAAGTTCCACCAGCAACAACATCATCATTGGCAAATACTGATATTAAAATATTTTCATTTACTTTGGTTATTACTATATCGTCTTCTAAAGAATATTCTATTTTTATAAACGCCCAAGCAGTGTCTTTTACACCGCTGCAATTTAATTCATATCTTAAACTATCCCAACCACAAGCACCTATATCTGCTGTATAATTTATATTTCTACCGCTAACACTTGCTGTGCCGTTTAATGGTTGAGTTATTATTTCAACCGTTGCACCCGACATTCCACCACAAGGAGCAGAAATGGACACAGAATCATTAGCCGTAACATCACAAACAAGAGTCACCGAAGAAAACGCAATACAAGTATCATCTATTGCCTCTATACATTTATCTATATTTATTATTACAAGACCTGTGTCAACCATTGTAGGGTCATTTATATCACAAATAAGACAATATATTATAGTATCTACACCACCAAATTTAGTATTTAGAGGAGTATATATTATATTTTTTGTTGTTTGGTTCTCTATTGTTGCCAATCCATATATTGGGGCTGTAATAATTTCTAATGTTGCTCCCGATATACTGCTACAAGGAGCAGTAGGTTTTATTATATCGTTTGCTGTAACATCAATCATAACTGGACCGCAAGCAGCAATAGTTGTATCATCATCGGCAGCATAAACACAATGTTCCACTCTTACACTCGCAATATTTGACGAAACTACTCTACAAGGATTAGAGGCATCAAAACTTTGTGGAAAAGTCGCCGCTATAATTCTATAATAGCCCGAATCTATAAATGTTGCTGAACTTACATTATAATTAGGATAAATTGTTGACTGACCAACTGCAAAAGTGTCAGGAGTGCCAACATTGAACCAATTAGCATCATTATTGCAACCCGTAGTGCATTTTTGCCATTGTGCCCACAAACTTTTTGTTGGACCAGAAAGCATACCCTTATCTTCATATACCGCATCTATATTTAATTGATATGTATTACATATATACACATATTCATCCAATGCTATATCGGTAGGTGGCGTAGTGATTACGGGAGTATTTTCACATAAATATGCTCTTGCAATATCAAAATAAAATCCAACCCTATCATCACTCGGGTTACCTACTGTGTCATATAAATTTGTTACTGCTATAACGAAATTATCCGTAGGAACATCAACAACAAAACCAAATGTCTGAAAAGCACAAACATTAGGAATACGCCCTGTTTTAAATGAATAATATATTTCGGCACTATGAGTTGTATTACTTTGCAAAGTAATAAGAAAATTATTAAATGTTATACTATTTCCCGAATTATGAGCGGAAGAAAGAGAAATTGTAAATGCTATTTTATCTCCTGCAGAGCCACCATTAGTGCATAAATTACCACTGCCACCAATGGTTATTGGTGCCATAAAAGCATAATTAGTTCTACTTGCTCGCCGAGTTATTCCACCAATCACACCTGTTCCTGAATGACCTGTAGCACTACCACAAAGACCGGTAGAACCACCAGGAGCATTACCATTACCATTCCATGAACTAGAAGATACACCACTTGCTCTAAAGAAATTAGAATTAGAACTATTCCAATTACCTTGCGAAAGCGGACCTTCATATTCTGTTGAAAATACTACAGAAGGACCGAAATTAAGAGTAAGTGCTTGTATTCCTGTTTCAATACATCCTAAATCTGCCGTATCTGCCGCCGCTATGTCACCACATATTGTTCCTTTATATAAAAACAGTGTATCTCGTGGAAAAGTAGTGGTTCCAATTCCCGGTATATTCAATGTTGCTTCTACTAAAAATATTTGCACATCAGTTGTATCTTTTACAACATTTTTTGAATTACTTGGATTTGCAGGATTAGTTAGTGCTACATTATTTTCATTATACCAGTTATATGAAACAGCAGGATGTGGGGCAGAAAAAGTTACTAAATCCATAGTAATGGTCCCGGTCCCGGTCCCGGTCCCGGTCCCGGGGCACGCCCAATATTCTCTTGACACTGTTTTATATATGAAAATATATTCCGTTATTACATTACTTGTATCATCTCCGCAGATAATCCTATATTTCAAACTATCCAATCCTGATTCTATTACAGACAATGACCTTGTAGGAACATAAACAATAACATTTCTACCCGATGCATTATACATAACAGTTTCGGTTCCTTTTGTTGGTGGTAGCAAAATTTCTATAGAATAATTTGCAGACGAAGGAGTGAAATTAATAAATTCTGATGGATTTATTTCTACATATGCATTATGTCTTGTTGCTACCGAATAAAAATAATATGGTTCAGTAGGTCCTATAACACAGCCCTTAGCCATCAATAAAATTTCATCAAAAACAGATGAACTAAAATCCGAATGTATTGAAAAATTATCATTGCAAGTATTCGTAGAAGTACAAACAATCGGCTCCTCAATAGAAAATATATAAGGCGAACTTGATGTTAGCATTGTTGCCCCATTGACACCTAACTCTGTAGCAGGTGCTGCTGGATTACAACCTTTGGCATAAAACACAGCCCCTTTAGATAAGAAGTTATAATTTATATCTTCGTCTTCCCAAAAACTTGCTTGGAAATTGCTTATTACAGCACTATTGCCAGGTGCTGCAGGTCTATAAGCGATATAAAATTTTCTTTCGGCATATTTATCAGGTGTAGAAGCATCGGATACATTTGTAGGTGAATTTCTATCAATCATAAAGTATACATCTCCATAGTCATAACTACTAAAACTAACCTTGGTATGATTATTAAATAATACATATACAGAATCAACTTCCGTTGCAACACCACTTATAGATGGGTATGTCGAATGTGATTCGTATCTTACAATCATACCTATTAATTCAATAGAATCTGCAGGAGACGACAAAGATGTAGGATTTAATGGGTCAAAGTCACCATAAAAAGCATTTGCTGTATTTCTCACAAAAAAAACAATGGCGTTTGGTGTATTAGCTATAACTAATGAATCTCTAATTCCGTGTGTTCGTGGCGAGAGTATAAATGCATTCGGCACTTCCCCCGCAACTCCAAGAACACCATCAAAAGTAGCATCAGGGAAAACAACAATTCTACCATATGGTGATTCTGCTAATGCTCGTGATACATTTAAGTTCATACCTGAATATATTACCGTAGAAGGCGTAGAAGGACTTGCATCATAATATGCTCCTTCCGCAGCAGTAGATACATTAGTCATAAAAATACCTTCTGTAATATCAAAAATTGCATTACTTAATAAAGCAAAATGAGCAATATTGCTATCCCATATAGGGTGGTCGGCTATGAGTGGCGAATCGCCATATTCAAGTAAATGAAGGGCATATGTATTAAATAACAAAGATTGTCCAAAATCATAATCAAAGCCCGCTTGACCGCTTTTTACAACATATTCGCCCTGATTAACAATAAACAAACCAGTATGGCTGTAGGTATATATTGAATCGTGTAATATCAAATATACTTTATTGCTATCGGCATAATTATGTGCATAACTTGTAAAGCCATCATTTTTATTTATAAACATTCTTCCTTTATTAGGAGGTGAGCCGCCTATATTTATTATACCGTTTCCTGTAGCTCCGCTTATACCATTAATAAGTGTATCCCCTTTCATAATAAATGTTCCGCCGAGTATATTTATAGTTCCTTCGGAGCCGTTTGCCACACCATTTAAAACATTTTTATTTGCAACAATTTCAGAACTATCTGCTAATTCTATAAGTGCATTTGCATCTACGATATAAGGATTATGGATTGTCACATTAGCAATAATTTTAGAACTATCATATAGCAAAATAGAATCTGTCAATGGTGTCGATTTTATATTTCTGCTTTGTATGATTGCTCCATAATTGCCCCCAGTTCCTTCAGATACTTCTATAATAGCAAAATTGTTTAATTCTATTTTTCCTTTTCCGAAGTTTCCGTTTGTTAGTCCTCCTCCGAACTCGCGCGTATTTGCAATAATAAAACTTGCACTATCTTTTAATATAATTAATCCTATAGCGTTTAATATATTAGCATTAATAACATCTGCTGCTTCTATTTTTGCGTTATTTTCTATATTTATTTCTGCTTCAGATGCTTCGCTATGAGCATTAATTAATTGGTCAGTGACGCTAATAGAAGCATTATCTTTTAGGTTAATAATACCATAACCAGAATACTCGTTTTTTGCAAGTGCAGTATCACCGCTAATTATAGATGCACTATTAATGATATTATGAAATAACAATTTTGAATCTCCTGTCATTTCCACTATAGAGACGGCGTTATCTGTTTCATCACCTGTGACAGCATTAACAAAGATAATATTTACTGGTATTGTATCATTAGCGCTATATGCGGGGTCGTCATTCCAAGGACTTTGGTTAATACTTGTTGTAGATTTTACAACTGCATCACCAGATAATAGAATATAAGCGGTATCAGCAATTTCATATCCGCTTCGCAATTCAGAGTTATAGCCGAACCATAACATTGCATCATCTTGGACTTCTATAGTTCCGTTTATATTCAGGAAGCCCGTCTTTAATATATCACTTCCTATTACACTTGAGTAATCGCAGTGCGTGGTTTCAGGCATAGTTCCAATAAAAAAGATAGCATTATTTTTTATGGTTATATTACCTTTATTTGTGACGTTGTCGGGATTGCTCCAATCAAGTAAATCACCCGTAGCCCCTTTGAACCATACGGCTCGTCCCTGCAAAATAAATTTACCTGCATCTAATGTGTCGTTACTACCTGTAACCGTTTGTTGTGCAATATTCAGTCCAAAGGGATTCCAAACAATTACCGAATCAAGTTCGGCATCGTTTCCAGTAATTAATTCGCCACCAGAATTAATAAAAATTCTTCCCATAATGCTATCTACAGCATTAGTCGGATTAGCATATATTTGCATTGTTCCGTTAATAATAATGGAATCGGTAGCAACGTTACCTAATCGAATCCTGCCGCTATCAACTATAAGATAACCACCCGAATCGATGATAGTTTTATCTTCTATTATTAATGCTCCTTCTTCGACGATAATTTGTCCGCCATCATGGATATTAACTTCTCCGGAGAAGGTGACCGTCCCACTTGGGACTTTAATTGTTAATACATCACTAATCGTTCCCGTGGTATAACTTTGTGTAGTAGTTATAGTTTGCGGAGCCGCTACATTTAGCGGTTGTGCGTAAATTTTGGTTGCCTCGTAGCAACACAAAATCATAATTAGTAACGTAATACTTATTAATTTTATCTTCATACTCATATTTTTTTATATCTCCTGCTTTTTAGGAAAAAAATTATGTATATACTTTATTATTTTAAATTCAATGTTTATGCTTTTTTTTGTTATTTGTTATTAGCACCTCGTCATTTGCTTTGCAATGCCTCCCCTCCACAGAGGGGAACTGTTCCCCTCTATGGAGGGGCAGGGGTGGTTGTTATGGCGGTTGCCGATTACAAATAACTTTTTCGTTGTGACTCTGATACAAAAGAAGCGTTAGCACTTGAATTCGACTGAATATTTGTTTGTAGCATTTAATCTCTTTTTAGAAAATTAAATCTTAAAAAGAAAGGTTAAATTGAGAAATATCAGTTCGTCACACGATTTAATTACAAAAATAAATTTTTTATTTCAATTTTCCAAATTTTATTTTTCAAAAAACATTTTTTCTTTAGATTATCAAAAAGCGTGCCACAAATAAGTTTTTATATATCAATATGTTACAGGCACATATTTTTTTATTTTCGGGAAAAATATTTTTTTACAAAAATAAAGTTTTTTTTTATTCACGGGGATAAATCCCCGTTTTTTGTTCACGAGGGCAAGCCCACGTGTTAATCTTTTTTTTATTCACGAGGGCAAGCCCACGTGTTTTTTTAACCATCTGATTAGTTTAGCAGGACAGATTTTATGAAGATTATTTTTAACTAAAACACGCTTATTCCCCAAAAATAATTTAGATATACATTTGCTATCCACATCGTTATCCCAAATGATATTGGAATAGTAAGGTTATCATCGGCGTGCAGCACTTCATTAGATATTGCTTCGCAAAATGCTGCAATGATAGAAGCAACAAAAGATATTATGAAAAATGAGAATGTTTTGCCGAACATTAATCCATATACTGAAGATATTAAAAATGCCGAGATTAAAAATGATAATGTTCCTATTAGTGACTTTCCTTTTAGTCCTAAAAATCTTTTTTTGCCGAACCTTCTTCCTACTATTGCCGCTATTATGTCTGATATAAATAGTATTGATAAACTTATGATTGCTACTATTTGCGGGAAAAAATAAATAGTTAATACAGATGCTACCATTACCCACGAAGCACCATTTAGTAATATTTCTTGTGATTTTATTTCATGTTTTCTTAACATAAAACCAAATAGTTTTAAGTATAATTTACGAACAAAAAAGTTTTTACGTGTAATAATATCTGCAAACACAACGGCTATCATAAATGGAATTAATACCATTAAGATACTTTCTTTTTCAAAAAATATATAGGAAATTGGTATTGATAATGATAAAAAATGTATTAGTTTTCTTAATAATTCTTGGAGGAAGGTTATATTATGGTCGGCTACATTATTTTGTATCTCTATTAACTCGTCTTCTAATTCAACTACACTTGACTTAATATTCTTTATATCATCTATAATTTTATCTGTTATTTCAAAAAAATTTGATTTAGTATTTTCTATTGCTGAATGTGTTTTATTTTGCCAGTTTGTTTTTGCATTTTGGACTTGGTTTCGCAAAATATTTATTTGTTCTAACAATGGATTTTCATTTTCATTTTCATTTTTTTTTTGCATAACTTTTATAATTTAATTATTTATGCAAATATAACTATTTTTAAAGTATGAAAATATATAAGCAAAGCGAAGCAAAAGAAAATATTAAAAAATTAGTCAACTTTTTTGATGATAATAAAGATAATAATATTGACGAAACTATTATTAGAAGAGAGTTCGTAGATAAACTCTTTGCCTACCTAAACTGGGATATTCAAAATGAAAAACGTAATCCACTCAACGAAAAATATGTCTACGAAGAAGAACGAATTAGCATAGAAGGAACTATGAAAAGAACCGACTATACATTCTGCCATAATAACGGCGGAACTAATAATAGAGCATTCTTCGTGGAAGCAAAAGCACCAAAAGTTAATATAGAAACAGAATTAGAACCTGCTTTTCAGGTGCGCCGGTATGGTTGGTCGGCGGGATTATATATTTCTGTGCTTACTAATTTTGAAAAACTTGCTATCTATAATACAAAAAATATAGAACCATCATCTACCGACAGAGCCGCTATTGGACGAGTGGAACTAATAAAATATACTGAATATGTAGATAAATTTGATTTGCTTTGGAATCTTTTTGAGTTTAATAATGTATTGGAAGGCAGTATTAAAGAGTATGCTAAAGAAAAAGGCATCATCTCTGATACATTTACTAAAAGCGAAAAAACCGTTGATAATGCGTTCTTGGAGCAAATA
>Ga0099364_10006129_pt1 | contig 17593 bp, 8 predicted proteins | sample TergutTh196P3_FD_73070 | JGI IMG/M metagenome (GOLD analysis project Ga0099364, IMG submission 73070) | Microcerotermes parvus P3 segment gut microbial communities from Pointe-Noire, Republic of the Congo - Th196 P3 | ecosystem: Host-associated > Arthropoda: Insects > Digestive system > Gut ...
AAGCCGGTATCCAGACGAGGGACTCGCAGCCTGTTTTTCTGGATTCCGGCTTTCGCTGGAATGACGAAAAATCAAAACTTGTTATCGGACTGCCCAAGAGTCCCCATGAATTTTTGCACGGCTTGAAATAGTTCGTAACACAAAGTACAATTTCGTACTGTCTATACCATAAACGGAAAGGAATTGGACATTTTCCTTTGTGTACTTTACGGCAACAAAAGAATGTAACCGCAAGGTACGCAAAGTTCCCGCAAAGAATGTAAAGGGCAACTTCCATGCCGTTTGCGGTATATGGTATAAGGGTATAAAAGTTAACATCAAACAAAAGATCTATGACACCACACAAAATCATTATCATCGGTGCCGCCGGGCGGGATTTCCATAATTTCAATACCGCCTACAGGAACAATCCCGACTTTAAGGTGGTCGCTTTTACCGCCGCACAGATTCCCGATATTGCCGGGCGAAAGTATCCCGCCGCCCTTGCCGGGGAACTCTATCCCGACGGGATTCCGATTTACGACCAGGGCGATCTGGAACGTCTGATTAAAGACCTCGACGCGGACGCATGTATCTTTGCATACAGCGATGTTCCCTATACAACAGTGATGGGACTGGGTGCCCGAGTCAATGCCGCCGGTGCCGACTTCGGGATGCTGGGTCCCAAGCAGACAATGCTCAAAAGTACCAAGCCCGTGATTGCCGTGGGAGCGATACGCACCGGTTGCGGCAAAAGTCAAACTTCCCGCCGCATCGTGGAGATTCTGATGACCCATGGCTTGAAAGTGATTGCCGTCCGGCATCCGATGCCTTACGGTAATCTTGAAGCACAGAAGGTTCAACGCTTTGCGGACATTGCCGACCTTACCAGACATAACTGCACCATTGAGGAGATGGAGGAATACGAGCCGCATATTGCACGCGGCAATGTAATTTATGCCGGGGTGGACTACGAGGGCATTCTTCGGGCGGCAGAAAACGACCCCAGCGGTTGCGACGTAATCCTTTGGGACGGCGGCAATAATGACTTTCCGTTCTATCAGCCCGACTTGATGGTCACGGTGGTTGACCCGCATCGACCAGGACATGAACTTTCCTACTATCCGGGAGAAATCACCTTGCGGCTGGCGGATGTGGTGGTTATCAACAAAATCGACAGTGCCGACTACGGCAATATACTCACCATCAGGGAGAACATCGAACGGGTGAATCCCAAGGCGGTGGTCGTCGATGCGGCATCAACGATCAGTGTAGAAAATCCCGACATCATAAAGGGCAAACGGGTATTAGTGGTGGAAGACGGACCGACACTGACTCACGGCGATATGAAAATCGGGGCAGGCATCGTGGCGGCAAAACGTTTCGGCGCGGCGGAAATCGTCGATCCGCGTGCCTACGCAGTGGGCAAACTCGCGGAGACTTTCCGCATTTATCCCGATGTTGGAACGCTGCTTCCGGCAATGGGTTACGGCGAAGAACAGATGCGTGATTTAACGGAAACGATTAAGAATACCGATTGTGATTCCGTCATCATTGCCACCCCGATTGACCTGGGACGCGTCATTAAAATCGACAAACCGGCAACCCGGGTGGAGTACAGTTTACAGGAAATCGGTCGTCCCGATATGGAGGACGTGTTGGAAGATTTTATCAGAGGCAGGAGATAGGAGGCATCCCTGAAAGTTATTGTCCATTAATGGGGGTTCCCGCGTAGGTATGTTGTACACAGCATGAAATTGTACTTTGCGTACCTCGCGGTTAAATCCTCTTTTTTTAACCGCAAAGAAGCGCAAGGGGCAAACGTCCAGTTTGTCCCCGTTTATGGTATCGAACGATTGTACAAATTGGAAAACTGGCAATTTGTATGACTTTTTACACCCCTCATTTTTACATTTTCACTATGAAACGTCATCCTTGCGTATTACCCCTGCTTATTGCTGTTCTTGGCTCTCTGACAACCATATCCGCCGCCGCTAACACGGTTGATACACTCGATGCGTTCCAGACACGTATTCACACTGCCGTACCGGGTGATACCATCATTCTCAAGGACGGCAAATACACCATTGAACGTCCTATCATTATTGAATGTACCGGTGAAGCAGATAAGCCCATCACCATCAAAGCAGAGTCGGTCGGCGGTGTGGAACTCACGGGTCCACAGGGTGTTTCTTTCCGGCGCGGTGCAGCGCATATTGTCTTTTCAGGTTTCAATCTGACCCACGATGCCGGCAGAACCAGTGTCAGCGTTGGTGCAAGCCACATACGCATCACCCGCTGCACCTTTGTTTGTCCCGGCAGAGGTCCCTATATTTCCATCGGCGGTGATGACATTGAAATTGCCTATAATATGTTCCGCGACAAAAGCCGATTCGGCAATATGATTTCCGTGACCGGTGCCGATGGTCAAGTGGCTCGCCGGGTTCATATTCACTATAATCATTTTCGCGATTTCAACCGATCCACGGAGCCGGGTGAAACCAACGATCTTGAAGTTATTCGTTACGGTCTCAGCGGGTTGAGTATGTCCACAGGCGGCGGTATTATCGAGTACAATTTATTCGAGCGGTGCATCGGGGAAAATGAACTCATTTCCAACAAGTCCTGCGGTAATGTTTACCGCTGCAACACCTTCCTCGACAGCAGAGGCTCGGAACTCTCTTTGCGTCATGGGAATGATTGTGAGGTTTATCACAATTATTTTCACGCTACCAGCGGCATTCGTATTTTCGGTGATCGGCATAAAGTCTATGAAAACTTTTTGGAGAAAAATGCGATTGGCATACACATCGGCAACGGCGGAGCAGAGGTTGCCGATGGTGCCGCCATGACCAGCCATGACCGCCCGGATGACACGGTCATTACGAAAAATATCCTTATTGATAATAACCGCCAGTATATCATGGCGAGACGCAACAACGGTCTCGGTGCTCCTCGCACCACCTTTTCCGAGAACATCATCGTCGGAGGGGATGTCGTTGCCAGAATTGAGGGACCTTATCCCGATGCGGTGTGGAAGGACAATATCGTTTGGGGCAATGCCGACATTGGCAACATGCCGGAAAGCGGATTCAAACGCACTGATCCTGGTCTGCTTACACCGGAAAAACTCGGCATACGAATTCTTACACCTGCCGATGTCGGTCCCGGTGCCGGGGATCTACTGTGAACGTTCAAGCAGGTTTTCCTGCTTGAAAAACAGGTATTTTTGATTAGACTTGCTCGGAAACCCCACTGCAATTTTGCCTATTTTACCAAAAAGGGGCGTTTTATGGCAAAATAGGCAATTTTTTGGCAGTTTCCGAACAAGTCTATAAGGAAGCCAATACGTCGAAGTTTCCGCATCGTAATAACCGAGGAGTCTGTTGGCGGCATTGATCTGTCCCATCACGAATGGAATCTTGCCCATTTCCATCCACGTCACCGCACCGTCTTGCGGATCGTCGGCATCGATGACCGCCTTTGACTAAACGGCAGCCGCCTCCGTCATAGTTCAGCGACAGAAAGATTTCGATTTCCTGCGTATCCGGGCGCATCACCAAAACAGGTAACGCCCGGCGGTTCGTGTCCAGTGAACCTGCCGCAATGTTCGGCGGTGTAAGGACACGGGTGAACGGTGTCGTCCAATCGATGCTTGTCGAAAGTTCAATGTCATGCACGGAATCAGGGGGAGTGCCGCTGTTACCGACCGCACTCGCCATTCTCGTCCCGTCCGATCTGGTATGGACAAGATACCCATGTGTCAACTCCGTCGGTGCGTTCCAGGTATCGCATCCCGACCTCAAGTTTTCCGTCAAAAAGACGGGCTCTGGCGATAGTGCCACCGCCATGGTCGAAGGGCGGTGTGACATCGCCGCGATGAGCCGGTTCATGAGAATGGATGAATATACCCGGAACTCGGCTCGCCGCTCTATCAGTTCTGTAACTTCTTCCTTACCGAAGAGGGGCAGGATATTATTTCCGCAAAGGGTTTTATTCCGCTCACGAATTATTAGCATGCCATAAACGGGAACAAATTACCGTTCTTTCTTTGCGCACTTTGTGGTTCAAAAGAGAATTGAGCCGCAAAGAACAATGTCCGGTGTTGTCCATGACGAAAACCACGGCGAAAATCTTATTCAAAACGCAGGAGGACTATTTCACCGCAGCCCATGACGATCAGACCTTTATCATTCGGCAATGCCATAACACAGGTTGGATGATACCACCGCCCCGTCTTGTTTTCAAACGATGTCAAGATCGCCTCAGGAGTTGCAAGCGTTTCGATTTTCCGAGGCGGACTCAACTCGCGGCGATTCCAAGCCCAACCCTCTTCCCTGCTGGCATTTCCGGCAAAGCCGCCGCTACTCCAAATGTAACCCTTCCACACACACTCACGCAATGACGATGACGCACCCGTCAACGATGTTATTTCGACACTGTCAAAATCATAAAGGTACATGGTATTGCCGTACCTGAATAACAACGACTGACCGCCGTCGGCAACCGCAAGAATGCTATGAGGACTGATATTCCCCTTACGGATTACGAGCGGAAGGAACTTGCCGTCCTTTTCAATCGTCCAACTTTTGCCGGAAAAAAAACGACCCGTTTCTGGATGATGGTATTCCAGACAATGCAGAATGATATGTTCCCGAACTACATCGTAGAGGACTTCAAATTTCTTTATCTGTATGCCGTCAATGAAAGGGGTGTTTCCTTCTTTTGCCCGGCTGGAGGAGAGTTGTTCCCACTCAAGGGTTTCCAAGTCAAGCCGAAAAACCCAGTCTTCGTCTACCGCCGCATAACATTTGTTGTCGAGCGATCCTATGATGCGGAGATGCGTCCCCGGCAGTCCTTCAAGGGAAGCAAAGCGTGACTCGGAACCATCGTGAGGATAGATCAATAACTGCGAGTTGGTTTCAGAAAAAATTCGGAAATAAAGATTGTCCTTGCAGATATGCAGCAGTCCGGCATTGGGCGGAAAAGGAATGTACTGCGTCTCCAATGTGTCTAAATCGACACAGCCCACGAATCTGTTCGTTCTTTCCGTTTTATAGAGAGTCAAGAAGAGACGATTGCCTCTGATTTTCGGTACATCACTGGGCATCGTGTTTTTTGTGTATCCATCCGCAATGGGAAGCAACGTCACTTCCGATTTCCAAAAACGATCCGCAACGTCTGCGGCAGGTGTCTCCGTGCGTTCAATAACTCCGGTTCTGAGAGCGTAACTCCTAAGATCGGCTGCTGTATTGCCCAAACTTATGCCTCTTTTATTCACAACGGCTTCCTGCGTGAGACGCTCTCCCAATGCAAGTTGCCGAGGTATTACAGGGTCAAACTGTTCCTGAAGTTGCCGGTAGTCCGGGAGCCTTGAACGAAGAAGAATATCATTACTGTTTCGTCTGACAGCACTAGCCGCATAAATGTATTGATGAAGAGTCTGAAAAGCAAATTCATCACGCGAATCTGCCAGTTCAAGGGCTTCGGTTATTTGGATAACTGAAGTAAAATTCCTAAAAATTTGGGTGTCTATGCCCAAGCTCGTTTCAATGATAATGAATAACTGATCATAAAGAATTTCACTATCACGAAAATCGATGTTTTTCGGGAGACTCGCAAGATAGGCTTTAACCTTCTGGAAGTATTCATTCCTTTGAGCGGGTGTTGTACCTTGCATTATCGCCCGCACCGAAGGGACAGGTCTGTTTCGGGCAATCCAAGCGTAGATTTGCGGGGGCAACCGAGAATCTTGTTCGAGCATCACGAGAATTTGTTCGATGACCGCTGCGGTTGTAGGGTCAGTCTCTGCAACGTTATTTAAGCGGGCACCCAAAGCAATGCTGGCAAAACGTTCGAGCAAATCGTAAAAACGGTAGATGTCATTGTCCAGTTGGCGGTTGGTGGGATTTTCGACCCGCAATCCATATTGCCGGGAGAGCCGGAGCGCATTCTCAACGACTTCCGCATCGAGAGAGATCGTATCGCTGAGCACACCGGTCCTGGGTGCCAAGGTCATAAGTGTTCGCATGTTCCGTTGAAAGGATTCCAAGTCCACGGTGCGATTCAATGCCGGTCGGTACGTATTGGTAAACCAACTGTTAAGGTCTCGGCGGTTGCGTTGGAGGGCAAGTGCCTCCAATTCATCTTTGTATTCGGGATAGAATTTTCTTGCATGTTCGATAAGTTGATGACGAAAGCCGGTGCGGTCGTTTGCCTCTCTCGTGCGATGGCCGGGCGGAAATGTGTCCACTATCGCTTCAATCCGCCAAAAATCCTGAACGCATTGCCGCATGGTTTCAGCATCGGTTTCTTGCGGTTGCAATACAAATCCCACCGATGTCATAACCAAATGAGTCCGCGCTCGATTCATCAGCATGGTACAAAGACGTTCTTTGTAGTTGACATTCTCCGGTTCCAATGCGACGGCAACTTCCATTTTTTCGATGGCAGCCGCTAACTCATTGATGTTCAGAAAGTAAAGCGACTCCTCCGCAAATCGCGCAGCCTCATTGATACGCCGCTGTTCGACATTACTTTCGAGCAACTGTTCGGCGAGTCCACGCACAGCATCGAGCGGCTTGTCGAAAGAACTTTCCGCATAGAAAGTATCGTTGCCGATGCGGGCAGTGAGTTTGAATGTGTCCGCCGCAGTACCACGAGTGAATGTGAGGTTGACCAACTTCATCGAAGCGAGCAAATCATTAGAGCCATCGTCAGTCAACGCACGTTCCCGATTGACATGTTGCAAGCGGGAACGCTCCAAGACCGCACCGCCGCGATGGAGAAGCGAACGCTCCAACATTCCCGCAACGGCACGGCACCAAGCATCGCGCGAAACCGGAAAATCAACATTGCGGACTTCGAGAACGCCGAACGTAACGAGATTTCCCTTATCGAGTTTTTCTCGTTTTTCAACGGCGGTCTTCACCGCATTGAAAACGGTTTGCACAGCGTCTTCGATTTTTTCGGGAAGCGTTTCGTCGACGAACCGCAGACCCGTCTGGGCATCGAAAATGACGATGGATGTCGTTTCCAATACGGCGAAAATGTCCGCTTTGAGTATGCGTCCGAGTTCGACGGCGTTGTTTGCATCGAACATGCCTGTCAATTTTTGTTCGGCAAGCACTTTGTCGATGTCGGTGCGGTCGAGCAGTGTAAGGTCTTTGAGTTCAAAGAGTTTCGCTTCGGACAGTGCGAGCAGTTCATTCGGCAACGGATCGCCGCCCGGAACGAGGGCGATTTTAGCCGGTATTCCGGCTTGTACCCCAGCACACATCGCAATAAAAATTACGGTAATATAGGCGAGTTTTTTTGTCATGGTTATTCAAAATGTAAAAAGGTTGTCTTCACCATCCAAATTCTTTGTTAATCTTGAGAAACACGTCTTCCGTAATCGAACCGTACTTGACCTCAACATGAGGTCTTACCGGCAATTTTTTCAGCAGTTCATAGGACGCATCCGTAAAACCGGGACCCGAATAAAACAAAACCTTAATGTTTCCCTTCTCTACAAGCGATTCCAACAAGCGGTCAGTGAAAATCGGTTCATCCTCCTTGTTTTCTAAAATGATCCGCACCAACTGCTGCAACGGAAACTTTTGTACCGCCTCCTCGGAAACCTTCGTGCGAATCAAAAACAAATCGCTAATCGTTGGAATCATGTACAGTTGCCGAAACTCCTCATCACCGACCGGCGCATTGACAAAATAGACTGCCGAAAGCCGATACAAGTCTTTGAACAACTCGGCATCCCGCTGCGTGCCTTTCCAGTTTTCATCGAGATGCAATATCGTACCGTCTTGCAGTTTGCCGTCAACGAAAAACGCACGAAATCTTGCACTGCCGAGATAAACATGTCCGCCGAGTTGCTCGATTCGATCCCTCGCGGCTTCATGCTTTGCATAGTGTTCCGGCGGAACAAAATTTTTGAACAAGTCAATGACCGTGTCGGTCGGAGTCCGTATATCGAGACTCCACGGTGCGCCCTCGGTGTACTGCGCCCAAATACCGAAGACCGCCGACTCGCTGTACCCCCGTAGTTTTTGATACTTCGGATACGTTGCCGTCGCAACTATTTCGGTCTGCGGATTCAACGGATCACTCAAATCGAAACAGTACCACTTCACGCCCGGAGAATAGACTTTATTGCCGTCGGCGAAAAAGAAGGGATTCTGTTTGAAAGAATGGTTAGACTCCCAAGAATCCCGTGTTTTTTCGTCGGTCAGCACAACGCTTTCGTACACACCGGATTCATCACGCCGGTACAATCGAATATCTTCTCCCTGATGAACCACAAAACTGTCGTTGACATGCCGAACAGCAACGCCGCCGAGCATGTCATTCAAGTCGGGATACCGCTCAGTCAGCAACATAATTTTGTTTTCGTCAAGGTCAATGAGCAAAGGTACGCTGGGAATCGAGGGGGTGGTTCGACTTGAGGGAGTCCATATGTCATACGGCTTGGCACCGAAGACTCTGCCGAGAAGCAGTTGCCGACGCTGCGGATGCTTTGAATCGGAAAACCAACTGAACCAAGGACAGAAAAACGTAACATCAATCTGCTGGGCGGAATGGATATATGCCGGATCACTCTGTTGTTCTTGAGTTAACTGCCGTGTTGTTCCGAGGAGGAACTGGACATGCTTTTTTTCGGCATCGGGTTCAAACGTCAATTTAGCAACCCAAGTTTGCGATGACGCAGTACTCCCAACAGCAATACATTCGCCCGGAGCCGTGGCGAAAAGTGCCAGATACTCCTGCCGACAGGTGTATCTGCGAGACAAAATTCCTACGTCCGCTCTAAAATCAGGACGCTGATAAGCGGGGAGTTGATCTGATTCCGTGAACCGAGTCAAGATTTTACCCGACGGATCAAGCACAAGAACACCGTCCGCCGTCGACACCCAGATGTTCTGTCCATCGCACGAAACGCACAAAATACTTTCTTGGTCTTTCTGTGGGTCGGGAAGAGGATAAATCCGTTCATAGAGCGGCGTTCCATCAGGGACGGCGTCGATTCGCATGATTCGCCGGTGATCCCAAACGATGTCCGTTTGGTCATTTAATTTTTCGATATAAACAGTAGAGGGATTTCCCCCCGCGACCGACACATGCGGAGCGTGATAGCCGCGAAAACTGTTCTGCGAGTATTGAATGCTAAGGTCATAACGCGACAAGAGCCGTCTTCCTTCCGAATCTTCCAGAGGAAATTTCCAGCCGTCGATCTGCCGCACTGTAAAGGCGGTTTTCAAGGGGAACCGCGACTCGGGATAGTCGGGAAAAGAGCCATTCCACATGCGTGTGCCGAAGGATTCTCCCGTACGGTGAAAGCGTTCATCTCCCGTTTTTTCGATGAGTTTGAATTCCCGAATGCCGAGTAGGTTTCTGTTATCGGCAAACCAAAATGTAACCTCGTGGTATTTTTCCTGTTTTTGTACAAGTTTTTCAAGGTCAACGAGGTCATAGGCAATTTGCAGAAGATCCATTTCGCGTTCGGTGAGTTCTCTTGGAAATTGGGTATCCTTTGGTAGCCAGTATTCACGTACCATCGAATTGATTTTCGGAATGACTTCATTGTCGAATTCGCCCGGCTGCAATTTCGCCTGATTGGCATATTTCCAAAGGACTTCAAGATAATCGGCGAAGAAAATGTAATCTTCGTCCTTCGTTTCACGCCAAAGATCACAAAAGTACGTCCACGTCTCCCATGGAACAGTGCGGAGAAGATGACTGTTGGAAAATTCCCGGCGGAAATAATAATCATAACGTCGTGCATATCCATAGAAGAGGGCTTTTTTGGGGAGCAATATCTGGTACTCGAAAAATCGTTTTGCAAATTCTTTCGTAAAATCCTTCTCTTGGTTGAATCCCCAGACCGTTGCGAAGTCCATTGTTGTGAACAAGGCGGCGAAGTCCCGGAGTGCATGGTCGTGTCTGAACCGATTGGACGCGGCATACGGGTTGTAACCTCGGTACATCTCTTGGAAAGATTCCGGTTCCGGTGAAGCCGGTAAAGCGCAAAGCAAGGGGGCAAGGCGGAGCGCATAACTGTGGTTTTGCCGAATGTTAAGCGGATCGGACTGATCTGGTCCCGGCGGACCCTCGAATGACGGAGCGGCAACCGCAATCGTCGGCTGCATCCGATTTTTTCGCTCGTCAAGATAGCGTTTATCCGTAACGGACGTTCTGCTCGCGAGTTTGGAAAAGATTTGCTGCCCCTGGATGAGTGAACACTTTTTCGCACGAAATATATGTTCAATATAAGGAAGCGAATAATAACGGTCGCTCACTGTCAGTTGGATCGCACCAAGAGAGCGGCTGTCCGGCGTGCCCGATTCCAAGTAGGTGTCGGCGAGAATCACTTCGACGTTGTTGTCGAAGATCAAACGCAGAACATTCTCCAAGTCATCGGGATCGAGCAGAAAAATTGCTTCCCGATACTGCTGGGCAAGGTCAGCGGCACCGGTCGCTTTGAGCAGGTCGGCAGTCTTCGCCAATGCGGCTTTCTGTTGAGCGATGTCAAGAGGAGCGATTTTGTCTGTTCCGTCAAGCCGTTGGAGAACCGCTTGCGGAACCTCTTCGGAAAACAGAGCGGCTGCCTCGGCAAGAGAAAGCGACGGTTTTTCAATCGAAAAACGTACTGCCTCGCCGTCTTTGATTTCGACTTTGAGATTGACGGTTTGCGTTGCACCTTTTTCGTCTCTGTTGACGGTGTACTCGCCTTGAATGATAAAGGGAACGATTCGGTTTTCGATATTCTTATCACCGAGGATGATTTCACGGCGGATGGATTCGAGTTCGTCCAGAGCGACGACGGCGATTCCTTCGTAGCGGAGCAGAGCGGCAGTCGTCAGAGCGGCGTAATCGAACTGGAGCGAAGCGAGAGAACGGTCGAAGTTTTTCGAGACCAGATGCGTAACGGCAACGACCGCTCTGATTCCGTTGCGATAGCGTTCTTCGACGAGGTCGACCAACAGTCCGATGTTTTTGCAAAGGGTTTCAAGATTGCTCTCATCAAGATTCACGTCGAAGAGCAAGGCACCGCAATCGGTGTCGAAGACGCGGATTCGATGTTGTTTTCCGATTTGTTCGACGGAGAGCAATCGGCTGGCGGCGAGGATTTTACCGAGTTCGATTCGTGCTGCCGTTTGCGACATAGCGGCGAGTTGTTGTTCTTTAAGAACTTGTTCGATTTTGACTCTTTCGACGAGTTCGAGAGTGTTTCTCTCGGACAGCTCGGCGGTCAAGAGATCTCCAACTTCCGAATCCGCAAGGATCGCCCAGTGCGTCAATTTAGCCGGTACTCCGGCTTCTCCGGGACTCACACCGGCACACATTGCAACAAAAACAACGATAATACAAGCGAGTTTTTTTGTCATGGTTATTCAAAACGTAAAAGGACTATTTCGGAGGCACCGCCGCCAACAACAAGACCGGTGTCGTCCGGAGTCGGAGCACAAAAAAATGGAAACGTATGAGCAGCGCGTGTGATTGACTCTGGAACGGCAAGAGGTTCAAAATTTGTATTGCAGCCGATTTTCCGCCGTCCCCATCGAAAGCCCGAAGCCCCTGATTGCATACGCCCCCAAACGTAACCGTTCCACACACCCACGCTACCAGCATAGGCGAGGTCAGTCCGAAATCGAGTGCCTGTTTCCGCATCATAAACCATCGCACCGTGCAATAACACATTGTTGCCACCGAAATGTTCAAGCGGTCGACTGCGGTTGTCGAACCTGCTCTCTCTGTCGATTTGGACAAACGTACCATTTTTTTCGATGGACCAATATCCTTCCTCTACGAAAAAGATACGTTCTCTTTTAGGATCATCGAGTGTAAAGTGAATTCGGTTCAATTGTCTGCCGTCTAAAAATGGTGTGTTTCCTTCCTTTGCCCGGCTGGACGAAAGTTGTTCCCATTCCTGTGTTTTCAGGTCGATCCGAATAATCCAATCGTCCCCGGCAACGACGTAACACTGGTTGCCGATTGTTCCAAGCACACGGATAACGTTACTCGGTACGCCCTCTGCGGTGGTCAATGACCAGGGAGCAGAACCATCAAGGGGATAAATGAACAGCCCTTTCGGATGGACAGAAATGCTGCGTCCGCTGACATCAGTTTGCACACCGACGTAGGCGTTCACCCCATCGACATGTTGAAGAACACCATCCCATCTTCCCATTCCGTTGTGCAAGAAGATATGTTGCCTTTCAAATGTTTCCAAATTGATGCAAACCAAGAAATGTTTGTTGGTATCTGCTCTGTCCCGTGAGACGCAGTAAAGAACGTTGCCTCGTAAAAATGTTTTTTCATTGTACAGGGTATAGGTTTCGTTCCTCCCTGTTTTCGGGAATAAGACGATTTCCGATGTCCAAGGACGATAGGGAACAACGTTGTCTTTGGAAGGTGACTCAATAATTCCGGCAATAATGGCTTGTTGCCACCAGGTTTCCATAGATGCGATACCCTCTCCCAGACGTTCTGCCGAGACAAATTGCCGGCGGATGATAGAATCAATCTGCGGTTTTATTTTCAAGTATTCGGTCTGGTCGGCGTTAGGGGACCTGGTGCCGGAAACACCCAAAGTAACATAGAGAGACACGGCTTCCACGGCAATTTCATTTCGTGAATCTGCCAGTTCAAGGATTGCCGCAAGTTGAGAGAGTCTGGGAGAATTAAGCCCCTCGATACTTCCCCGAAGGTGTCCTCCTGCATTGATAATTTTTACCAACTCATCGTAAATGATATTACATTCGTCAGGCGGCAACCCCTTCGGTATATCGGCAAGATAGGCGCGGACGGTCTCTGAAAATTCCTCCATCATGAGCGGATCGTAGAAACGATCAGACAAACCGACAGGTTGGTTTCTTGCAATCCACGCGTAGATTTGTGATGTCATTCGAGAATCTTGTTCCATCAAACCGAGGGTACGTTCGATCATCGCAGCGGCTTCAGGATCGGGTTCCGCAATGTTGTCTGCACGGAATTTCAAGACATATTTGGCAAATACGCGTATCAAATCCGCAAAAGGAAACTGCTCGCCTCTACGCCGCATGTCGGCACGCTCTGAGGGGGCAGCATCTTCCGCTAATTCGTAGTGATGCGCTAACCGGTAAGTGTTTTCGATGATTTCCGCATAAATGGCGGCAAGATCGGCTGCCGCCTGGGGTTCCGGCGGAGTTAGTGTGTGAAGATAGACTTGAAATGTTCTCTGATCGGCTACGTCGTTCAAGGCAGTCCGATAACGCTCCTCAAGCCAGCGGTTAAGCGTCCGCCGATTGATCGACCGAACCTCTCCTTTGAATTCGGGATGAACATAATCTGCATGAATAGTCAGATAGCTACGAATTCGATTGAAAGTGCCATCAACAAGAGCGAACTGCCGATGAACGTATCCGACGGGGAACGATGTCAGCAACGTCTCGATCCGCAAGGTTTCCTGGATTGCCTGCCGCATCGCCTCGGCTTCGATTCGGAAGTACATATAACCATCAACGTCGTAAAAGGATCTGTTGCTGCTCTTGGTGAGTCGGGCATGTGTCTGTCTCATCAGCCGGGACAAAAGTTGACTCCGATAGCCGAGGTTTTCCGGGGCAAGTGCGGCGGCAACTTCGATTGTTTCGAGAGCATCATCCAAGAGACCGATTTTATCGAGAAAAACCGCTTCCGTTGCGAACCGGGCGGCTTCCGCTTCACGAGCGGACTCCGTAGCATCCTCTTCACGGACGTTGCTTTCGAGCAACTGTTCGGCGAGTCCATGCACGGCATCGAGCGGTTTGTCGAAAGAACTTTCCGCATAGAAAGTATCGTTGCCGATGCGGGCGGTGAGTCTGAACGAGTCCGCCGCAGTACCACGAGTGAATGAAAGGTTAACCAACTTCATCGAAGCGAGCAAATCATTAGAACCATCGCCGGTAAGTTGACGTTCCCGATTGACATGTTGCAAACGTGAACGCTCTAAAACCGCACCGCCGCGATGGAGAAGCGAACGCTCCAACATACCCGCAACGGCACGGCACCAAGCATCACGAACCACCGGAAAATCAACATTGCGGACTTCGAGAACGCCGAACGTAACGAGATTCCCCTTATCGAGTTTTTCCCGTTTTTCAACGGCGGTCTTCACCGCATTGAAAACGGTTTGCACAGCGTCTTCGATTTTTTCGGGAAGCGTTTCGTCGACGAACCGCAGACCCGTCTGGGCATCGAAGATGACAATGGATGTCGTTTCCAATACGGCGAAAATGTCCGCCTTGAGTATGCGTCCGAGTTCGACGGCGTTGTTTGCATCGAACATACCTGTCAATTTTTGTTCGGCAAGCACTTTGTTGATGTCGGTGCGGTCGAGCAGTGTAAGGTCTTTGATTTCAAAGAGTTTCGCTTCGGACAGTACGAGCAGTGCTTCGGGTTTCGGATCACCGCCGGGAACGAGAGCTAATTTAGCCGGTACTCCGGCTTCTCCGGCACTCACACCGACGCACATCAAAACAATAATAAAAGTAATGAATAATCGTGTTGTCATCACTTTAATCGAAGGTAAGGGGCTAACAGAGCCGCAATCGTAAGGTTGCGAATCAAACGGTGCAATCTTACGACTGCGACTCTGCTCATTCTGTATATTATAAACGCATCAGCACAATTTTTTCTCTTTCGACACGAATTAACCCATTACCGTCGGGAGTGGCAACGAATCGCCCCGTCGTAATGCTGGAATCTAATTTTTCCCTCGCGGCGGGTTGACCGACTCTGACTCTTCCGAAGTAATACTCTTCTTGTGAGTCGGTTTTCATAATTCCCCACATCCAACCGTCTTGAACGGTACACTGCCGAATATATCCGTCAAACTCCTTGCGATTCGGATCAGGAACAGAAAAGTATCTTGTCGTAGCAATCTGCGTTAGTGTTTCCTCTCGCAGATCAATCAGGTAATATTCACGCGAACTTCCTGAACAACGCGAACTTCTGCTCCTAAACGAACTCCCAGCGAGGTACGTGTCACCGTCCGCTAGAATTTCGCCTTCACCATATCCGAGGAAGTTGCTCTGGGAGTGTTCTCCCTGAATAGCCAGCCGGGCAATTTCGCCGCTTTTTCCGTCAACAACCCAAAGACCCTCAAGGGGGTCAGTGCCTCCTATAAAAACTTGGAAAAGAAGGCGATCCCGTTTAGCATCGTACACAAAGCAATGAAACTGCGGTCCTCGTAACAAGTCAAAAAACGGGGTTTTGCCTTCTCTACCACGGCTGGAAGAAAGTATTTCCACCCTCTGCGAAGGCAAATCTATTTTTACAAGCCAAGACACCCCCGCATCGCCGACACCAGCGTAAATTGTACTGTCGAGAAGCCCGATCCCCTGAACATGATTGCCCGGCAATCCAGTGTCCAAGTCGATGACAAATGACTCATCGCCGTCGCGGGGAAAGACGACGATACCTGCGTCGTTTGTTCCGAGGGCAACGTATTTCTGTCCGCAAAATAATCGCCAATCTGTCCAGTAGCTCGCAGAATTACTGTTGTCCAAATGGGGCGGCGATGTCCACGAAGCCAATTCTATTCTTTGAAACGTTTCCAAGTCTAGCAGAATCGGTGTAAAAGTGTCCCCCTTGCGTTTCAAGACACAAAGCGTGTTGCCATCATCAAGACGGACACACGCGACGTTTTCGGATTCAAAAAGTTGAATTTCTTCTTTCCACGGTATCTGGGTATCCGCTGTCTCTTTGTTTCGTCCGCTTAAATGTTCCGCCGCAAAGGACTGAATCTCATCTGCCCCCTCTGACGGATTCCTTTGACCGACCGCCGGATATTTTTTTTGAAACGCCGACAAGTCGTGATTATATGCCTCGTCGCAAGCGGCACGGACACTTGCCGGTGCGTGCTCTCGCACGTATTGCGGCAGACTAGCATTTGATTTCCAACGAATGAACGATCTTGCATCGACGACCTGCTCGCAAAAATTTGGATAGCGGTATTCTATCCAATCGGCAAAAACACGATTCATAAACTTGTCCGCATCCTTCTTTAATTCCGGGTGCGTATCGTTAACAGCAGAAGCAAGCAGGCGGCAGTACCGCCACAGAAGGCAAACATTGTAAGTGCCAAACATTGCGTCGCACCTTCCCACATCGGTACGCCAAGTATCGTTGAAACGGTTAAGATATTGAGCGTCATTTTCGACGAGATCGAAAGCCCGGTGCATAAGGACAAGCGATCTTGCGACATCCTCCGATGTGATGTTTTCCTTCAAGGAACCGGGATAGTCGAGATTACCAACGAGTAGGAAACGCGCTAGGTCATTCAGAAATTGTACGACCGTTTCCTTATATTCTTGGTTTTCCGGTTTGAGTGCATACGCCGTTTCGGCTCTTTCGAGGGCAAAGTCATACGAACCTGAACCGTATAGAAGCCAAGCCTCACGGTGAAAGCGTGCGGCTTCCTGTTCGAGAGAGGAATCATCTTCCGCAAACAGCGTTACACAACAGAGCAACGAAATGAAAAGTAATGTACGTGTTAACATAGTTTCGAGGGGGTAGGTAAACGTAAACAGAGCCGCAATCGTAAGGTTGCGAATCAAACGGCGCAATCTTACGATTGCGGCTCTGCTGATTGAACTACTCAACAACTTTCGGGATCAACCTCTCCGCCAGCAGCGCACCGGCTTGTTGCAGCGCAGTCTTGGCGGCTATCGTTTCCGCAACGTCCACCGCAACCGTCGTTTGACGGTCAATCGCAATGATTTTACCCGATGCCCGGTCGATTGCCTTCACCTCGACTCTTGCCTTCGCAGAAACCAAATTGCCGATGCTCATACCGCGCTCGCTAAATGCTTCGCCGACAATCAAAATGTCCGCTCTGGTTCTGCCTCCCGACCCAGCGTCCAAGACCGTAAAGCCGAGTTCCGTAGAGTAAAGCGTCAGTTCCGTCTCCGCCGCCGGATCAATCACACGACGGTTCAAATGCTGCTCTGGAATGTCGATCATCACCACCGGCGTTTTTTTGCCGCCGACCTTTTCCTTCAAGGCAGCGATGCGGTTGTCTCGCGTGAGCGGCTTGGCAACAAGTTTGGAACCGTCCTTTACAATTAGTGTCGAAACATCCTTGGCAAGTTGTTCAATCAGTTTGTCCAGTGGATCATCGACGCTTCCTTTGACGGAAACACCGAAAACTTGCGTCGTTTCCGTGCCGATGATTCGGGCAACGAGATAAACCGTCTTTTCGACTTGGACGACGCTGCCGGTTACGAGGATTTTCGCCCCGATAATTTGTCCGACTTGCACCGCCTGCGCCGGATTGACGGCACCGGAAAGATTGAGTGCCTGTTCGTTCAGCACCGTGTCGAGGTCTTCGCGGTCAACGAGCAGAATTTCTGGAGCAGTCGCGAGGTTGGCGAACAGAATATCCGCCGTGATTTTTCCTTGACCGGCAACCTCTCGGCTTCGGTCTTGGAACGGCAGCACCGCGACGGGATAGACTGCATTGTCGTTTTGTGCGGCTTCGTCGGCAAAAACGCACGGCATGGCGATGAGTGCCATGAGCATGAAGGGAAGTAAACGTTTCATTTTTAGGGTTCCTTTATTGGTTAAGGGTTAATTGTTCAATGTCAATACTTTGCTCTTT